>JGI11876J12873_1000119_pt1 | contig 14543 bp, 8 predicted proteins | sample ElkSloMetagenome_4_FD_12873 | JGI IMG/M metagenome (IMG submission 12873) | reverse complement strand
TCTCAGCGGATATCCTAATAACACCTATCGCGGCAATCAAACCCTGACTCGCTATGAATTTGCCACTGGATTAAAGGCTTGTCTAAATTACATTTACGAACAAAATATTAACAGTACAACCAACCCCGTTGCCGAAACTGATCTAAAAACATTGCAACGATTACAACAAAATTTTTCTACTGAATTAAACCTACTTAGCGAACGGGTATACAGCCTAGAAAATCGCACAATTCAATTAGAATCTCGGCAATTTTATCCCACCACCGAATTAGAAGGAGAAGTTATTTTTGCGTTGAGTGGAGTTCAGGGAACAAAAAAAGCTGATGGAACTGGAGAACCCCTTGACGAGAATCTCACCTTTGGTAATCGAGTTCGCCTCACATTAGAAACGAGTTTTACTGGAAAAGATAGACTACAAATCCGTTTACAAGGTCGTGATATTCCCGAATTTGCTGAAGCCACAGGGACACAAATGGCAAACTTAGGATTTGATGGAAAAGATGACAATGAAGTAGAACTTGATGAATTAGAGTACAGATTTTTAGTCACTCCCCAAACCCAAGTGAGTCTGGGTACAGTAGGAATCGGGTTAGGCGATTTAATCCCCACCGTCAACCCTCTATTTAGCGGAAGTGGGGATGGTTCCATTTCCACCTTTGGGCGAGAAAATCCCATCCGTCGTCAAGGAGAAGGGGCGGGAATTGGCATTTCTCAGAACTTGGGGGAGTCTGTTAATTTATCCTTGGGATATGTTGCGATTGATGCCAATGAAGCCGATAATGGGATTTTGGGCAATGATACTTATGCTGCGATCGCGCAATTAACCTGGCAACCTAGTGACATCGCCTCTTTAAGTTTCACATATACCCGTTCCTCAAATAGTTTTAATACGGGAACGGGTAGCGAATTAACCAGTGATCCGTTTAATCGCGAGACTGAAGACGTAACAGCTAACTCTTTTGCCGCTGAAGCCTCTATACGAGTCAATCCAGGATTTATTTTAGGCGGGCGAGTGGGTTTAATTCAAGCGCAAGCTAATGACTTACCCAATCAACCTAATGCTAATATCTTTACCTGGGCGATGTTGTTGGCTTTGCCGGATTTTGGCAAAGAAGATAGTTTAGCCGGTATTGTAATTGGTCAACCGCCAAAGATTATTGATAATCAAATGGGTAATGATTTTGAGGATCGGGATACAGCGTTACATCTAGAAACATTTTACCGTTTTTCGCTGAATGACGATATCTCGATTACTCCCGGATTATTTGTGATTACTAATCCAGAACACAATGATGATAATGATGCGATTTATGTTGGCACTATCCGAGTTACATTGACGTTTTAATCTTGATTTAATCTGAGGTTCTGTGATTAGCGAAGGCGCTGTAGCTTCCCCAGTGACAAGCCGTGTAGAATAAAGTTCAGGGGGACTCTCCCGTACTTAGGGTATACTGAATAAGTTTTAAGGCGATTAAGCTAGGTTTTGCTCAAATCAAGCCAATCGATACACAGATTATAAAAATATTCAATTTAAGAGTAGCTAATTAACCGCGATCGCATTGCTCTATTCCCGGTTCTAAGGTACAGTATCCAAGGAGGATAGCCCATGACTTCACCAACAGCCAGAAATCAAGAACGGGTACTCGTCGCCGGAGCCACAGGCGGAGTTGGACAATTAACCGTTGCCAAACTCCTAGAGAAAGGGTTTCCTGTGCGTGTACTTACCCGCAACGCTGAAAAAGCCCGGACTATGTTTGATAACCGCGTAGAAATTGCTATTGGCGATATCCGTCAGCCAGCTACTCTCCCCGCCGCCACTCAGACTATTACTCACATTATCTGTTGTACTGGAACCACAGCTTTACCCTCTAATAAATGGGATTTCGACACAATGGATCAAGGGGAGGGGTTAGGAAATTTAATTGAATGGGGTAAAATTTATCTGGATGCCGACTATCGCCGCACTCATGCTCGAAATAGTCCTGAACAAGTGGATGCTCAAGGGGTGAGTAATTTAGTCAATGTTGCACCCAAGGATTTAAACCGATTTGTGTTTATCTCCTCCTGCGGTGTTTTGCGGAAAGATAAACCACCTTTCAATCTTTTGAATGCTTTCGGTGTACTGGATGCCAAAGAAAAGGGGGAAGCGGCTATTATTAATTCTGGGTTACCTTACACAATTATTCGCCCCGCACGGCTAATTGATGGTCCCTACACTTCCTATGATTTAAACACACTCTTGAAGGCAAAAACAAATGGTAAATTAGGGGTGGTTGTGGGGACAGGCGATACCCTAAACGGTGAAACCAGTCGAATTGATGTAGCCGCCGCCTGCGTTGAATGTATTGATCATCCGGTGACAGAGGGAAAGGTTTTTGAGTTAGTTAATCAAGGCGCAAGACCTGCTAAAATTGATTGGACAGCACTGTTTTCTGGTCTGGAATAGTTGAAAGGTTTAATACCAAGTTGCAGTCTAAGGTAGAATCTGTCATGGTTCGCAGAATGCAGTGAAACCCTTCACGACCTTCGAGGGCAGGCTCCATGACGCTCGCGCATCTGTCCAGATTCTCGTATCTCGTTCCTCGCTATAGCGAAAGCTTCACGCAACGCTCTTCCTAGACATGATAGAACGCAACTTGGTATAAGGTAGGCGTTTTTTTGAACTGTTAGGGGTGAGATAGGGCGGGTTTTGTTGGTACGTTAGGGGTGAGATAGGGCGGGTTTTGTTGATACGTTAGGGGTGAGATAGGGCGGGTTTTGTTGATACGTTGTGGGTGAGATAGGGCGGGTTTTGTTGATACGTTATGGGTGAGATAGGGCGGGTTTTGTTGATACGTTATGGGTGACAAGTTAATTCAGTTCCTAAACCCGCCCCTACAATGCTGTCCACAATGCCAACCCACCACCGCGTCCTCTTGCTGCAATTGCCCGTTTTTCGACGAGAAAATAGGTAAAAAATGCCTTATCTTTTAACGGTTTATCATAAAAAGAAGCCTCTCGCTCTTGACCGCCGCGAATATATCCGTTATACAATTTTAAGCCAAATAATGACACGTTCATGCGGGTGAAATCAAAAGCCAGGATATTCGTCTTAGCAAAAAACTGAGTGGGTCCAGTGACAACCAATTGCAGAGATCCCAGTTGTACTGAATTTACCACTGTTCCTTGCTCTTGACTGGCTTCTGATGGGGAGTAGGATAACTGAATCGTTACCCATTTCGGCAAAAACCGTCCCGCACCCAACACCACGCCAGCACGCTGACGAGAGCGTTTGGTTCCGGTGATAAATCCCAATCGCCATGTTCCCAGTAACTCGGAATAGCTATGGCGTACTTTCCTCTGTTTGGCTGTCTTCTCAGCGGTTAACAGCGCCTCAACCACAGCCTTTGATTCAGGGGGTTTGGTAGAAGACGTGGTTAAAAACGCGATCGCGTGATCAAGTGTCGGATCAGTTAAGTCTGTGGTCATAAAATGACTATACCAAAATAGTGGAATAGGTTGTAGTGGCGTGGCACACCTTATTTGATGGATTAGCATTGTAGGGGCGCATGGCGTGCGCCCGGTTTAAACGTCAAATCTATTCCACAATTTTAGCTGTGTCAGTCCAGTAGGTTGGGTTTCGACTTCGCTCAACCCAACAGAATCTAGGGCTAAGGTTCCCTACTACGAACTACCAACTAAGGTTTGTCGGGTTTGTGTTCCAATAAAACTGTTTTCACGGGTTCATATTCAGCTTGAATCTGGGAGAATAGCGCGGCTTTAATCTCAACGGTATCACTATTCGCCTTGGCTTCTAACTCCTGACACAAATGAGCTAAACGGCTTGCTCCTAACATCGCACTGCTGGATTTCAAGGTATGAGCGGTTCGCGTCACCAGTTCGGTTTCTCCCTGGGTGATCCCATCCGACAAGTCTTGTAAGAGTTTAGGCGCATCCTCTAGATAGCGCGTAATCACTTCGGCTAATACCTCCTCTTGATTCAGCATCTCCCGTAATTGTTGAAAAATTACCGGGTCAAACACGGCTTTATTCGATACATCTAATAAACCCGCCTGGGTATTATCCGATGGAGTTGTATCAATAGAACGCCTAACTTCCTCTGCTTCCCCTGCTCCCCCTGCTCCCTCTGCTCCCTCTGCTTCCCCNAGCTCCCNCNGCTCCCCCAGCTCCCTCTGCTCCCCCAGCTCCCTCTGCTCCCCCAGCTAGGGCGGGTTTAGTTAAGTTAGAGGTTTTCTCCGCAAGGGTATTGGTAAAACCCGCCCCTACACCCCCTGCTTTCTTTAACGCCTCAACCAATTCCTCAATGCGGATGGGTTTGCTGATATAATCATCCATACCTGCCTCGATGCACATTTCGCGATCGCCCACCATGGCATTAGCAGTCATGGCAATTATTCGCGGACGTTGTGATTGAGTATCCCCATCTAAATCAGACCACTCTTGACAAATGCGCCGGGATGCCTCTAGCCCATCCATTTCTGGCATCTGTACGTCCATAAACACCACATCATAAGGCTGACGCCGTAGCGCTTCCAAGACTTCTAACCCATTCCCTGCGACATCTGCTCGATATCCCATCCGTTGCAACAGATGCAACCCTACCTGCTGATTCACCGGATTATCTTCTGCCAGTAAAATCCGTAGGGGTAACCGTTCACCCATCTTGGCATCAATGTCTGGTTTCTTGGCGCTGTGAACTTTCACCTTAATCGGTATCCCCGCCATCGCTTGCATCAGCACATCACACAGTTGAGACTGTTTAATCGGTTTAGTCAGAAACCCAGCAAACGTCTGCTTCACATCAGGTGTATCGACTTGCAACTCACCCAGAGACGAGAGCATCACCAGAGCCAGCGTTTGACAACCGGGAACTTTACGAATTTTTTGCGCCAATGTCACCCCATCCATCTCTGGCATCTGCATATCCAGAATTGCCAAGTCAAACCGTTCCCCCTGATGTAGCCAATCTAAGGCTTGAACCCCTGATTGTGCCGCATAGCATTCCATTCCCCAAACTTGAGCTTGGCGCATCAAAATCTTACGATTGGTGTCGTTATCATCAACAATTAGCAGTCGTTGACCATCGAGTTCCAATCGACAAACCTGATTCGTATTCTGCTGGGTACTCGGATCAGCCGGAACCACGAGGGTGAAGTAAAAGGTTGAACCCACTCCATCTTGACTGTCTACCCACATTGTCCCGCCCATCATTTCGCACAATTGCTTACAGATGGCAAGTCCCAATCCTGTACCACCATATTTGCGGGTGGTGGAGGAATCGATTTGACTGAAGGGTTGAAATAAACGGTTTAATCGTTCTGGGGGAATACCAATCCCGGTATCCTTAACCGCAAATTGAATCCGATAATGAGGGGTAGCCACCGAGGGAGTAATTCGTGGAGTTAGGCTAGTTTTTGTTTCCCGGCGCTCCCATTGTTCATAGTCGAGTTTCTCGGCGTTAACGGAAACAATCACTTCCCCCGATTGGGTAAATTTAACCGCATTGCTTAACAGGTTAACCAAAATTTGCCGTAAGCGGGTTACATCACCAATAATCATGCGGGGGGTTTGAGGCGTGATTTGATATGCCAGTTCTAAGTGCTTATCACTGGCTTTAGCCGCTAATAGATCTAGACAATTTTCAATACAAATTTGCAGATCAAAGGAGACTTCTTCCAACTCTAGTTTGCCGGATTCAATCTTGGAGAAGTCAAGAATATCATTAATAATGGTGAGTAAGGTATCACCACTATTACGAATGGTCGTGACAAATTCTTGTTGATGTGACGTTAACTGCGTATCCAAAAGCAGTCCAGTCATACCAATCACCCCATTCATCGGCGTGCGAATTTCATGACTCATCGTGGCGAGGAATTCGCTTTTAGCCCGAGTCGCTGCCAAAGCCACATCACGAGCTTGTGCCAATTCTTGTGCTGCCTGTTGACGCTCAATTTCTCCGCCAATCCACTGCGCCATCAGTCGTAACATTTCTATTTCTATATCTTTGAATGGCTTTTCTCGGGGGGTGAGACTGGCGAAACAGAGTGTACCATACAAGTCTCCAGCGACAACCACAGGGACACCGATATAGGCTTCGACTTGGAAAACTTTGAAGCCAGGGTGATTGTGCCACTGGCTGGTGCTAGCGGATAAGATACAAAGGGGTTTTTTGGCGTGTACGATTTCGGCGCAGTAGGTTTGTTTCAGGTCAAGAGTGACGCCTTTGAAGCTCAAATTATTGGGCATTTGAGCGGCAATAATTTCATAACGCCCATTCTCGGTGTCAATGTTTTCAATATGAGAGAGGATACCGACATCCAGATTAAACTGGCGGCGTCCCATGGTTAGTAAGTTTTGCAGCTTTTGCTCAAAGTTAGAATTTTGTCCGGTTGTGACTTCGTATAAAGCGCGAATTATGGCAGCATTTTCGCGCAGTTCTTGTTCAATGTGTTTGCGTTGAGTAATATCAATGGCAATGCCTAAAATTGCGGGTGTTGCTGAACCCGTGACATAGAAGGGAATGCGGGTGGTTTGCACGATGCGGATATTCCCCTGAGCATCGGGAACTCGTTCTTCTGGGATGTGTTTGGGTTGTCCATCTTGGATAATTTGCCGTTCTTCTTCGCGAATGCGGCGCAGTTGTTCGGGAGATTGAATAAAGTCTTCGTCTTTGTGGTTGAGCAGATGTTCTACCGTTGTCCCATAGGCATCTGCGATCGCTTGATTGACTAAGATAAACTGTCCATCTAAATTTTTGGCGAAAATAAAGTGAGGCACTAGATCAATGATTTGACGTAGCTTTTGCTCACTGGCTTGTAACTGTTCGGCGGCTTGCTTGCGATCGCTAATATCCTCCACTGATCCTTCATAGTACAGCAGCACACCACTGGCATCCCGCACCGCACGAGTATTCTCACTAATCCAGATAATACTCCCGTCTTGGCGATACACTTGGGACTCGAAACTGGAGACAGAACCCTGTTGATGAATTAGGCGTTTAAATTCAGCCCGTTGGTTTTGATCGACGTAGAGTTGATGTTCACAATTAGTGAGGCGGTTGATCAGGGCGGCGGGGGAGGGATAACCATAAATCTTAGCCAGAGCCGGATTAGCGCTAAGATACCGTCCATCGGGGGTGGTTTGGAAGATACCCCAACCCGCGTTTTCAAAGATACTGCGATATTTTTCTTCGGCTTCCAGCAAGGCGTCGGCGACTTGGATACGTTCTTTGATTTCCCGTTCTAACTTCTGATTCACCTGGGTTAATTCTTTGGTACGCTCATTGACACGCTGCTCAAGTTGTGAATTTAGAGTACGCACCGCCGCTTCTGCTTGTTTGCGATCGCGGATTTCAATTTCCAACGCCTGATTCGCCGCTTGCAGTTGAGCGGGGCTGGGTAGCGCCAAGGCTTGGGGAGTCAGCGGAATCAGTACCATCGCCGTGTAACAGGAAACCAGAGCCGTAACTGCTTTAATCAAGCCAGAGAGCCAATAATCTGGAAACCAAAGTGTCCAGACTCCCATGACATGAGTCATCCCACAGGCAATAATAAAAGCACCAAATAAGAAAAATATTCTGGGAAACGGGACATCCTCTCGCTGGCTAACAAAGTAAAGCAGAATAACAGGAATTGAAAAATAAGCCAGCGCGATTAAGGCGTCAGAAATAACATGTAGGGAAACTAAATTCGTTTGCCACAAGTAGCAATGACCGTGAGGAATATACAATAGGGTTGTTAATAAATCTGGCATTGTCAGTCCTTCAATAATCCAGCAGATTGACTCGCTAATCAATCAATAGTTTTTGCCGTGAGCAGAGCAAATTTTGAGTTCCCTCCCCTTGACAAAGGGAGGGTTGGGGAGGAGTCCGTCTCAAGGTATTCGAGATCTCAATTGTTTGATCCTGCCCCTAGTCTACTTGTCTAGTCTGCCCATTCTTATCCGGCTAATGCACAGGTCGATCCGCGAGTTGCTCTAATTCCGTTTCCTGTAGAAAATGGCAAAACATTAATAGCTAACGGTAAATCATCCATTTCTCTCTATGTATTAGCACAACCTGTAAGAAATCTTTATCCCCAACACCTTATCTATAATAGATGTTTGGGTTGGGCAAGCAGGGAAGCAGAGGGATACCAGATGGAAGGACGATGACACGTTAAAATAATGTAATCAAAGATTCTCGCCAACGTTACGGATATCACTATCATAGTTGAGAAAGACTAATATTCACCCTGTTTGCCGTGAAAGGAGAATCAATCGTCCAAACGCTGAACAGGTCTAAGTTTTCCGTCTGCGTTATTTACCAACCCGCCTGAAGAGGATATCCTGATGAGTCAGTCCTCCGATAAACCACCGAATCCCAATCCAAACACTAACACTCAACTCCAATCCTTAACCTCTGTAGTCAATAGTAGCTCTACCCCCATCAATCAAGCCTCTTCTGTAGAAGTTACCGAAGCCATTGAAGAAGGGAAAGATTCTCGCCGGAAATGGAGAAGGCTAAACATCGCTCTCCTCAAATACGACGAGGAAAAGCGGCGGCAGCCAACGGTAATGGGACATAGTCTGATTCTTTTCACCTTGTTGGCTATTCTCTTTGCTGCTTATTTCTGTAAAGAAAGAGTGGCTATTCACCGCGCCAAAATTTGGTTGTCGGATTGGGAAACCTACCCAGATATTTCTCTAAGCTATTCAGCAAAAACCTTTCAACCATCCGGAAATTCATCCAGCTTTTCCCCGGCTGAACTACAGAGCATTGATCAACAGCTTCAAGAAGTGCATGTCCGGATTAAAATTCATGAGCAAATCATGAAATCATTCTATCGACGCTACTACACTACCACATCTTTAGCTACGGGGGCGGCTATTGTGGCAGGGATTTGCCTGTTTGTCATTACTCGTGAGGGATGGAAACAAGCCAATAAGGGATTGATTACTATTTTGCTCGTGGCGTCAACCAGTGCCTTATTGTTTCGAGAAATTCCCCGAATTTTTAAGTATGAAGAAAACTTTAGGGAGAATTTTCGCCAATACCAAGAATATGTAGCGTTGAGAAATAAGATTTACAGTTTTTTGGCGACGGGAACGGATGGCAGATTAAGCTACCTAAACTGGGGAAAGTCCAAATCAACCTACATCGCCCAATTCCCGATGGCTTCATCATTAAGCAGGTTAGGGTAATCAAGAAGGCAATAGGTTGGTTTGCGGTCATAAGCATTCAGTCTGATATTTCTATTCCTGATCCAGTGCCGGACGGTCACTTCATCGGAGTAGACGTTGGATTGAACAGGGAGTAGCTTTACAGAATCTTTAACCTTTTCCCCCGGAACTTTACCGAAACTTTATAGATCTAGTCCTGGGATTGCAGTAATCTTTTTAGTGTAGTAGAGAGTTAAGGTTGACTCCGCCAAATGAACAGAGCGGGGTCTTTTTGTGGGCATGGGGAACCCTTCCAAGGGTTTGGGAACCAAACCCTTGGAAGGGTTTGGGAACCAAACCCCTACTGTCGGCGGGGTCAACAGGATTGATGAATGTTACAAAAATTAAACATGAAATCCATGTCCATTCATATCTTGGGGATAAAAAACAGCACCCTCTGGATTTACCCCCCAGATTTAGGGGACAACCTGACTAAATTGCCTAGATATGGCGAAATCGATGCATCTGAGTCGCGATCGCAACCCAATTGCCCAACCCTAATCCTGAAGCCTGCGGTTTACTGTCCCCCAGGTTGGCTGAGAAATCAATCTCCCCATTTTTGGCACAAGGAATTAGCATATAAGGGTGACTAAACTGTACACTCCCTTACAATCCCTAAGGGAAGGTCGCTGGTTCAAGCTCATCTGTGGCGCAAGTTTTCAGCACCTCCCTGCCGTTCGTAACCTCACCTTGGCGTATACTCTAGCTGGGGCTGATTGTATTGATGTGGCAGCTGACCCTGCCGTAATTGCGGCGGCAAAGACAGCCTTAGGGATGGCGACAAGTCTCGTGGAGTCCGGTCAAGCACAAAGCATGGGATACTGTTACCAACCCTGGTTAATGGTCAGTTTAAATGATGGAGAAGATCCCCATTTTCGCAAAGCTGAATTTAACCCCAATGCTTGTCCTCCAGACTGTCCGCGCCCTTGCCAAACGATTTGTCCGGCTCAAGCGATTGTCTTTGAGCCACCGCCAACTCCGCCGGAGTCCCTAAAACAAGCGAAACCAGACCAACCTTTCAACTATCCTCACTCGCCCAAGGGATTCTCCGGTGTTATTGATCAACGCTGTTATGGCTGCGGACGTTGCTTACCCGTTTGCCCCAGTCAACTGATCTATAGTCGCTCCTATGTATCCACCCCCACAACTCTAGCGGAACTGATTCTTTCAACGGGCGTTGATGCTTTGGAAATTCACACCCAAGTCGGGCATTTTACTGACTTTAAACGACTCTGGGGCGCGATCGCTCCCTGGATGCATACCCTGAAGTTGCTGGCTATCAGTTGTCCGGATGGTGAGGGCATGATTGATTATCTCTGGGAACTTTATCATCTGATCACGCCCTTACCTTGTCCCCTCCTCTGGCAAACCGATGGCAAGCCAATGAGCGGTGATATTGGGACAGGAACCACGCGCAAAGCCGTGAAACTGGCACAAAAGGTGTTATCCGCCAACTTACCTGGATACGTGCAACTGGCAGGTGGAACCAATCACCATACCGTCAGTAAACTCAAAGCAGTAGGACTCCTCAACCCTGGAACCCCAGAAGACCCTACCGCTAACCCCATCCAGCCCTTTGTCGCGGGTGTGGCTTACGGAAGCTATGCCCGGGTATTACTGGCTCCAATTTTAGACCAACTCGATCAATACCATGAAGCAAATCATAATATCAATTTCCAAGCATTTCCATTATCATCAAGGGCAAACCTGGAAAATGATCCGCATCGGCTGGCAAAAGCCGTGGCTCTAGCCCATTCCCTAGTATCTCAACTGAAGTCTGTTTCTAAGCCTGTTCCAGACGAACTCAGGAGGTTGGTGGATATAAACCCAACGATATGAAGCTCTGTAAATAGTCCTCACACCTTTACCTCAGATACATCAGGCGAATGACATAAGACAAATGACGAATGACGAATGACAAGCCTATGGTGAATGCCAACGGGATGAACCCATCCCATCCCCAATCGTTATCCAATCAAGCCTTATCTAACACCACCAATTTAGCTGGGATGCAGATTACTGAGGATCTCCAAAAATTACTCGCTATTTTGCCAGAGGATATTCGCCAAATCCTGGAGCAACACCCCCATCGCGACAATTTAATTGAAGTGGTGATGGATTTGGGTCGATTTCCTGAGGTGCGTTTCCCCTCTGGTGCCGAATATCTGTCCGAAACCCCCGTCACCGCTGAACAATTAAACTATTGTGTTGAGCGGGTTGGGCATTTCAGTGGGGATAATCGAGCCGGACTGGAGAAAACCTTACACCGGATTAGCGCGATTCGCAATCGTCCCGGCGACATTATCGGGTTAACCTGTCGCGTCGGACGAGCGGTGTTTGGCACTATTGGTCTGATTCATGATCTCGTCGAACGGGGTCAATCAATTTTGATGTTGGGGCGTCCAGGTGTGGGCAAAACGACGGCGTTACGCGAAATTGCCCGGGTGCTGGCAGATGATCTACAAAAACGGGTAGTGATTATTGATACCTCCAATGAAATTGCAGGCGATGGCGATATTCCCCATCCCGCCATTGGTCGAGCTCGACGGATGCAAGTGTCGCGTCCAGAACTTCAACATCAGGTGATGATTGAAGCGGTAGAAAATCACATGCCCGAAGTGATTGTCATTGATGAAATTGGCACCGAACTCGAAGCCCTAGCCGCTCGCACGATCGCAGAACGGGGGGGGGGGGGGGGGGGGGGGGAGAATCTGATTAAAAATCCGACGCTCTCTGATTTAGTCGGTGGGATTCAAGCCGTAACTCTGGGTGATGATGAAGCCAGACGTCGGGGTTCTCAAAAAACGGTATTGGAACGCAAAGCCCCGCCCACCTTTGAGATTGCGGTGGAAATGCTGGAGCGTCAGCGCTGGGTAGTGCATGAGAGTGTTGCGGATACCGTGGATGCGCTACTGCGGGGACGCAAACCGAATCCGCAAGTGCGGACGGTGGATGAGCAGAATAAGGTAATTATTACCCGTGAATTCCCTGATGCACCCGCACCCCTGGAGCGCCGTACCCAGTCCGGGATAGTGGCACAACCCAGTGGCTGGCGTTCGTCGGGACAGATGCAGCCACTATCGCGTTCCTCATCACCGGCTTCGGCTCAAACCAGTTATTTTGATCAGCTTCTCCATGACTCTTGGCAACAACCCAATTCCGTTGGCGAGGTTGTAGACACGATTGGACCGAATGGTGAAGATCTGCCCCTCCATGTCTATCCTTATGGGGTGAGTCGCCATCAAATTGAGCAGGTGATTCGGGTGCTAAATTTACCCGTTGTCTTAACCAAGGACATGGATAGCGCCGATGCCATTTTGGGCTTGCGATCGCATGTTAAAAGTCACTCGAAACTGCGCTCAATTGCCCGCTCCCGGCAAATCCCTATCCACGCGGTTAAAGCCAGCACCGTTCCCCAAGTGAGTCGCGCCCTGCGGCGGATGTTGGATATGGATGATCCTGGCGTTCCCGATGCAGCAGATTTGCGGTTGTTTACCCAAAGTGGAAGTGATGATGAAATTGAGGCGCTAGAAGAAGCCCGGTTAGCCGTCGAGCAAATCGTGATTCCTAATGGACAGCCCGTCGAGTTACTGCCGCGATCGCCAAAAGTGCGAAAAATGCAGCACGAACTGGTGGAACACTATCGCCTCAAGTCCGATAGTTTTGGCGATGAACCCAATCGCCGCTTGCGAATCTATCCCGCTTGATGGCAAGGGGTAGGGGTGTGGCAAGAGGATAACGTGTAGAGTAGCTCACGAGACTCTTGCTTCACCCGTTCTTCCATCACCGCTTGCTGTAATTGGATAAATGCTGTAAAGTCTTCCCAGTCGTACTTGTTCGCTAAAAGTTGACGCAATTGGTCTTCAGCTTGCAGGGTCAGGTAGCCAGTCTTTTCCGCTTCTTGAACAATCTCGCGAATTAATCTCATTAGTGAATCTCCAGCGTTAATCGGTAGGTTAAAGTTGTGCCAGGTTCTATGACGAGTTGTCTTCAGCTCTAGTCACCCCTAGCTATAAATCGCCAGTAGAGCGTTGCTCTTACTGGGTCTGACGGTATGGTGACAACTCGACATGCTATCAAATTTTTTCTTTACAAAAGAATACAAATTGAGTTCAACCCTTGGACAAAAATCCTCCTAACCTGAAGATATGTAAAAGCTACGTTCCCCTGATTAATGCAGCTAATGCCTTATTATAGGGGATTTAAGCGTAATATAAAGATTATATTAACTTTTTCACCCTTGACGAACGAGTTAAATAATCTTAGCTTATCTTAATATTTGTTTATATATGGGGAGTCCGCCGCGTAAATTGAGCCTTCTGTTCCCTGAGATCAGGAGAAATCAGCCAATTTTCAAAAATCTCTTGACATATTCCCAGCTACAACTGCTAATATAAGCAAGGTACACACATTGGGGTGTAGCCAAGCGGTAAGGCAGCGGGTTTTGGTCCCGCCATTCCCAGGTTCGAATCCTGGCACCCCAGTCGCATCTACCCGAAAAAATAATTTGATTAATCGATTCGGCTGGAATTCCCCACTCTCTTACAGGGTGGGGATTAATAGTTGGGCATAGCATTCAAAACGTTTGATTTATTTGGATTTAGATTTTGACTTAGATTTAGATTTCGATGGCTCCAGCCAATCCTGAGTACCAACACTAATCACGGTTTGAATCTGCATCTTGATCCCTTCAGTTTGCGCCGCTGCCAATAGATGCTTCATCCCCACTGGTTCTGAGGCTTCAGCGGCGAGAAAGGCTGCGGCTAAAGCAATATTGTGGATACTGCCTCCGGAAACAGCCAGCCGCGCTAACTTCTCAAAATTCAATCGTCGGGTGGGAGTAGACTTGGGAAAGACGCGCCGCCAAATCTGCTCTCGTTGTATTGCATCTGGGAAGGGAAATTCCAGTACAAAACGCAATCGTCGCTCGAAGGCTGAGTCAATCGAGTCTCTTAAGTTGGTTGTGAGAATCGCCAAGCCTTGATAGTTTTCTAAGCGTTGGAGTAGATAACTGACTTCTTGGTTAGCATAGCGATCGCGGGCGTCTTTAACTTGACCNCGTTTNGCAAATAAAGAGTCGGCTTCGTCGAATAATAAGACGACACCGCCGACTTCAGCCGCGTCAAAGATTTGAGCTAGGTTTTTCTCCGTTTCGCCGATATATTTACTGACAACTGCACTCAGATCAATGCGGTACAAATCGAGGTGCAGTTCTTTGGCAATAATTTCAGCAGCAGTGGTTTTCCCCGTACCACTTTGACCATAGAATAACGCTGTGAGTCCCAATCCTCTACTCTGTTTTCCCCCCATTCCCCAATCCTGGTAGACTTTGGCGCGTTGGCGGG
>JGI11876J12873_1000115_pt1 | contig 14786 bp, 11 predicted proteins | sample ElkSloMetagenome_4_FD_12873 | JGI IMG/M metagenome (IMG submission 12873) | reverse complement strand
TATTAAAGTTTCCTGTTTGGAAAAAACGTGGATGAATAGGTGAGGTGAATGGTGGTAGGTATGAGGTTTTTTAGCCGACAACAGACAATTCCATCCCGACACCCGACACCCGACACCCTTGCTCAACCGAGCTTTCACCTTAAGTTGACACCAATGCACGTCGGTGCGCCCCTACACAAAACCATATCCTCCCCAGCTTCCCCGCTCAAACCTGAAAATCCGGGTCAGAGTTAGCGGAGAAAATGCGATCGCGTCCTAAGGCTTTGGCTTTGTAGAGGGCGCGATCGGCAAGTTGGACTAATTCACTGGACGAAAGTTGATGGGATGGAGTCGTTGTAGCGATTCCTAAACTGAGCGTTACCCAGGGATGAATCGGAGATTTGGCATGGGGACGCTTGAGTTTATCCATTTGGTAGCGGATTTTTTGGGCAACGATAAAAGCGCCTGGATTATCTGTATTGGAAAGAATCACAACAAATTCTTCACCACCATAGCGAGCGACTAAATCACTCGGTCGTTGAGCCGCTTGGCAGATGGCTTCAGCAACTTCTTTTAAACAATTATCCCCAACCCAATGACCGTAGGTATCGTTGTAGGCTTTAAAAAAGTCAATATCACACAAGATCAAGGATAGAGGAGTTAAGTTACGTCGAGAACAGATTAATTCCTCGGCTAAGACTTGATCGAAACGGCGGCGATTGGCAATTCCGGTTAAACTGTCTATTTTGACCAGTTTCTGTAGGTGTTGGTTATCTGTCTTTACTTTTTGATAAAGTTCTGACTGTTGAATCGCAATAGACACCTGTTTGACTAACTGGTTTAGACAATCAATTTCCCAAGTGTGCCATTGACGATTAGGGGTACAATGATGAGCGATAATTATCCCCCATAATCGATGGCAAACAGGAGACTGAGGTTTTTTTAGATCGGACTCACTGTTACAGATGGGTATCGCTAAAACAGATTGCTTGTGCAAATTGAACGATTTTGGTTTTAGGTTAGACGTTTTTTGATTGTTAACAACTTGAATGAACTGTTCATTGTAGGACAATATCTGAGGCAAATTTAAAAGTTCATGAATTGCCGGAATTTCCGGATAACTATTGCTATAGTCAGCCGCTACTAAAAGCATAGTAGGAGATTTATCTGCTTGATAGCGATAGATGAGAACCCGATCAGTTTTCAGGAATTGACGGATTTGGGTGACAGTGGTGTGTAAAATTTCTTCGAGATCCAATGAGCGTCGAATCTGCTCAACCATACGCTCTAAAATCCGCTCCCGTTTAGCCTGCTGTCGAATTGACTCGCGATCGCGTTCACGTTCAATGGCGTAGCGTATAGCACGGATCAAGTTTTCTCCATTAAATTGCCCCTTAATTAAATAATCTTGAGCGCCTTCACGAACCACTTTAATTGCCATATTTTGATCGTTGAGAGAGGTTAAAACAATAATCGGAGTCGTGGGCGCTTTTGCTTTGATTTGAATTACAGTATTTAATCCTTGGCTATCTGGAAGATTTAAATCTAATAAAATAACATCGAATCTAAACTCAATTAAATCTTTTATTCCCTCTCTCAATCGTTGAGCATGAGTCATGGCAAATTGATTATTGTTTACTCCTGAAAATAATTCTTGGATCAATTCAGCTTCTACACGATTATCTTCAATTAATAGAATTTTGATGGTTTTACTATTGAGTAAAACCGGTTGATTGCATTTTAGTCCAGTCATGATTATAATCCTATGAGTTATTAATTGGATCTAGAGTTTAGCTTAAATTTTTAAATTTTAAATATCATAAGGAGTCGGACAAAAATAAAGTTTAGGATTGAGACTGGGCGTCAAAGAATTGAGGACTCTTACAATTCTTAACTCAGTTAACAAGATTTACATCCAGGTAGTTCGTTAATTCATTCCGGTTAAAACCAATAAAAATACTTAAGCAGAGTATATGGCTTCCCGGCAAAAGCTATCTTAGAATCACACTGAATGAATAGGCTTGCCGTTACAAGATTAATACAGTCATATTTGATCAATTCTGGATTATGAATCTGGAAACATGAACTTAAGATTTTCAGGTGATTCCTAAATTTCAAATTTCAGAGTAACATCCGACTCCTGTAAATATCACTAACTTAAGAGAGAAATTCGGTATAAGAGACGCGCCAGGACTCCAAGGCAGAAGGTTATTACTGGTACGTGGTTGTTTCAGTAATTCAATCTGTCCTAACCTTTACGGCGACAGCTATAAATTCCTCAACAAGGGTAATTTTTCCGCCCCCTGCACTTGCCAGACAACCTTATAGAAACGTAGCCTATACGTCCTTACACTATTGCTTTTCAGCTTAAGTTAATACCAATGCACCCAAAATCACCCTTATAATATAGCGTTTAGCGTTTGACTTTTGAGGTTCTGGGAATTTGTACCAGCCTTTTCATTTTGCCTGTAGTCTTTGCCAAAGGGTAAAACCAAGAAGAATAATTATACTACCACTTGTAACAATAATCACCATTGAGGTCATACCTTGCAGTTTCATCGCCAGTCCGTTACATACCAAAGTCACCCCCCAAAGGATCAAAGCAGCATGACGTTGGGACAAACCCCAAGCTAGTAAGCGGTGATGTAAGTGATCTTTGCCTGGAGTTTTCAGTGGGTTTTTTCCCGCCATGAGTCGCCGAACAAATACCTGAGTCGTATCTAGCACAGGCAATAATAAAAAGAATGCGGGCGGTACTAGAGCAAATACCGTCGTCACTTTCAGGTTGCCTAAAATACTGGTTGCGGCTAGCACATAGCCAAAAAAGTAAGCCCCCGCATCTCCCATAATGATTCGGGAGGGATAGAAATTGTGTCGCAAAAATCCCAGTGCAGCACCTCCTAAGGCTGCCAAAAGTAAAGTGGCGGCGGCTCTGGTTTCAAACTGCGCCGAAACTGCCAACAAACTCATGGCGGTAATGAAGCTGATCCCACCCGCCAAACCATCCATTCCATCCATTAAATTAATCGCATTGGTAATTCCCACCACCCACAACCAGGTCAACACAATGGAGAATATCGGGTCAATGGGAGTGCCAAAAGGCGTTTCGATGCGGATATCGCTGGCAATCAGCAAGAGGGCGGTAAGGGTTTGACTAAACAGGCGTACATACGCAGGTAGACCAAATTGGTCATCGATAAAGCCGACGAGGACGAGGATTGAACCACCGAGCAAAATCGTCAGCACTTGGGCTAAGACGCCTTCGATGACAATGGGTCTTAATAGAGTCGCTAAGACTAGCGCCGCCATGACACCCGCATAAATTGCCAATCCACCCGCGTTGGGTAGGGGTTCTTGATTGAGTCGTCGGGCATTTGGTTGATCCGCCCACCCCACTTGCAGAGCAAATGAGCGCACTGCTGGAATCAAACACCACGTTACCCCCCAGGCTAACCCGAAGGTGAATATAACTGCTAGCCAGCCACTGCCAGTAGGGTTAGCAATGCCGAGAGACTCTAGGAAGCTGTACAAATCTATCTCCCACTTCACGCTCAGACTGCCAATTATTATTATTCTCAACTGTACAGGAATCAATTCGGCAAAGTGCTACTGCAATTTTGGACATTGGTTTGGTGTAGTAGTACTTACCGGACACCATTGTATTGATCCGGGTTGTTGTAGCTCATACTAAATTCAGGTAAATGTCTCCCGTTTAGGTAGGGACAAGGCTCTAAGGCATAAGGTAGAAGGCTCGGAGCCGATTATTCGGGAGAGGACGAGGGCGGATTGGGATCAGAATGCTGATTACTCTCTACTGTCTCAAGGTATTGACTATCTAGTAAAAAAGCGCCCTTAGAAAAGCGAACTCCCCAATATCCTCCGGGACGCCGATCAAGGATCACCCCTTCTTCACCAATGCTAATCACGTCCGGAGGTCGCAGCATCGGCATAGGTTCGGCTGTTTTAACATAGCGGGGTAGGGCAATTAGGCGAACGCGATCGCCAACTTTAAATTCTTCAGACATATTACTCGGTATGGGTCAGTGCTGATCAGTTCCTAGCTTATGACGAGATCTTGCCACACGGGTAATAAATCTTAAGATACCTTCTGGCGATCGCGCTCCTGATCAATTAAACAAACCTCGGTCATTCTTGTGTAGGGGCGACCCGCCTCCACAAATCAACAACTGTATCCACTCAATTGGCTCGGGTCGCCCTTTCCTCAACCGTTGGTGTCAGAACATGACCGATCATGAATCATTAGCAAAAACCAATGACATAAGCCATAAGACAACCAATTTAAGGAACTTGCCAAATGCGCTGATGGTAAGCTTCGGGATCAGCGCAAGGATCAGGAGGAGACTCCGAGTGATTGTGGTTATGGTGATGATGATCATGGTGATGACCGTGATCATGCTCATGAGTGTGACCCGTATTATCCCCCACTGCCGCTAACCGGAACTTACACAACTCACAATTCATCTGCACCTGTCCCAGTTGCGTCTCGATTTCTCGTTCCCGCAATACCGACAGTAATTCCGGTTGAATACCCATTTCGGGTAAACAGGTCATAGAAATGTCCGGATATTGCTCCTGCTGCTGCGCGGTGATATCAAATATTTTTTTCACCAGCACCCCGGTAAACAGGAAGTAAGGCAGAACAATAATCCGCTTGGGCTGGAAGAGTCGAGCGCGATGGAAGCCTTCCTCTAAACGGGGATGAGTAATCCCAATAAAGCAGATTTCAACCGTTTTGTAGCCACTGCCTTCCCAGAGCAGACGCGCTAATTTGTAAACATCACCATTGGCATCGGGATCACTAGAACCACGACCAACGACCAGCAGCACCGTTTCACTTCTGGGAATTGAGGACATTGAATTGTTCTCTGATGGTTGATCCAGGTCAGCCAGTCGCCGATGCCATAACTCCAGAATTGCCGGAGTAATACCAAAGTGACGCCCATAATGGAATCGGATTTGCGGATGTCTGGCTTTAGCGCGGTCTAACTCGTTAGTGACATCAAATTTATTATGTCGTGCCGCAAACAGCAAAATCGGCAGGACGGAGAATTCTGTATACCCTTGTGCCACACATTGGTCTACACCCTCCTGAATACTGGGAGTGGTTAATTCCAGAAAACAAGGAACAACCGGGCGAGACGAGTCTAACCCTTGATAGGCGTGGGCAAAATCCAAAAACCCCTGACGCCCCTGCATATCGCGGCTACCGTGACCAATCATTAACAGGGGGCGGTTAAGGGGGAGTGGTGGCAAAGAAAGTGAATCTGGGGTGGAATGAGTCGTGTCTACAGTCGGCATTAAAAATAAACTCCCTTCCCGTGCGAGGCGGGAATATAGGGTGGACAAGCAACAGCTAGGTATTCTGGCTTAGGCGAAAGGTCAGCGAGGTTTGTAGTTGCGCTTTAGCGCCATCAGCGTAGAAGCACCGACGACAAACCCGGAAAAAGCGTACCATTTCATCCTTGACAGTTGCCGCACAGCCCCGGAGTTTCACCGGAGTTTCCCCAAGCGGTTGCCATTCAATTGTGCCTTGATATCTTATCCGATTCGTCAACCCGTCAAAATCCAGGGTAGGGGGTTTTTCCCTAGCTTGTAGTTGTAGTGGCGTGGCACAGCTAAAATTGTGAAACGCAAGCTTAAATTGCTGCAACAAAGGGTGTCCAGAAAGCGGTTAGGGAGTAATAACCGCCAAAAAGCACTCTTCAAAGTAAGCCGATTGCATGAACGGATAGCCAACATTAGGAAAAATTATCACTGGAAGCTAGCACATAATCTGTGTGATTGGGCGGGTATGATATTCGCCGAATCACTCAACCTAAAAGCATTAGCCAAAGGAATGTTAGGTAAACACTGCCTGGATGCTGGTTGGGGTCAATTCCTCCAGATACTAGAGCAGTGCTGCTTTAAACGTGGGGTATTTTTCTTAAAAGTGGATGCCAAGAAAACGAGTCAGATATGCCCCAACTGTCTAACAGAAACGGGTAAGAAGCTACTATCTGAGCGCGTCCATTCATGCCATCACTGCGGCTACACAACTGATCGAGATGTTGCAGCCGCCCAAGTAGTCTGCATTCGTGGACTTGCAGCCGTGGGACACACGGTTGACCCTGAGCGAAGCCGAAGGGTCAAGATGCTTTCTGAGGGTAAATTCATAGGAATCCCTACGACGGAAGAATCACCCGCGCTTTAAGCCGGGTGAGTGTCAACCATCTAGGATTGGGTTTTCATGATCCTGACAATCTCACTGAGGGTTTGGGATACCGATCGCGGATTCCAGCCTAAGTCTTGACGCGCTTTGGTTGCATCGACACGCACGCACCGATCATAGACGTAATGCACCCGTTCCCGACTCAGGGGCGGTTGCCAATTCAACAGGCGTCCGATGGGGTCAAGGATGTTTCCGGCGAGTCTCACCAGGGGTTTGGGGGCTTCCGCCGGAACCGGAATTCCGGTGTCTTGACTGAGAAGGGTGAACATGTCACGGGTGGAAAGATCACCCGCCGAAATGATATATTTTTCTCCAGGTTGACCTTTTTGGGCTGCCAGAATCATGGCGTTGGCTAAGTCATCGACATGGACAATTCCGGTAATGCGATCGCCCCCCGCCCACACTTTTAAGCCGCCTTTGAGAAATTGCTTGAGTACAGGACCAAAATGGGGGTCATCTGCACCAAAGATACCAGAGGGGAGGATACTCACCACGGGTAAGCCTTGGGCGGCAAATTGGTCTACAATTTTTTGGGCTTGGTATTTAGTGCTGTCATAAGCGCTAGAAAAGTCGGTTTGTTGGCGTTGGAAGGTTTCATTGACGACTTGACCTTTGGTGTCACCAAAAACGCCAATAGTGCTACAGTAGACGAGTTTAGATACACCAACGGCTTGAGCCACCTCTAAAACAGCGCGGGTTCCCTCAACATTCACCCGTTCCATTTCCCTGACATCCACGAGTCCTAATTCCACATAAGCGGCGGTGTGAAATACCCAGTCTACCCCAGTCATGGCTGTTTTTAGGGCGTCGCGATCGGTAATATCGCCGTAAACCAGTTGGACTTGGCAATCCGAGAGACGCTGAAAGTTGCTAGACTTGCGGACGAAACCGACAACGGTATCCCCCCGTTGTTCTAAGGCTTTAACTAAATGAGAACCGGTAAATCCGTTGGCTCCGGTGACTAGGGCTTTCATCACACCTCCTGGCTTTTAACTAACACTTAGGTTGAATGGTACTGACTTAAAAGGAATATTGCTGACTCGTGTAGCCAGGAAATAAATTTCCGGCTGAAAGCTAAAGTAAGCTATAGCTTACTGGGGAAGCCTTTGAACCCGTTTCAACGGGTTTAAGCTCTTAGCCCGGAGTTTGAACTCCGGGATCTCCTCCGGGCAGATTTTCTATTGATTTTGTAAAAGTTCTCGAATTCGTTGGCGAAACAACCGCACGGCTGTTCGCTGTCCTTGGGTATTACTTTGTTCAATAAAACCAGGAATCTCGGTTACGGGTAAAAAGGGAAACGTCATGCTTTGTTCTCTCTGTTCATATTCTCCCTCGACTAATTGATAAACCTGGAGAGTTTGACGAGTATATCTCCACAATTCCGGAACACCCAGCGCCGCATAAATGGATTGTTTATCGACAGAGGAACTGGTATAATCTGACTCAATCGCTAAATCAGGTGGTGGGTCAATTTCCAGATTGATTCGTCTACCTCTGACTCGTGATTCATTTTGGATATAGAAGCAGCTATCCGGCTCAATAAAACGAGTTAAATCGTCGCGCTTCAAGCTCAATGAACCTAGACTTCTAAGTTCGATACCCAATTCATCGACTATGGCTGTCACAAAGTCTTCAAGCAGTCGTTTGGGTTCTTCATGGTCTTCCAGTGGCATTCTAATTTCTAATACTCCCTGGTCATAAGCCATTCTACAGGCTCGGTCTTCACCAATTTCCGCCAGTAATGTCTTAAAGGTTTGCCAGCTAACGCCTTTTAAGGTAACGACTGGTTCAGCGCCCCTTTTCTGGGATTGAGGCGTTGGTGTTGCTGTTGTCATAGTGAACTGCCCTTGATACCTTGATTCAATTGTAGTCCCTGCCTAAGCTGGGCGTAACTATCGTCTTGATCGAACTAGAAGTTAGAGCATTGATCAATAAAATATAATACCAGGTAGGGTGGGTTAGGCGGTAATTCAATTCAAAAAATCACCATTTAAGTTGGTGTCCGCCGTAACCCACCAATCACAAGGCTTGTAGTATATTAATTAACAATAGTGTGGAAATTGGCGCAAAGGGATTTTCGCGATCGCACACCTGTAATTTACAAACGCTGTCCCAATTTCAGCCAGGAGAATACCTGTTCAATAGTTAGCTGTAGATTGAGGAAATCTGGCACAGGTAGCCTATCCTCTGGTTGTCGCATAATTTCTGGTAATTGATTGGGATAAAAACAGATTACGGCTTTCTCATCGGGGTCAATCAACCACCCCAATCTGGTTTGATGTCTGAGACAGAATAAAATATTATCTGTTACCTTTGTTTGTGACTGGTCTGGTGAGAGGATTTCAATTGTCCAATCTGGGGAACATTCAAATACGTTTGCCACTTCTCCATCAGCATCGAAGGGAATTCTCTCCCATTGAAATACTGCAACATCTGGCACAATAGAGCGTCCGCCAAACGTGCAGCGCAATTCGGGGAAAGCATAAGCTATTTTTTCAGGAAATCCCACCTCGTTTATTGTGTGGGCGAGGCATATTTGTAGAGTGCTGTGTTTCCCTTTTGGTATTGGTTTTTGATAAATTTTACCGTCGATAAATTCGCTAGCAGGTTTGGTTTCGGGAAGTTTGAGAAATTCAGCTAGAGTGAGTGATTTAGTTTTTGTTGTCATGGTTGCTTAACTGCTAGGAGAGCAATTTGCAGAGTTGATTAACAAAGATACTTTACCGAAATTATGCACATGATTACAGAGGATGTCATGCTTCTATTTCTGGTAATAAGTCTTTAAAGTCTACGCCACGGACTAATAAGCGATTAATCAGCTCTTTTGCTGCTTTACGAGTCTGCTCATCTTTATTGTTAAGGACTGCGGACAAAATAGCACGGTGTTCTTCGTGGTGATCAGAATCCAACCAATACTGACCTGAATTGGGTGGAGCCATAGTCATCGACTTTAAACATTTTACAATCGCTAGAGGCATCGACTCAGCAAGGTCAAGGAAATGCTTGAGCAAATCTAAATCGTCCTGTATAATTCCTGATATTTTAAGAACCTTGACTAATTGATTGATCGCCCAGCTATCATCGAACTTTCTCGAAACAAACCACCAGCTAAAGTATTTTAGCTCGTCGGCTTGTGACTTAGTTACCTTTTTACTATTGATTTCGCTAAACCGCCATTCCCATAATCTTTGTAATCGCTCACGCAAATTATTGTCAACCTCACAGTTTCCATGACGTAGCTGCCATGCAATCTGTCTCATGAACGCTTGTCGATTATGGGCAGGAGCTTTAGCAAAAAACTGTTCCAAGAGGAGATCTGACTCACCCAGTTTCAGTACACCACACCAGTATAATGCTCGCAGATGTTCTGTTAATCTCTCATTGGCTCTCGACAGATTTTGCCATTCAGGAATAGAGGTATCAATTCGCTCTATCGCGTAACTATACTCCTCTCGGAGTATAGGAAATATATTGTTGTAAGGGTTATTAGTAGTAATGTATCCTTCCCACGCCGAGTCGCGAAATTCTTGAAAGTCCGTGTCTCTCGGAAAAATTCTCTCTAAGTTTCGGGTAGTCCAGTCCAAATCAAGTTGCATCAAATACAGGAGATATTGACCATAAACAGACCGAATCGTTAGCGAAGGATCGTGTTTGGGATCTAAATGGCGCTCAAGGAGATTTCGCGCTTTAGGAATCTCATCAAAACCTGGCGCTGTTTTTACCTCTCCATCACTTTTTTCCAATAAATGCTGTTGTACCCATAGAGCATACTGGATAACTGTCATTGTTTGGCTGCAAGGGTCATTCGTTAACTGCTCTAAAATTATCCAAATTTGATTACGAAATTTAAATGGAATCTGATTTTTTTTAAGACCAACATCAATCAAATAAACTACAGCCCTACAAACTTGATCCCATTGTCCATAATTTAAACCATTAATTGCATCTTTACTCTCCGACTCATTCTTCAGTTGATTCAGCATCCAAGAGCAAAACTCAAATACTGGCTCCCACGAAGATAATATTGGTTGTACTTCTGAATGATTTCTTAAATTTTCCTGTAAGCCTTGAAGGAAGGCTATCATATATTCTGGATCAACTTCCTTAAATTGTTCAATTTCCTCTATAAAATTTTCCGGCTTTTGGGCAATAACTTTGGAAAGCTCACCTGCCAAACCACTGCGTGAGGGCGCGAATAGTTTCCCCGCAGGTTGCCATTCCTTCAAAAAAGTAAATCGCTCCGTCATACTCATAGCAGCGAGTTCCTCAGCCGACTTTGGACTGGTTGGTCCTTGCCATACATTGAAACCTCCTGGAGGTTCTAAGGATTCAGCAAAACCAATTTCCCTAACTAGCTGTTCATATTTCTGTTGCCACTCTTTTGGCAGGCTACTACTGAGGATGGCTAACCAATCTCGCTGCCAGTGCTTAATGTACAAAATAATTTTTTCTTCTTTAATCCAGGATGTATCCTCTAGTCCTTCTGCAATCCAGCCGAGAATAGTTTTTTTGACTCTGGGTTCAAGCTGAGCAAAGTGTTCTTTAAGCAAAAGCTTATATTCATAGCAAGGTATTTGCTGATTTAACTGATCTCGGTTAGCTAGACGTTCGGCAATCAGGTCAGGATATTCCTGAGGAAAGCATCGGAGTAAGTGAAGAACTATGCGATAAAAAATTTGCCACTGATTATCCTCAAGCTTTTGCACTAGGAATCGTATTTTATCCGGGTTTTTGCTAGCGATTTGTTCTGTAGCATTCCAGACGGCGGCAACTAAAATACTTCTTACGTCATGTCGGTAATTTTGCCAAGTCCCTTCAAAAGCACAATACCATTCGCAGGAATTATCTTCAAAAGTTGATTGTTCATGAGGAAGTTGAAAAAGCCGAATAGCATCACGCAGTAAATCGCAGAGCAGTCCTAAAGTCTCCTCTTCAGCTACGGATACTAATTTAGGTATATATTCTGCGAGAATCTTTTCGTAATAGTAGTCATCGCAGCGTGTGCGTACTGGCGTCAGATAATCGCCTTCTTGATTTGGCATCACAGCGAGAAGTTCACGAGCTAACCCCAGTGCAGCATCCACTTGCTCACTTTCGGCAAGATAAGCAATTAGTTCACCTAACTTTTGTGGAAGACGGAAATTGAGATAATTTTGCTCTTTGAGCCACTCTGTTTCTTGTTTTACCCAACTGGCAGCCAATTTTGGTTGCATTCCACAAGCTGCTTCTGCCAAGTCTCCATGTACTAAAATATTTTTTGTCCCCGTTTTTAAAATTTCCAGGGCAATCTCTAGAACTATTTCAGGTTCTTGAGAAGCCATCCGTGCTAGGTAGCGGGACTGAGACCAAAGGGGAAAACCTATCCCACCACGTTCAAGGTCTACTTCTGGCTCAGGCGGATTTTCAAAGAAACCTTCTTGCTCAAGTAGATTTAGCCATCCTGGATACTTGAGCTGCTCAAAGAAGTATCCCAGACCAGCACGACTATTGGGAATATAAAGACGAAGTGTATCTAGATCTTTTTTTTCCGGCTCAGATTTTGTCAGCAACTTGTCTAACAGACGACGGATGTCAGAGTAGCGAGTTTCAAATCTGTCAAGAACTTGATCTAAAACAGCTTGTATATCACTCCAAAACTGCCTAAATTTTTCATCAACTGGACGTGGTGATGCTAGGTCATCGCGATGTGCGCGTCTGTGAAGTCCATACTCGCTATTTCTACCAGGCAAGCTCAACCACGTCCTAGCTACATCCGATGTTTCAGGAATTTCGAGTGCCTGTAACACAGCCTTAATTTGAGCCTTGTGCGTATCATCACCTGAAGCTTTCTTCTTTTTTGATGGCTGCTCCGATGGCTCCCAGAAAGGCTTTAATACTGCACGCAGGGAACTCTCAATTTCTCGCAATGAGTGACCGACAAAGTGTGTTGTAGACTCCAGCGATGGCTCCATCTCCATGAGGCGGCAGGCATCACGCCAGAAAGCAGCCGCTCCGGGACCGACAAGGGAGTTGAGCCTGCGATAGATTCGCTCTTGCTGTGGATTGCTGAAGTTAGGGGAGTCCATTCTCAATCAAGCAGATGCTGAAACAGTTTGTAGTATGCATACTACTTTAGCATCTGGAAGCTAGAACGAATGTTACTAACTTAAGCATTTATAGTCAGCGATGCCAGCGCTTATAGCGAAGACAGCGCAACTACAAACTTGGGCGTTAGTGCCATTCCTCTTAATCCGAACTTTGATTTGCCAAAATTTCTCGAATTCGCTGGCGAAATAAACGCACGACCGCTCGTTGTCCCCTTGTCTTACTCTGCTCAATTAATCCAGGAATTTCGCTGATGGGTAAAAATGAAAACGTCGGGCTTTGCTGAGTTTTTTCGTATTGTCTCTCTATCAGTTGATAAACCTCAAGCCTATTCTGGCGATATCGCCAAAGTTCTGGAACACCTAGCTCGGCATAGAGTTTAAATTTATTGATGGAAGAATTTTTATAATCGGACTCAACTACTAAATCAGGCGGTGGGTCATCGGGTAGATTAATTTTGTCTTGACCTCTAACCCTACTTTCATTTTGAATGTAAAAACAGGTATCAGGTTCAACAGCACGGGTTAAGTCCTCCCGTTCCAATGTTAAAGCACCAAGACTTCTCAACTCAATGCCGAGTTCGTCTACTACAACTTCAATAAAACTCTCTAGCAATCGTTTAGGTTCTTCGTGTTTGGGTAGTGGCATCCTGATTTCTAATATTCCCTGGTCATAAGCTATCCTCCAAGCCCGATTATCTCCTACATCGTGCATTAAAGCTTGATACGTTTGCCAGCTAACCCCTCTGAGTGTAACGCTTGGTTCAGCGCGAACTTGCGGTTGTTCTGTCGTTGATGTTGTTGTCACCGTCTAACCCACCATTATTAACTGTTTTAATTGTAGTGGCGTGGCACACCTAAGCAAGATGAATTAACCCCACGCCCGGAAAACCTATAAAATCAGTGGCTAAAGCCCCTACTACGAACCCACTCTATTCCACAATTTTAGCTGTGTCAGTCCAGTAGTAGCGTGATATACTTCATTTGATAGATTAACCTTGTAGGGACGCAAGGCTTGTGTCCATAAAACCTGCAAGGCTGGGTATCATGCCAGTAGTTCTATCCTACAGCGAAAGGAATAATGATGGCACAGACGTTCGGGAGCATGTCAGGGAAAGCATACAATGTTCACGCTAACCTGCTGGCGTTGGGTTTCGTCGCTCAACCCAACCTACTTGCGTTGACATGCACCCCAGATGTTCCGCTTGAACGTCTCTACTAAATAATCATCATTTTAATTAATAGCGGTAATGGTGCGTTACGCTACGCTCTCCCCACCCTACAAATAGAGGCTGTGCGTAAGTCCTAAGTCAGAAAAATTAGGCTGATACTGACTACAGTATTTTTTCATAAATTCGATAGGTCTTATAAATTGTCCCCCCCGACGCTTCAATCAACTTGCGAGACGGAAAATTATCTTCCCAAACCCAACCCAATTCTGCCCGCTTATAGGGCTTGCCCTTCTTAATTCCCCCTTGCATTCCCAAATAAATTAACGCCAGCGGCACCATTTTGCGGCGATATTCTGGCAATGAAGCAATCGCAATCACCCGTCCTTGGTCAATCTGGCGACGATACCAGAGAAACTTAATAATTCCCAGCCAGTTGAGTTTCCCGTTAACGTGTTTTAGGGGAATATTATAGTCCGGTAATCCCATAAAAAAGCCGATCATTTCACCCTTGTCTTCGGCAATAGGAAAAACATCTGGATCAACTAACGTCTGTAATGACTTGGCTTCTTCTAGAAATTCGGCTTCCGTTCTCGGTGCAGAACTCCAATTATTGGCAAAGGCACGGTTAAAAAGGTGATAAAGACTGATACAATCTTGTTCAAATCCTTCCCCTTTAGTTCTAATCGGACGAAACGTGATACCCGATTTACAGGCAATCTGATAGGCTTTCTTGAATTTATCCGATAAGGGCTTATCTAGGGGAAAATCATAAGCATAAGTATCCTTGGCTTTCTGCCAGCCATCTTTTTCCAGAAATTCAGGATAGTAGGGAGGGTTATAGGGCATCATCACCATGGGAGGTGTATCAAAGCCATCGACCAAAAATAAACAATTATTGTGAGTTGATAAATCAATCGGTCCCCGCGCCACAGTCATCCCTTGTTCCCGTAACCACTGACAAGCCGCATTCAGGAGAGATTGCGCGATCGCGAAATCTGGGACACACTCAAAAAATCCAAATAAACCAACCGTTTTCCCCTCTCGTTCAATTAACCGTTGATTCACCGCCGCCACAATTCGCCCCACCGCTTGGGAAGGGTGGGACGAGTCGAGGGCAATAAATTGCTGTAATTTGCCGTAGCCAAAAAAGGGATTATCGGGGGCAAATTGCTTCGCTACATCGCTACGCAGGGGTGGCACCCAATTGGGGTTATTCCCATAGACTCGTGCCGGTACATCCAGAAACAAGTCCTGGTCGGCTGGAGTGGCTACAGTGCGAATTTTGTCATTTGTCATTCGTCAAATAACCAATAACCCAAGACG
>JGI11876J12873_1000113_pt1 | contig 14907 bp, 11 predicted proteins | sample ElkSloMetagenome_4_FD_12873 | JGI IMG/M metagenome (IMG submission 12873) | reverse complement strand
GAACCGGAGAATCGGGTGGCGCTGGAAGGCTTGGTGGAGATACGGTTACAGATGCAGGATACTCAAGGTGCGATCGCGCCGTTGGAAAGGTTGGTGGAGTTGCATCCTCAGGAGGCAGGATATAAGGTACAGTTGGAGCAGTTGCAGCAGCAGATAGGAGAAAAGAGTGAGGAGAGTGGAGATAGTGATCGCTAAAGAAAATAAGATACTGTAGCGTTATTTATTGAACAATTAAGCTTTTTGAATAAATACCAAATATTAAACTTAAAACTCAATAAACTTATGTCTACCAATGTTTAATCATCAGTCAATTCTGATTACAGGTGGTACAGGCTCATTTGGCAGAGAATGTGTGAGAACTATTCTGAGTCGTTATCAACCTCAAAAAGTTATTGTTTATTCGCGGGATGAGTTAAAACAGTATGAAATGGCTCAGGAGTTAAACTCACCTGTTATGCGCTATTTCATTGGAGATGTGAGAGATGCCTCGCGACTCAAACTAGCCATGCGAGATGTTGATTGTGTGATTCATGCAGCAGCTCTCAAGCAAATTCCTGCGGCTGAATATAACCCAATGGAGTGTATTAAAACAAATATTAATGGGGCTAACAATGTTATTGATATGGCTTTGGAATGTGAAGTAAAAAAAGTAATTGCTCTCTCAACGGATAAGGCAGTTAATCCGATTAATCTTTACGGAGCCACTAAGTTGGCGGCTGATAAGCTGTTTGTTGCAGCAAATAATATTACGGGTAAATTAAGAACAAGGTTTTCTGTTGTTCGTTATGGAAATGTCGTAGGTTCAAGAGGATCTGTGATCCCCTTCTTTCAAAAACTGATCAGGGAAGGGGCTAACGAGTTACCGATTACTGATCCCCGGATGACCCGATTTTGGATTACTCTTCAACAAGGTGTAAATTTTGTATTGAAAAGCTTTGAGCGAATGCAAGGGGGAGAAATTTTTGTACCGAAGATTCCCTCCATGAAAATGACGGATTTAGCGGAAGCACTGGCACCAGGAATACTGATTAAGATTATTGGCATTCGACCAGGAGAGAAATTGCATGAGGTTATGTGTCCACCTGAGGCTTCACATCTGACTATAGAATTTGGCGATCACTATATTATTAAGCCAACGATTCAATTTTCCAAAAGCATGGATTTTAGGCGCAATGCGTTGGGGGAAAAGGGAGTGCCATTACCTGATGGATTTCAATATAGCTCCGATACAAATACGGAATGGTTGACAGGTACTCAGCTTTTGGACATGCTCAAGTCATGAACTCATTTATTCCCTATGGGCGTCAAGATATTAATCAGCACGATATTGATGCAGTTGTTGAGGTCTTGCGCTCCGACTGGATTACTCAAGGTTCAGCTATAGAGAGGTTCGAGAAAGCTGTAGCAAATTACTGCGGTGCGAAATATGCTGTTGCGGTTTCTAGTGCGACGGCGGCACTGCATATTGCTTGTCTAGCGGCTGGTTTGGGCAAGGGGGATAGTCTTTGGACATCACCGAATACGTTTGTTGCTTCAGCAAACTGTGGTTTGTATTGTGGAGCGATTGTTGATTTTGTGGATATTAATCCGCATACTTACAATCTGAGTGTAGATGAGTTAGAACATAAGTTAGCCTGGGCAAAGCAGCAAGGTTGTCTGCCAAAAGTTGTGATACCAGTACATTTAGCTGGACAATCTTGCGAGATGGAACGAATTGCTGTTCTGGCGCAACAGTATGGTTTCCAAGTGATTGAAGATGCTGCTCATGCTATTGGTGGAGGTTATCAGCATAAACCAATAGGCTCCTGTGCTTTTTCAGATATGGCAGTATTTAGTTTTCATCCCGTGAAGATAATTACAACCGGTGAAGGTGGTATGGTGCTAACCAATCAGAAAGATTTATATGAAAAGTTGCTCCGACTGCGGACTCATGGCATTACCCGCAATCCTGAGTTTATCCAAGGTGAATCTCATGGTTCCTGGTATTATCAACAGCTAGAGTTGGGCTTTAATTATCGGATTACGGATATTCAAGCTGCTTTGGGAGTCAGCCAGCTAGCGAGACTGGATGAATTTGTGGAACGTCGTCGATTTCTGGCTAATCGTTACAATCAGTTGCTTCAAGATCTGCCATTAATCCTGCCTTGGCAACATCCAGATACTGAGTCTAGTTGGCATCTGTATGTGATTCAGTTGCAATTAGATAAAATTCTTAAAACTCACCGAAAGGTATTTGAAGAGCTTCGCCAAGGGGGAATCGGAGTAAATTTACACTATATTCCGGTTCACACGCAGCCTTATTACCAGCAATTGGGTTTTAGTTTGGGTGACTTTCCCGCAGCAGAACGCTATTATCATCAAGCTATTAGCCTTCCTTTATACTATAGTCTAAGTCAAGAAAATCAAAATAAAGTGATAACCACATTACAAGAGATTATTTTATGAAAATAGTTGCAATTATTCAAGCCCGTATGGGTTCTACTCGTTTACCTGGAAAGGTGATGAAACAGCTTTGTGGGAAGACGGTTTTGGCATACGTGATCCAGCGAGTTCAAGCTTGTCCCTTAGTCGATGAGGTGGTTGTGGCAACGACAACTTCCCCAGCGGACGATGTGATTGTTGCAGAAACGGAACAATATGGGGCAAAGTGGTTTCGGGGCAGTGAAGAGGATGTATTAGAGCGATACTATTTAGCCGCTAAGGAATATAACGCGGATGTAGTTGTGAGGGTTACTTCGGATTGCCCCCTCTTTGACTCAGAGGTGCTGACACAAATGGTGGATTATTTTAAGTTTGAATCTGCTCAGGGGCTGACTATAGACTATCTGAGTAATACCTTAAATCGAAGCTACCCCCGTGGTTTAGATGCTGAGGTTTTTACGTTTGCAGCCTTAGAGCGGGCTTTTCAGGAAGCTCATCTCGCCTACGAACGTGAACATGTCACACCTTACATCCACGAACATCCTGAATTATTTGCTTTACATAATCAAACAGCCGATGAAGATTTATCAGCCTACCGCTGGACGTTAGATACTCAAGAGGATTGGCAGCTAATTGAAGAAATATACACTTGTTTGTACGGAGAAGGTGATATTTTTACGACCGATACTGTGCTGGAATTGCTAGATGAGAGACCTGAATTGCTCAAAATAAATGCCCATGTCAAACAGAAAAAATAGCCAATGAAGAATAACAAAAATAAAACAAGAATAAGTATTGAAGGCTTTCAGACTGAACAGGAAAAATTCTGGGCGGGAAAATTTGGTGATGAATACATCACCAGAAATCAAGAAAAAACCTATTTAGCCAACAATATAGTTTTATTAGGAAAAATAATTGCTCGTACCAATAGAGTTGACTCAGTTATTGAGTTTGGCGCAAACATAGGTATTAATTTGTTGGCGATTAAACAGCTAATTCCTGAAGTAGAACTATCAGCGATAGAAATCAATGAAAAAGCCATCGATGAACTTAATAAACTTGAACAAATCAAGGTTTATCATCAATCAGCTTTAGAATTTATACCAGATTATAGACGGGATTTTGTTTTAAGTAAGGGATTTTTGATTCATGTTAATCCAGACAAATTGTCTAAAGCCTATGATTTGCTTTACAAAACTAGCTGTCGCTATATCTGCCTAGCTGAATATTACAGTCCAACTCCTGTAGAAGTAAACTATCGTGGTTATCAAGACAAATTGTTTAAGCGTGATTTTGCTGGCGAGATGCTGGAGCGTTTTAATAATTTACAACTTGTAGATTACGGATTCATCTATCATCGCGATAATCAATTTCCCCAGGATGATATAAATTGGTTTTTACTAGAGAAGACTGATCGTACATGAATTTGCTAGTTCGGGTAGACGCTTCGATTAAGATAGGCACGGGTCATCTGATGCGTTGCATGGCTCTAGCTCAAGCTTGGCAGAATATTGGTGGGCGAGCTATTTTCGCGATCGCTACTCAAGCTACCCCAGTCGAGGATCGGTTGGTATCGGAGGGGATGGATGTTGTCCACCTGTCAGTTGAGCCAGGAAATGCGGAAGATGCTATAAAAACAGCGAATCTAGCACGGCAATTGGGAGCAACCTGGGTTGTGGTAGATGGCTATCACTTCGGTGCTGAGTACCAGCGAATAATCAAAAACTGCGGATTACGCCTACTGTTTATTGACGATTACGGACATGCACAGCTCTATTGGGCTGATCTTGTCTTGAATCAGAATATCTACGCCCATGAAGGTTTGTACCCGAACCGATCGCCTGAGACTAAGCTACTATTAGGTACGCGCTATGCCCTTTTACGACGGGAGTTTTGCAAGTGGCAAGGATGGACGCGAAAAATTTTGCCAGTGGCTCGGAAAGTTCTGGTAACATTAGGCGGTAGTGACCCTGATAATGTTACTCTCACAGTGATTCAGGGATTACAGCGAGTGGACGTGCCAGAACTAGAAGCAGTTGTGGTGGTGGGAGGGAGTAATCCTCACTACGAGAAGTTGCAAGCGGCTGTGGATGCGTCACCTTTTCCTATATCCTTAGAGAGGAACGTGACAAATATGCCTGAGTTGATGGCTTGGGCTGATGTAGCCATTAGCGCAGGCGGCTCTACGACCTGGGAACTGGCTTTTATGGGTTTGCCTAGCCTAGTTCTAGTTCTAGCTGATAACCAACGAGCGATCGCTGAAAAACTGGGTGAGATGGGAGTAGCTGTCAATTTGGGATGGCATGAGGATGTTTATGCTGCCGAAATAGCCCAGGCGATGAAGCAATTACTCGTGTCATCTGGGATTCGAGCAGAAATGTCCAGACATGGACAGGAATTAATCGATGGTGAAGGAACAGCTAGAGTCTTGATGCATTTGCAAGACCAACCTTTGAGATTAAGATCAGTACGCCAAGAGGATTGTAAACTGCTGTGGGAGTGGGCAAATGATCCAGAGGTAAGAACATCTGCCTTCTTATCAGATTCAATTCCGTGGCAGAAACATATAGAGTGGTTCACGCATAAATTCCCAGACCGAAATTGTCACATTTTTATTGCGATCGATCACCAAGATACACCCATAGGTCAAGTCCGTTTTGACGCACAAAATGACGAACAAGTAGAGATTGATGTCAGTATTGAGCAAGGAAAGCGCCGCTCTGGCTACGGTAGCCTATTGATTGGCATGGCAGTACAAACACTCTTTTGTCATACATCTATAAAAGCGATTCATGCCTTCATCAAGCCAGACAATGAGGCATCTATTAGAGCCTTTGAAAAAGCCCAGTTTCAGAGACTGGACTTAGAAACGGTGAAGGGGAATTTAGCGCTACATTATTTACGGATGAGAGGTAATGGGTAATAAAGAATTAGTACCAATGTACCTTGTGGTTGGTAGTAAACCCTGGAATCGTCGTGTATTCGATGAAGTTATTAGTCAATATCCTGGTCAGTGGCATTTCTTTGAGTTTGGGGAACAATTGACCTTAGACAGGGTACAGGAACTTAAGCCTCATTATATCTTCTTTCTCCATTGGTCATTAAGAGTTCCTGATGAGTTGATCAATAGCTATGAATGTGTATGCTTTCACATGACCGATGTTCCTTATGGTCGTGGGGGAAGTCCGCTACAAAACCTAATCCTTAGAGGTCACCAGCATACTCAACTTACGGCACTACGCATGACATCTGATTTTGACGCAGGTCCAGTTTATTTAAAAGAAGACCTTTGTTTGGCAGGAAACGCTGAAGAAATATATATCCGCACGACCTACCTGTCAGCACAGATGATAAAGCGGATTATCAAAGAGCAACCCAATCCCGTTCCTCAAACAGGAGAAGTGGTTATATTTAAACGGCGTAAACCCCATGAAAGTGAAATTCCCCCCATTGCTTCCTTACCAGGTTTGCATGATTTCATTCGGATGCTGGATGCTGAAGGATATCCCCAGGCGTTTATTGAACATCAAGGATTTCGCTACGAATTCAGTAGAGCAGCGTTGTATGATGGACGAATTGTGGCTGATGTGACGATTACTCCATTAGAGGAGACAACTTGATGAACGTGCTGATAGTCGCGGCTCATCCTGATGATGAGGTATTAGGCTGTGGTGGCACTATTGCCAAACATAGCCTCAAGGGAGATCAGGTTCACATCTTGATCGTGGCAGAAGGGGTTACTAGCCGCGATCGCACGAGAACGCCAGACAAGCGCCAATCTGAACTTTCAGCTTTGGCTCAATCGGCTCATCAAGCTAGTCAGATACTGGGAGCCGCGTCTATAAAATTGCTTGACTTCCCTGATAACCGCCTGGATAGCTGCGATTTGTTAGATCTAATTAAAGTGGTAGAACAGGCAATTGATCAACATCACCCAGAAGTTATCTATACTCATCATGCTGGTGACCTCAACATCGATCATCGCCGCATCCATGAGGCAGTCGTGACGGCGGCTCGACCGATTCCTGCCAGCCGCGTAAAGACTCTCCTGTTTTTTGAAGTTGCTTCGAGTACGGAATGGCAGATTCCTGGTTCAGCACCTGTATTTATCCCGAATTGGTTTGTGAATGTTTCACAAACGCTGCATTTGAAGCGAAAAGCCCTAGAAGCTTACTCGACGGAAATGCGTCCTTGGCCTCATGCTCGTTCTATTTCAGCCATAGAACATCTAGCTCGGTGGCGAGGTGCCAATGTCGGTGTTGAAGCAGCAGAAGCATTTGTTGTCGGTAGGCATCTGGTAACGTGAGAGAGTATATGCAAGCGATTGAGATTCAGACCAGAAAAATCGGTGTCAGTTATCCTCCCTTCGTGATCGCGGAGATGTCTGGCAATCACAATCAGTCTTTAGAACGAGCCTTAGAAATAGTTGAAGCGGCGGCTAAAACTGGAGTGCAGGCTCTAAAGCTGCAAACCTATAGGGCTGATACGATGACTTTGGACATTGACGAGGGTGAGTTTTATATTGATGCTCCTAACAGTCTATGGCACGGTAACTCCCTGTATCAGCTATACCAGCAGGCTTACACTCCTTGGGACTGGCACAAACCGATTTTTGACCGTTGTCAAGAGTTGGGAATGGTTGGCTTCAGCACTCCCTTTGATGCGACAGCCGTCGATTTCCTGGAATCCCTGGATGTTCCCTGCTATAAGATTGCCTCGTTTGAAAATACGGATTTACCTTTAATTCGCAAAGTGGCTAACACGGGTAAGCCAATGTTTATCTCCACTGGCATGGCAACTGTGGCAGAGTTAGATGAGACAGTCCGTGCGGCGCGGGAGGCTGGATGCCCAGACTTAGTTCTCCTGAAATGCACTAGCACCTATCCAGCTACGCCAGAGAACACAAATCTTCGGACAATTCCCCATATACGTGACTTGTTGGATGTGCAAGTGGGATTATCTGACCACACCATGGGTATTGGGGTAGCGGTTGCTAGTGTGGCTTTAGAGGCTACGGTAATTGAGAAGCACTTCACATTGTCTCGCGCTGAGGGGGGCGTGGATGCTGCGTTTTCCATGGAACCCGAAGAAATGCGGCAGTTAGTGCTGGAAACTGAACGATCTTGGCAAGCTCTGGGTAAGATAAAGTATGGGGTCACTGAAGCGGAACAAGATTCGTTGCAGTTCAGGCGATCGCTCTATGTTGCCCAAGATATGAAAGCTGGAGATAGGTTCACGCCAGAAAATCTCAGAGTGGTTCGTCCCGGGTTGGGATTGCCCCCCAAATACTATGATATTTTACTGAGAAAAACTATTAATCAAGATGTCAAGATGGGGACTCCAATGAGATGGAATTTGCTGAGTTGATTTCAAAGTTTATTTAAAATTAAGTTCTAAACAGGAATGACATAATGACGGATACTATAAAAGTATTGTTTTTTTCCTTGTACTCAATTCCTCCCGCCTGGACATTTCATAATCAAGTTGATGCAACTGTTGCTACGGCTTTGATACAGCGGGGATGTGAAGTTAAAGTTGTCGGCTGTGATGGCGTTTTTAAAGATTGTTATATTCTCCGAGATACTAAAAACTATAGCCAAGAATTTTGTAACTATTGTTCTCAAAGCAGTCAGAACTATTTTTGTGATCTATTTAAGTTACCCTACCAACAACTCAGAGACTTTGTTGATGACAAGGACTATCTAATCGCTGAACAATGGGTGAAAACTCTCAATCCTGAACAATATCCGACGGCTGTCTACCAAGATATCCCCATTGGTCTATGGGTGATTTCATCAATATATACTTACTTCAGGATATCCGCCAGAAGCCTATCTAGACCCGATGTTATCAAAACTCACCGCAATTATTTAGTAGACGGTTTAGTAACCTACAAAGCCGTATCTCGGTTATTAGACTTTTATCAACCTAGCATCTTATTTATGTTTAGTGCACGGTTAGCCCCCTACCGCATAGCCTTTGAAACAGCACGTCAGCGGGGAATTGATGTCATTGTTCAAGAACGAGGATATATCGACAACAGTTATACGCTTGTTGAAAATCATACTTGTTTGAATACTAAACCAAAATTTTATCTTACAAAAGCATGGGAGAATATTCCTCTAAATAAATCCGAATTATTACAAGTCAAAAAGTATTGGTACGAGCGTGAAAGTGGTCGCAACTTAAATATTGGTTCATTTTACGACTATAAGACAGATTATTCACAAGTTCGTACCCAGTTAAACATACCCCCAAATGCCAAAATAGTTGCTGTATTTACTTCTAGTGAAGATGAATTAGCCGCATTTGAAGATTACGGCGGAGTTATTAAACAAATTGAATTTATAGAGAAATTAATCCAGATATTTACCAAAAGAGACGAATATTTAGTCATTCGCCATCATCCTTACATTGCTGGCAAACAATTTGTACAAGCCGAGACAGATTTTATTGTTCGAGCTTATCAGCAATCACTTTCTGCCCCCCCAAATGTTCGGATTATCATGCCATCCGAGCAGTTAACCTCTTATGCTCTTTTGTGGAATGCTGATGCCAGTATTGCCTTCTTTAGTACGATGGCAATTGAAGCAACAGCTAGAGGGATACCCACAGCAGTAACTGAAGCCTCTGTCTATAGTCAAGCATTGAGGTATACGATTAACAAATTTGATTCAGCATCCTTAGAAACTATTATCAATCAATTACTTTTAGAGTCAGCCCAGTCCAATTTAGAAGATATGAGAAAGTTGTATCGCTTTGCTCATGCCTACTTCTTTAAGTTTTGCCAAACGTTTCGTTCCTTTGATTCTCAAGGTTTGAAATTCACAACTAAAGATGAGTTAAAGCCTGGGATTGATCCAACTTTAGATAAAGTTTGCAATCGCATATTACATGGGTCTTCTTTGTATAATTTGCCCCAATCCGAAGACTATCAACGTTCTCTAGAAGACGAAAATGATTTTCTTGAACAGTATCTATTAGAAGTTAATCAATATCGCCAACAGGTTAGAGATTCGGCGGAGAAAGTTAATCTGACTGTGGCATATCCCCCCGTAGGAATTATTAATTTGTCTGACCCAACGGAGCAACAATCCAATACATTCTTATCAGCCTATACACAACGTTCCATCTACCAGCCTATAAATATTTATCCGGTTGACTACACAGAATGGGAAAATCACAAAAAAGGAATTGATTCAATCCTTAATTTTTTACAATCTCTAGAAGAAGAGTATATTATTTTAACGAATAATTATATTCAGTACAATGAGTCTTGTATATCGTCAGCTATGCACTTTTTATTAAGTGACCAGCAAAAAGAACTTCAAGGAGTACATTTTGGCGGCTGGCTTCCTGTACAGAGTACCAGAGTTCATAATAGAGTTTTTCCTAAGCAAGATATTTTTACGTACAAAAATCCTAGCTTACTCTATGAAAAAGCGATTACAACTTTACCCTGGCTAAAATATCCACCCGCGTTACTGGCGTTTAGTCTCTTACGTAAATCAGCCCTGGTAAAAATTATGAATATGTCTCGGCAAATGTCTACAGCTAACGAAGCGGCTGAACTTTTATTTATGTTTATCCAAGGTGCAGCTATTCATAAACTGAATAAACCCATGCTGCTGATTCATGATATTCCGGAAGCTGTCCAAACACTTTGCCAACATGAACAACTAATTATCCTCAAAAAAGTTCTTAATTTGAGAGAGATTAACTTAATTATTTTTCCTGATTGGGAGCAAGCCGAAGAATTGATTTTACCACAGTTAGAAACAGTCTTTCGGTCACTTTTAACTCATCCTGGGCGACATCGTATAACCCTGCTAATTGATACTACTAGCATTTCTTTAGACGAGGCGAATCTCTATTTATCCAGTGTTACCATGAATCTACTCATGCAGGAAGATTTAGAGGTGAGTGAAGATCTGGAAATGTCTTTAATAGATGAGCTTAATGAAATTCAATGGCAGGCTCTTTTGCCTCAAATTCAGGCTCGAATTGCTTTAGAGCAGGAAAATCAAAATGCGATTGCACAAGTTAAAGCTGAACAGATTCCTTCATTGAAACTTCCTGTTTTAGAGAGCTATTTTGATATTAATCAAATTATGATGGACTGGAGGCAAGGTGGAGGTTAGTCAAGTCCATTCTACTCAATTAAAGTCAATTCTACTCAATTAATCTCTTCAAGATATCCCATCCACATTTGCATATATGCCTGCTCCATTTCGCGAGTAAACTGTTCAGCATTCCACAGAGGAGATGTTTGTCTCGATTGCCGCAGTTTCCAGGAAACTTGTTGCCGCAACGCTTCATCTTTACCTAAGCGCACGCCCCACTCGACGTATTCTTCATCCGTCCAAGCAATACCTTCAGTCACTCCAGCATTCATCATCATCGTATAGCTATTACGAGCGGCAAATTGCTGCCCAACTCGTGTAACGAGAGGAATACCCATCCACAGTGTTTCGAGGGTAGTGGTAGCACCATTGTAAGGATAGGTATCTAACACTACATCAGCAATCCCTAAGTTAGCTCTGTGAATAGCTTCGGAATCAACTTGCGGTAAAAATCGCAGGCGATCGCCATTTACTCCTTCTTCTTCAGCAATTTGGATAAAGAATTGTTCAATAACCTCTTGATCAGCAAGACCCTTAACTAGAAAATAACTATTCGGCACTTCCTTGAGAATTTTCATTTGCAGCCGCACCATATTTGGATGTCGCTTGTATCCAATTTGACCACTCAAATATACCACCGCGTCACTAGGAATATCGAGATGTTCCCGTCGCAGCGTTGGTATTCCTACCTCAAAACCATCGACAGCTATATACGTGTGAGGCAATCGCCAGATTGTTTCGCTGTAATACTCCTGAGCGAAGTCAGGCAAAACATACGGATCAGCGATAAAGTAATCAATCCCAGGGATTCCCGAAGCATCCCAACCCAGCCAAGTCGCCTGAACGGGTGCAGGTTTAAGTGCCATGATTTCGCAGGTGACATCTAAGGTAAGACTGTCAAGATCGATTAAAATATCAATATCATCCGTATAAATTTTTTCAGCAATCTCATTCCCATAAATTCCGCCTTTATAAGCATGTTCGACTTGCTGGAAATACCAGTCTTGTAAGGGATCATTGATTTCTTTATAGCTAATAAAATAGGCGTACAACTCAAATCGTTCGCGGTCATGATATCTAAAAACACCACGCGCTAGCCAACCGACAGAATGACTACAAAAACAATGGGACAGGTAGCCGATTTTCAGGGGCTGTGTTCGATTCCTGGCTCTTTGTTGTTGATGACGATTTCCAGGTTGAACTCCAGCTATACTTTGCACATTCGCTTGGGCAAATCGAGACACCTGATTGTGAATATGTCTATTATTTTTGGGTTCATCCCGTAAGTAGGGAAAAAAGACCGTGGAATTAAACAGACGCTGGACTATAGCGTGGTTGGATACCTGGGGCTGTTCTTTAAACAGCGATAAGAGTAAAGATTCCTGTTGTTCTAATGCAGCAAAGGCTTCTTCCCAATATCCACCCGCACTCAATAAACCGCGCAACACCAAATGATTGGCATTCACTTGCTCGGGCAATGTGGGTGAGATGGAGTAGCACCACTTCGCGATTTCTATTCCTTTAGAAAAATCCCCGGCATTTTGGTAAAATGCGGCGAGATGGCGCAGAATTTCCCGCTTCTCGGTTTCCAGAGGTATACATAGTTCGAGAAATTGAGCGGCTAGGCTTGGGCATTTCTTGGTATAGGCAATTTTAATTGATGCTGGTAGTACCATCAAGATAAAGTTCAGAGGTTCTTTAACATAAGCTAGACAGACTTGTGCCAATTCCAGCACTGATGGATGCCAAGGTACTTCTTCAATAACCTTTTGCAACACTTGTAGCAGTAAATCGACGTCAAGATTAGGCAACTGTTCGGACTGAAGCAGTTCAAGAATACCAAAAGCCGTTAACTCCTCGCCGCTAAATGTATTGAGCTTGAGCGTTAGCCCAATTAAATGTAACAGGTTATTCATATCGGTCGGACTAATTTCCCGCATATGTTGCCGGATTGCCCAAGCCATATCATAGTTTTCCAGTGTTTCTTGTCGGGTGGCTTCCTGGTGTAGAACCTGCATCAACTCCGCTGTCCACGATTCAACCTGTTCGGGTTCACCGTCTGTCATGGGTAGCAGCCAAGTCATCTGAGCTTCAGCCTCTTGTCCCTGTAGTAATAAAAGTAATCCCAAATACCAGTAGTGCTTTCTAACTTCAGGCTCTGCGGCAATTACCTTTTCATAAAGACTCGCTGCTCTACTGTAGTCTCCCTGAATCAGGTATTGAGTGGCTTGCTGTTGCCAGGTTTTTAGATCAGACTGAGATTGTCTAGCCGTCATCGGAGGAGTTTTAGCGTTCACTTGAGTAAAATCAAACCGATTTAGACAAAGTGGGTAGACTAGTCTACCCACTTTGCCAGAATACCGAATGGTGCTGGATTTAAACCACTATAACCAAAACGTCTACCCTAACCCCCACTTAAATCTCTCCAATCTGTCGTCGGGCACGTTGGTGGCTCTTGCGCTGCTGTTAAGGTCTCACCTTGTGGGCCACCATTGACTGCTGCTTGTTTAGATTCACACAATATTGCTAGGGTGGTTGCCTCTCCTGTTCCCGCTACCGAACCGATTATCACCTGACCTGCATAGGTTTTAAGCGGGGCTGTAGCCTCTACCGTATTAGCGTAATTAAGAGCACCAGTCTCGCCCGTGGTTGCCTTTACTCCATACTCGTAATTTTGAGTTAGCGTAGAAACGCCAAGACCTAGATCTCCGAAAGAAGTGGCCCCCCCTGTAGCAAATTTATTTCTCTCTAAATAGTAACTTTGCTGTGCCCGGTTCATTGAACCCACAATAGTCTTTGCTTCGGACTGTTTAGCTTTGTTGGCTTGGTTTAGGAAGGAAGGCAAAGCAATAGCAGACAGAATACCGATAATGATGATCACAACGAGCAGTTCAATCAGCGTGAATCCTTGGTCTTGCTTTTGCTGGTTCAGATACTGGAGGTACTTGGCTTTCAGTTCGAGTTTCATGAACAGTTTCTCCTTGAGGGACGGGATGAGTGACGTATAACTCCTGAATGTAACTTACCCACCTCAGCACATTTTCCTATCACCCGCCACGGAAAAATTTTACTGGGTCGCGTTCATCCCATTCAAGAGCAACAGTCCAAAAGCACGTATCCACAGGCTTCTAGCCCAGTTAAAGCCTGTTTCACTAGCTCAAACGCTTCCTCTATGGCTATGGGTTCCAGCGTTCCCGGATGTACTGGATGCAGTTGCTGCCATCGCATCGCCAACGATGGCATCGGTTGAGGTAACTCCCACAGAGGTAACAGACAAGCCGCCATGGTACTATCCACCAATCTTGACTCACCAGTCACAGGCAAATGCTTGCTAATTTCAAACGGATGTAGCTGCGTGACGCACCGCATCAGCTCCTCTCTCACTGTTGAAGTTTTTAGCTGTGGATGCAGATATACCTTGGCACTCTGCCAATCATCCGTTGTCCATTCGGCAATAGGAACAAAAGATTTAGCCTGATGAGGATGACCGCACCAAAAGTCTATCAATCGGTGAACAGGATGTAACAGTTCAAATAAATGCAGTCGCTGTTCTTCTGAAATCTCCGGCAAACTCATCGCCAGAAACACGGGCAAATTCTCCGGCTCTTTAAATAAACTCATCAAGTTCCATTGCCGCCAATTCACCATACTTATAAATTCCAGTTCTGATATCTTCAACGCCGCAAACAGTTCTGGAATCGTGTAGCCTTTATCACCCTGGAACAAATAATTCATCAGTACCCATGCATCATCAGCCTGACGCTGAGGATTCCAGGTCAATGCCTTGAGTCTAACTTGATCTTTCAACGCCTTCATCGTATCTCGCGCCAAATCCATCTCCAACTCACGGGGATTTTCATCCATCAGCCCCATCATCTTGAAAACCTCCTGCGCTCTGAAATAGTAGGTTCGCTGAAGAAAGCTATGCAAATTAGCACGGATAATCCCTTCTGGCTTCAGCACAGACTTCATCGCCTGTAAGCCAATTGCCGGATGGGGAAACAAATAGAGAACCTCGTCACAATTAATATAGTCAAACTCTAAACCCAGTTCAGCTACCTGTTCAATTGACAACACATGAAACTCGGCATTTTCAAAGCCGTGATACTTGAGGCGTTCTCTGGCTAAACTAATCGATGGTTCAGATAAATCAACTCCAATAATTGTCGCGCCTGGATTCGCTTCTGCCAATACAAGAGATTGATACCCTGTACCACACCCAGCATCTAAAATAACTTTTTCTGCCGTATTTATAACTTTACGATGTCTTAAATAGTAGGGAGTAACCAGATTATGGATATAGAGAGAACCAGCGTCATCTTTAGGTGATTCTTCTAAAGGGATTCTCGGATAAGGACCCGTT
>JGI11876J12873_1000111_pt1 | contig 14978 bp, 15 predicted proteins | sample ElkSloMetagenome_4_FD_12873 | JGI IMG/M metagenome (IMG submission 12873) | reverse complement strand
GCTAACCGGACGGCGGTGCGGGCGGTCTCCCCGGAACCGATCCCGATGCGCGCGCCACCGCCGCGCCCGCCCACCGGGGCGTCCGGGGTGCCGCCGGAACCCGCGCTGGGCACGCCGCGCATCTGGCTGGTGGACTGAGGCGGCGGTGATTATCGCCGCTGCCGGGCAGCATCCCGCACATGCTGGAGATTGACCACCTCAGCAACCTCATACCGGGGCGGTACACTATCGGGCACCGGGCGCAGGTTCAGGATGGGCGGGAAATAGCCACAGCGCCCGTGGATCTCGGCGATCAGCGCCAGCGCCAGCGGAGCCAATCCCGGCGGATTGATGACCAGCGGCAGCGTCTGCCACTCGTCTGGCGCAAGACCGGCGGCGTCGGCCAGATCGCGGGCCACATCACCCAGCGCGCGCCGGCGATCAACCTGGGTGGTGATGGTCCGAACGGTCGGTTCGACTCCCAATCGGGTCGTCACCTGCTCCAGATGTTCCGGCGTGAGCGGATGGGCGTAGTTCAGCAGTAGAGTCATAGGGTTTCACCTGATACATACGTTGGATTTCCACCATCATCGGACGGGCCGAGTTGGGCAGTGGTTGTCCCAGTTCATCACGTCGGGATTTGAGATACTGCATCGGGATACCGGCCTCGCGACAGGCCAGGACCATGCCAGCGGTCATAGGTTTGAGCCCGCCAGTAATGTCTACAATGACTGACGCCGCGCCAACGAGTTTGTCAGCCTGCGAAATCCCCTGGCGCACCGCCGCGTAGCTGGCGTCTACCTGCTCAGGGTCGGCGATGGTGAGTATATGCGGCACCACATTCTGCTCCATCAGCCAGAAGCGCAGATCTTTGTAGTGCTGGCTCTCCGCAACCAGGGGTGTCACCAGCAGCCAGCAGTGGCGCAACGTCACATCCTTGAGATGCCATTCGATAATAGCGCGCGCGGCGGCGTTCGGGTTCGGCCCAACGGTGAGGATCAGCCCGGCGTGCGGTTGAGCCTCCTGTTCGGGCGGCACCAGCGTCGCATCGTCAGGTCGGTAGCGTCGGATAAGCGCCCAGAAGCCCAGGGTCAGCGCCACAAAGATCAGCGTGGCACTGACGACAATCGCCGTAATGGTTGAGGCCGTCTCCCCGAACCAGTATAGTAGCAGATCATAGATGCCATTGCCAACCACGGCCAGCACAATGGACCCGACGATAAAGAGCGTCGGCACCTTGGGGTCGAAGAAGAGCGCAAAGAGATCGGTTAAGCGTAGGCGTCGCCAGGACATCGGCAGGCTCCTGGGATTGATAATTCAGAGAACAGAGAACAAAAGAACAGAGAACAAAGTGCGTGTGATGCACCAGTAGCGGATCACGCTCTTCATAGCACTGGATACGTACATTCCAGATAGATCCGGGGCGGAGGCCGGGTGTGCGTGTGGGTACGTAGCTCACAATGCGCGGAGAGTTGGAAGTTTATTCCACTCTGCGTCACCCAGATGTGTTTCCAGCATTTCCAGGATATTCGGGAAATTACGTGCAATATCCTCCGGTTGTGTCCGTTCAGCGTGCGCAATAGCGTTTCTGAACCTACTCAAGTCACACAACTTGCTGGAAATCTCCAGCCTATGGGCATAGGCAGTATCAATCACCACTGACCGGGCAATCTGGCTTAGACGCTTATAATTATCTATGGGCCGTGCATCTACGCCATATATCTGGGCAATTCGTTCAATCACTGCTTCCCAGGCCGACAAGACGGCAAGACCGATGTGGCTGTTATCCAGATGATGTCGTGATAATTTTAGAACAGCCTTCCACGAAGATGATGTTGCCGTTAGTTTTTTGGGGAAATCAAGAATGCGTGGTAAGATTAACGCAAGTGTAGCTGGTTCCATTCCCGAAATATTACTTGCTGCACTGAGCAGTTTCCTTGAAGTGTTTTGGATATTTTCCACATCATTCAATTGAACAATCCTAGAGAAATCTTCCATTGCAGCGAGCAGTGCTTTGGGAGTATTACTCCCCTGAAGCAGATGCGAGATTGGTACTGTGTCTCCATAGTTCCGAAAAGCCTGGGCTGCATCAATCCACTCCATCATTTCCAGGAACAGACCCAGGTCAAAAATAGGTGCCTTCCCTCTATAATCACTCTGCAGCTCGAGTCCCGCATAGAAGATTGCCCCCAGGGTTGTCTGATCAACCGGATAGCTCTGACCTGTCGGCTGTCTGATCGATAAAAAATATTGTAGTGTAAAGACAAGAAAAAGTGGGTGAAATCGAAGACTATGTGTGATATCAATAGATATATTACATCCGTCTAACCCGAGATCTGGTGAGGTCATTAGGCGGAAAATGTTCCAGAAGTGGTCAGGTTCAGTCCCCAGGTCAATCAGATGACAATAACACCTGGACACTGCGGTACGTTGTACAAAAGCTTCCGCAACATTTTCAAGCAAAGGGCTTGTTGAAATCAGGGAGCGATCAGCAATCGCGCCTGACAGTTTCAGAAACGGATCAACATAGGGATCTGCAAGATTTTCCCCGTCTAGAGAGAGGCAGTGAAAATACAGAATGTCCCACATTGCGTCGCGTGTACCAAAAATATGCACTTCGTCAAAACGACCTGGACATAGTTTCAGGATAGCTTCACCCACAAACGGAGTTTCTACAATCATATGCTCATTGTTCGGGAAGAAGTACCTGGCTTTGCGGTATTCCATACGATCAATACTGCCCTCACTGGTGTTCAGTTCTTTCTGGCCTTTACCGATAAGTAGTAGGAGTTTTTCTGTTGGTTTCTTCTTGTCCGATTTCGTTTGTTCCATGATTACTCCTTCAATGTATGCAATGGGCGCAGCGGTAGCGGGTTTGTGTTCATCACCGCTGCGTCTCTGCGGTGAGTAAGAATTCTCGTTATAGTACTAGCGTAAGTTTTGTGCAACCAGGGTGCATGTGACCTTTTTTCGCTCGTTTTGTGAGCGCCGGAAGCGACCGGAACCGGGTACGTTGGGCACCTGAGCGCATTCATCTCGGCACTTCAGGGACAAAGTCACTCCATAAGGCATCAAACTGGCACGAGGACCGCGCTCAGGCAGCGTTTCGGAGCGAGACAGGTCTTCCTGCTGGCCACGGAGCCGGTGAACCGGGCCTGACAGCACGCCAAAGAAGGCCGGTTTTCGCGCAACGTGCCGCTGGTTGCACAAAAGCTACGCTAGTAACCTGTTCAGTGCATTCTTTACAAGATAATCCACAGTCAGTCTACATCCTCGTATATACCTGCCCGGCTCACTGCCTCGTTCGACAGCGGTGGTAGTGCCGGCTCCAGCGCGGTAAGCGTATCCGCGAGGGTATCGAATTCCGTATCAGTAAAGCCGTCCGCACGTCGCTTCAGGCCATGCGCAGAATCATTCAGCAGGGCCGCTACCGTTGCTTCCACGGTCGGCAGTAACGCTTCCGTCAGCGCCTGTCGGACGGCTGCGGCATCATGCCGCGCCGCATCCGCGCGCAGTCTGGCTTCAACCTCCGGGGTTAGCTCCAGATGAATGATCATAAGATTACCCTCCTTCAACATAGTTCCAGACCGGCAGATAAAGCCTGATCCGGTTGGGATAGTGCCTGTAACGCCGGTGCGGGCGCTATCTCATACCAGTTTGCCATCAAACCTGCAATCAGCCGGAACATGGGCAATAAGCACAGAGGCGGCACATCCCCGTTCAGAACCTCTGTGTTCTCTGTGTCCTCTGTGGCTATGACAACAAATCGGTATCAGCCATCTTGCTTTGGGGTTGGCCGCTTCACCTCGACCACGGTCTTGCCGCTCTTCAACCGACGTATGCCGGTTACCTCCACCCGTGCGCTGTCTTTGCCGGGACGGTACTTTGGTACCCCCGGTTCAACTTTAAGCAGCGCAAAGACCTCTTCGTCGTCAAAGCCGGGCACCGCAACAATGATCACATTCTCGTCGCGCTCCAGCACTTTGCCGGTGATGGTATCCCCTACCCCAGGCAGGGTTGGGCCGGCAGGCCGCGTTGGTTGGGCGGGTTGTTTTGACCGGGCGGGCCGGGTCGATTGGACCGGTTGCGCCGTTGCGCGGGGTGCTGGTCGCGGGTCGCGGGTTGCTTTTTCCCTGGCGGCTTCGGGCACAACCCGGTAGTAGCGTAGCAGGCGCAGGCTCCAACCAAAGGTCAGCACCAGTTGATTATAGTCATCCTGCAGCGGGCGTAGATGGCGCCGGCATGCCTGCTGCAGATCACGGTAATAGCCCAGCGTCCGCCCGGAGCGGAGCACCACATTGCCATTCGTGACGACGGCCTGGAGATAGTCGAAGAGGGCTTTGCCCTCACGCTTGCTGCGCAGGTAGGCCATGGCTTTCTGCGCCTCGTTTGGATCAACCCCCGCGCCGGCCAGGTCGGCGGCGAGAGCTTCGGCGGTATTCATAGATCTTTCCATTTTATAACTCCTGAAAAAAGTAAATAACAAACAAAAAAGCCCTAACTTGTCATAAGACAAATTAGAGCCCTCTTGTGCGCTTCGTTGCTGTACTGAGTTCTGTCAGTATGCACGTTTAGTTTGCAAACCTCCAACCCCTTCATAGCGGGGCCTGGCAAACGACAGCGCTTAGGAAATATAACACAGTTTTGCTGAGTCGTCAAGCTTGAATGGTCAATATAAAGTGTGTTATAATTAGATCGTCTTAAAGCGTGCATTAATAAAATGGAGGTTGACATGGACCCACCAATCCTGGATGTAGTACTGTATTTTGCCAGTACGCACGAGTTAGTAGTGCGATTTGTACTAGCTCTCGTTCTAACTTTTGGGACTTTCGTGAAGTTTTTTAACAAGTAAACTGAGTCCACAACAAAGGGGTAATGGTTGTTACATACCATTACCTCTTTGTTGTTGTCAAAGAAAGGCCCCAAGTACCATCCAAAAAAGTACAAATAAACCCAATAAGATTGCGACAGTGTCAGACAGAGGTCTTTTGTATCCAACCAGATCTTCCAAGATAATCCGATTATCAAACCCGCCATTTATCTTTGGGATTTCTTCTTGTCCAGTAACAGAAGTATATGAAATATATATTGTACTACTTTTTCCGGGTAAAAGTTTTTTTCCACTTAGGAAAAATTCTTTATCGCCTTTTTGACATTTTATCGAGGGTTTTTCTAAAAATGCATCTTCATCTATTTGATAATCAACAATTGATACCGCATCATACTGAACCTTGAGTTCTATCTCTTGAGTGAATTTTATTCCTCGATTGACTAAGGTAATACCCTGAACAAATTCCGTTTCCCTGCGTAGTGTCTGAGAGCGCATGTATCTAACATCAGCACGCTGCAAGAAGCTTAATACTCCAGCATCTCCTATCATTGCGATTATTATAGTAACCGCTAGCCCTATGATTGATATCACTGTAGTTAAATCCATTGTTTTCTCCATTGTTTATAAGCGAGCTTTAGATGCAGTGACTTACTTTAGTAATCCTATGTCAGATGTAGCTTCACCATAATCCAGTAGAACCCTATGGTATACTGCACCCGAGGATGTAACCATGAATAAGATAATCACCACAATCTTTGAAAACGGGTTGCTATGCCCGCTGACATCACTGGGTCTCCCGGAGCATATTTCGATGAGCTTTCCGCCGCAACCTAAAGCTGCTGAGGTTGAGCACGAACGGGTACGCGCAGTCCTGGTTGCCGCCGGCTTAGCCCTGCTCCAGCCGGAGCCGTTGCGTCCGGAGCAACTCGCGGACGTGGAGCGTATGGCACTGGCGCGCCGGATTCCCGCCGGCCCTCCACTCTCTGAACTGATTATCGCCGAGCGTGAGGGCCACTGATAGCGCATTTCTATGACGATAGCAGCGCTCGGGTGAAGCTGTTTTTCATCACTCATCACTGGTCACTACCCTAATAATTCCGATCCGGGCATGCCCGGTCTTTGCGGGGCCAGTGCAGCACTTCGGCCAGTTTCTTGACCTGCGCATTCAAGATCAGTTTCTCGCTGTGGGCTGCATCCAGCAGGGGTTGTACCTCCTGCGGTGCCGGGGCCGGCAGGTCAAAGTCGGCGTAGGCCGAGTGTGCATCCAGGGCCACCAGTTCAGGCGTGCTAATCTCAATGGTTCCCAGGCAGGCCGGTTTTGCGCCTCCCAGTTTGGGCCACCAGCGCGGCTCTCCCAGGCCCAGCGCAAACAGCAGCAGACCCAGTTCGCCCGGCGTCAGGTTCTCGAATTCCATCCGTAGGGCAAAGCGGCTGCCTTCGGCACATGCCTCCAGGGGCAGGTTGCCCGGTGCCAGGCTGCCATGCATGTAGAACTTGCGACCCTTCGGTCGTTGCCCATCAAGGTAAGTATCTATCGACTCCGGGCGTGGGCGGAAGAGTTGCGGCGTGGGGACGGTAATCACTTCTCCCTGCTCCAGCCGTGCATCGCGGAAACAGACCAGTCCCTGGTAGCCCATTGCACCAAAGATATTTTGAGCAACATCGAGTTGAACCCGATTATCTCTTTTATCTTTGTCTCTCACCTGCGGTGGCCGATCAATGGTAGGAGAACGCATGCGGGTAACTTGCACCGTTGAGCAGCTAATAGCTTCAACGATGCTGCGAATACAGCCTTTGAGCGATGTCCCCGGAATGGTCGGCGTATCGCCGGTGCGAAAGTGCTCCTTGACCATGGGATAGTCCCGGTCCGGCACTGGTTTCAGCAGGCCAGAGGCGACATGCACCGGGGAGCGCGCGATCATCTGCGCCGTCAGGGTGCCGCTGAGTCGCCCGGTATGGTAGCGGTGATGCCCGGCAGGTGGAGTTCCGTCAGGGCACTTCTGCGGTAGTGGCACAAAGTCATAAGGTTTGGGCAGGGGTGGCTCAAATGATCTGCCGCCGCGCCCGCCACGCTGACGATCTCGGTCGCTCATGCTGCTCGCTCCTCTCGTATGGTATAGCGCACAAACCGGACGACCTGGTTCGTGCCCAGATATTCGATATGGCCCAGTCGCCACTGCCGCTGCTGTTCCCGGACCGTTTCGGGTGTCACCAGCACTATCCAGGCTGTGGGCCGGGGTTCCCGGATTGTCAGGGGACCAACTACGGAGAGCGCGCACCCGGACAGGGAGGCTATTGGCTTGCCTTCCGTCAGAATCAGCACATCGTAGTGCGCCTGCGTGATACGCTTCCAGCGCACCTCGGCCCGTTCCGAGAAGGCATGTCCGAAGTCGCCGCGTATATCAAGTGGACTTTTTGGATCAATCGGGGTAATAGGACGAAGATTTTTGCGTTTATCATCGAGTGTTGCATCGAAGTCCCACACCGATGCGCCGCCGAAGATCCAGCCGGGGCTGCCGTCACCGCAGACAATCTCGCTGATCAGTCCGCGCAGTTGGTCGGCATCGGCCGGATAGACCCGGTAGAGATAGCCGGGTTGCGGCGGCTGTTGCCGGCCTGCCGTCGCCTGATTCGGTGGGGGACTTTCGGTGCCGGTCCGTTCACTCATAGTCCAATCTCCTGCTTCCATGCGGGCATACACACTTTCCAGATAGCCCGTACTTGAGCATCACCCGTGGCCTGCAACCGTACCCCCATCAGATCGTCCGGTTCGTATGACATCTCGTCCGGTAATGGTGCCCGATCCTGCTCCGGAGCGGGAAAGTCATACCCGCGATAGGCCGCGTCGCGGCAGAGTGCCCCCAGACCGGCAAGTTCGCGGGCACCGGCTACGGCCTGACCGCTCAAGAGCACCAGGTTTTTGTCTTTATCCAGTTCGCAGGTGGGGTAGTAGAGTTTCATTGTATCAAACTTGACCTTTACCCGTCCCAGGCCACGGCTCTTGCCAAAGCCCAGTCCGACCCGCCCCTCGGCCAGATCGCGCAGGGCCAGCCCCAGCAACCCAAGTTGGGCCAGGGTCAGGTTTTTGCAATCGATCCGGGTGGTAAAGCTGCCGGCGACAACCACTTCATAGTTGAAGGGACCAACCGCCACCGCGCCATAGATGCGGTCAATCGCCACGCCGTTGCGTTCCTCGATCTTGATTTCGCCGGCGGCATAGGCATCGGCAAAGCGCACCCGCCCCGCCAGGCTGGTATGCCCAAAGATCTGGCTGACAAAGGCGGAGCGCCGATAGATGATGGTTGTCCGGTCATTGCCCTCCAGTTTCATCGCCTCAATTGCCCGACCCGAACTGTACTGCATATCGTCAAGGCCACCATATCGGGTGCCTTCGCCCAGGGGGTTATCTGCCAGGGGAATGGGCTGCTGATCACCCAGCGCGCGACGGCGGTTCAGTTGTGCCGTCTGCCGGTCTGTACTATCGAGCGAACGGCAGATACGCTCGGCCTGGGCTCGGATGACGCCCTTGAGTGAAGCCCCTGGGATAAAGACCTGTTCTACACCGCCGCGTCGGGTGCGTACAAACTCCATATCCGGATGCGTCGGGTCGGCCCCGCCGCTCTCACCCGCTTTGATTAAAATCGGGCCATCGGGCTCGATGGTCATATGAATGGTACCTTCGAGAAAGGTGGCTTTATGCATTGCGGTGCTCTCCCTTCTGCGCGCGGTTCATCAACTTATTGCGGAAGTCGGTGATCCAGTCGGGAATGCGGCGATCATCGTCGGCGATCAACTCATCCGCGCCCTCGGTGCCATAACCAAACATGCGCATCACCGCATTTACCCCCGCTTCGCCTGGAGTCACCTCGACATACCGTCGCTCAGTGGTGGTAAGCTGCACGCGGCCTAACCCCCGGCTGCGGAAGCCGCCGATCCAGGCATCACCATTTTCCCAGGGCTTGAGCGCCAGCAGCAGCATACCCAGTTGCCAGGTTTCGGCATTTTCCAGCACCACCTCAAAGGTGAAGGTTGTCCCGGCCGGCACCACCTCATAATCATAGAGCAGGCCTGGCTCGGCCGTCTCGGTGTCCCGGTTGAGCGCCACGCCATTCCGCACCTCAAACTGCCCAAACCAGAGCGAGCGATCCACCAGCGCATCTTTGAAGAAGATCCGCCCGGCAATCCAGGGTGCGCCAAAGGTCCGGTCAATCAGCGTCGAGTGCTCCCAGATTTCAGCACTCAGGCGGCGGTCGGCCGCGGCAATCTGACCCTGGCGGCGCAGGTTGCTGATGTCGGAACGCTCACTCAGTTCTGCTATTTCCCCCCGCATGCGCTCCTCAATCTCCAGCAGATCCAGCGCCTGACCGGGTGCTACTGCCCGGATCACTGCCTCTATCCGGGCACGAAAGGCACCTTTGAGCGACGCGCCGGGGATAAAGGGCGCTCCCAGCGCATCACGCAGCACCGGCAGATCATTACTTGTGACATCACTATCCCGACCGGCACCAATGCGCAGGGCTGTCAATGTTACTAACTGACCAGTCACTTGCAGTCGATTACGCAACGCGGCAAAAGAATAGATCGGTTCACTTGACACTGGCTACCTCCGTCAGTTTATCAAAATCCCCGGTCTTTTTGCCATAGTAGAACGCGCGCTGGAGATAGCCCAGGTAGAGTTGTATCAGGCGAATATATGCCTCGTCATGGAGTGACTCGACGGCTGCCGAAGAGCCGACTCTATCCTGCACATACTTCACTGCCTGTTCTGTGCAGGTTTTGACCTTGCTTTGTATATCATCAATAACTTTATGTCCAAAATCGCCGGGACCAGTACCCCATGCGCTGCCACTGCGGGCAATCTGGTAGCGAATAAAGTTTATGACTACTTCGCGCGAACGGGACTCGACTGCAACATTCAACAGGTTGCGCAACTGGCTCTCTTCCATGCGATTATTGTTTTTTAAAAGCGCTGCGGTCGTATTTGCCTGGCGCACCAGTGTATCCAGTTGCTGACTAATGCCCTGCTCCAGCAGAAGTTCGCGTCGCAGGCGCTCCGGGTTCAACTCACTCATTGGTCTTCCTCCGCTGCTAACAGATGAAACTCATCACAGATGCGCACCTGGCCGTAGCCTTCCGCCCGGCGCTCGCCAATGCCGTCCAGTTGCAATTGGGCCAGCGCGGTGTAATCTTCGCGCTGGAGCGGCTGTGCGGCCTGAAAGACAAACAGACCGCCCATGGTTACCGCTACCTCCGAGGGCTTGGGCCGCTGCCAGCTCACATTCCAACCACTGACGTTCGTGGGTGTGGTAAAGGCACGGAGCAACCGGGCCTTGATGCCGGGGTAGCCGGTCGCGCTGTTGTGGGTCATTTCTTCCAGCATTGATCCACTCAGGACATTGGTCGGCACCCAACCATGCTCCAGCAGGATGGCGTCGGAGAGCAGGTTTATCGTAAAGATACTCTGAGCAGCAATCGGGCTCACATTGCCGGCCCCGTCATGCCACGCGCTGCCCCCCAGATCCTGGTAACGTTCAACCTGGGATTGAAACCGTTGTGTCAACTGGTCAACCCGCCCTTGCACTGCCTGCCAGTCCTCCGCCGCGACGGTCTGTTGCGCTGGAGTAATCTCGACCGCGCCCATGCCGGTGGTCTGGCGGCCCCCCAGATGGGTAATTGCGCCTAGTGCTGCGGTCAGTTCAACCGCAGTGCGGGCAGGACAGACCAGGCTGCCACAGAATTGCGTTTCCCGCTGTTCGGTCACCTCACTCAGCGCCTGGAACGAGTAGAGCCGCTGGTCTTCCGCCGTGCCGCGCCGCCGGTTAATCCCAACCCGGGTCATCGTGCGCTGGGTGACACTGCGCAACGCCAGGGCGTTACCCTGCAGGGTATAAAATTTAGACCCGGCAGCTTCCCAGGGGCGTCCCTCCGCATCAGTCGGTGCATAGATCAGGGCGGCGGGTTGCTGCACTTCCCAGCAGACCCGCGCAACCAGGGCATCAACCGGCGGGACCGGCGGGTCGTATGCTTCGGCACCCTTGGGCTGAATAGCCGTTGCGGGCAGGGGACGCACCCAGGCGTCGGTGGGGTCAGCCGGGTAGGCATTATGGCAGCGGATCTGCCGAAAGAGTTCTGAGTCAAAGCGGTTTTCATTACCGAACCACATGCCCAGCGCGCCGTAGATAGCCGTGCCGGGCACAAAGGGCAGGCTGGCGCGGAATTGTGTGCCCGGCTTGCGTAGCGGGAACGCCAGTGGGGACCGGGCGATAATGCGCAACGATAGCATCTCCATCACCTACTCCTCGCGCGTAACAGATTGGGCAGGGCTTGCTGCAATGTGGCTTCGTCCAATTGGCGGGTATCGTAATAGACGGTGACATCAACTGTAGCCCAGCCTAGACCGCGCGATTTTGCCCCACCCCAGCGGGTGGACAGTTTAAGCGCCGCCCAGAGCAACGCGGCATCTGTTGTACTCTCCACATGGCCGAGAATAGCCTGCGCCGAGGCAAAGCGGATACCCTCCAGCGTAGTTTCCTGGAAGAGCAGGCGAGCATCTTCGGCCGTACCGCGCCGCCGGTTGATCGAAACCGAGGGGCGGATCTGGCTGCGCGGCTGTTCGATCTTCGCGCGCACAGCCGCGATCTGGTCGGGCTCCAGTGGGCCAACAATGCCGGGGAGATCGTTAAAGTGGAGCGGCGAACGCCACTCGGGACTTCCAAACAGCCGGCGGATCGGACTCGCGTCGCCTTCCACCAGCGCGCGTTCATCAAATGGTGCAGGAATGTCCTGACCTAAACCGCGCAAGATCTGCTCGGCAGCCGCGCGCACCCGGCCTTTCACCTGCGAACCCGGGATAATCGGCCGGTTCCAGCCATCGCGGGCAATCGCTTTATCGGCGATCGTTCCGGCGCTACCACCGGCCCCGATGCTGAAGGCGGTTGCGGAAATTATGGTCAGGTCAATGCGTAGACTGGTCATGGTTGCTCCTGCTCATCTTCCGGGACCAGGGCATAGGCTGCTTCCGGTCCTACTTCCGGGACCATGTCATAGGCTTCCAGCAGATCCGGCCAGATCGTCTCCCAGGCGTCGGTATCACCTAGCGGCAACCAGGGCGGCATGCCTTTCCGACCACCGGCGAAGGTTGGTCCATGGCACCAGTAGTGTTCGATATAGGTCATCAACTGCGCTGCCGGAGCGCCGCGCAGCCGCGCGCGGGTGTAGAGATACTCCATCACGCTGGTGATAATGCCGGGGCTGGCATCGGCATCCAGCACTCGCCGCAGCCGATAGAGTTGTGAGCGCGGCGTATGCGCCTGCTTGAGCGCCCGAATTGTCGCAAGCAGACCGGCGAACTCATGCCAGGTATAGGGGCGGGCGGTCAGGCGGCGCGTGCTCTCTTTCCCTTGATCGCCCAGGGCGGCCTTGCGGAAGGCTTTAATACTGTCAGTCACCATCGTAATCGATTTCAGGACCATAAAATCAACTGCGCCACTGTAATAGTGGTTACTTGCATTCTGCTTTGCGCGATCCTTGGCTTTTTTCAGCAACTCTTCCACCAGGTCACGCAGAAAGAAGATGGGGGCATTTTCCTGCGCAATAATCACACCGGCGGAGAGTCCGATTGAGGGAGTGTAGGGCGCGGTCTGGAGGAGCGTTTCGGCTCCATAGCGTTGCATGAAGCTATCCGAAGCGACGGCCTGGTTCACTGGTGGTAGTTTTTTAGCCAGTTTTGCCTCGAAGTTATACCCAATCGCCAGCGCAATATCAAAAGCCAGGCTACCCGGCACAATCAGAAAGAGATCATCCCCCCCGATCGCCAGTATCTCAAAGGGATGAATCCAGCGCGAGTCGCCCCTTTCGCTACGTACCAGTGCCGGTACCAGATAGTCCGCCAGCGCTTTAAAAACGGCTTGTTTGGCAGCATCACGCAGTATGTTCGACGTCTCATGATAGTTTTGGGGTGCCCTCAGGGTGGCAATCAAGCGCCCGACATTATTGCCATCGGCGTAGATAACCCCAATGTAGCGACCGGGTGATGATGCCTGGCTGATCTCACCGATATCCTGCGGTGGATGGATATCAATGAGCTTTACTCCACTGTCGGCGACAGCCTGAGCATAGCACGAGCGCGGGTGTTTCTTCAGATTATCTTCCCACTGCTTTTCCCACGAACGTTCCTCAAGGCTTTCCGGTATCTCCCAGTCGAAATTTCGGTGAAACCAATCCTTTGGCAGCGCCGACTTTTTAACTCTCTGCCCGACATAGCGTTTGCGCGCCGATGCCGCGCTCATCTGCCGTTGCTCATCATTGATGGTCTCGCTAATCACCGCCGGGCGAATATCACTGCTGTCACACTTCTCAGCCCAGGGCAGGATGGGGTAGAACGGCACGCTACGCGGTTCACCGGCATAGGCCAGTTCATCGCGTCGCCGGTTAAACTTTGTTGCCAGCACCGTTACCAGCTCGCCAAAGGTCTTACGGTTGAGGAAGCGCTGCCGTAGTGCCTCACTGCTGCGATCATCAGGAGCGACCCCTTCCGGCGGGTAGTAATAGGCCGTGAGCGCGGTCCATTTCTGATCAAACTGGCAATCCTCCAGAAAATCCTCAACCCAGTAGAGGTTCTGTGTGCGGGGGTTGGTTCGCAAGCGCCCATAGCGCAACTCCAGCAGGCTGAATGTTTCACCCACTGCTACACTGTTTGCTGTCAGGGTGCTTTCGGTGTAACAGTGCTCAATCGCAGTTGCCAGTTCTTGCCCCTTGTCGGCGGGGGCAAATGCCAGAATATTGCCCCCACTGGCGTAGATGATTCCCTTTTCAACAAATTCATCAGGAGATTGTGTGCCCCACAACCGGGGCAGTTCTCCTTCATTCACCCAGTCCAGCAGCGCACTGGCTCCCCGGATCTCCGGCAGCTTCGGTGCTTCAAACACATAGCCCTTGATCTTGGTTGCGCCCCCATAGACCAGGGCAATGCGGCGATGGCGAGTCATCTGTTGCAGGCGACGATCCTGTGATATTAGTTCGTCTCGCGTTGGCGCTTCTGACTGCGCAAAGAGTGTACGAATCTCCTCTTCGAGAGCCCGGCGATCCAGTGGATTGTCCGGATCGTAATCAAAACATGCCGCAATCGCCGGCGCAAAGTCGTGCATTTCTGTCATAATCTAAGGCTTTCTCCTGACGATGAGTCCGACTCGTGCCTCCCATAAGCACTCCGCACCGAAAGCTATGCGAGGAATGTTGCAGCGGTGGCTACCGCATTGTCACAAACGCGCGTATTACTACGCTACCATCCCGCCCCGTCACAAATGTGCGCACCAGACGAGCAATCCTGAACCAGCGTTCCCATCCTCACCTCCCCGCACCGCCTCACCACACCTCCCGCACCTCCAGTTGCCCATGCCCAAACACACACGCCTTGCCCACATGCACAATACTCCCCGCCAGCAGCAGCGTGCGTATCTCCGGCGGCACGTCGCGCAGTACCGCGCTGCCGATCATCCCGCCGAGCTTCATCTTCTGGCGCTGCCCGCCGCGTGTCGAGGTGCGTTCCCAGTCGGCCCAGCGCACCTGCGCCTCCTCAACCGTGATATCCTGCGCTTGCGCGACCAGGGGCCGGTAATCTGTCGGCCAGGGGCCACCGCCGTGAAACGTGGACAACGCATTGAGCCGCCAGCAGATGGCCTGCACCAGCGCGGGTGGCTCAATCGTCTCGAGAAACGCGCCGCGCGCCTTGACCCGCAGCGGCGTGGGCAGATCCAGCCGCAGATCGGCCGGCAGGGCCGCCGCCCGCTCGGCCATCGTCGCCGCCCGGTAGACCGGCACCTCGTCGGCGGTCGCCGCACCGGGATGACCCACAACCTGTCCATCCTGATAGATCACCCGCCCGGTCGGCTGCCAGGGCTGGAGCGCCTCCACGCGCTCCAGGTGGGCACGCGCATGCCGGCGACCCAGCCCCATGCGGCCCAACTGCTCAAACGCAAACAAAAAGTAGGGCAGGTAGTCGATGCCGCGACCAATCAGGACCAGGCCGAACTCCAATGCGGCCCCGGCGGCATACTGTCGCTGCCGGTCACGCGGTGGTTCGATCACAAACGGGCGCGGGACATCCTTGAGATCATGCAGATGGCCGACATCGGGGGGATGCGGGGTTTCAAAGATCCAGCGGTAGGGA
>JGI11876J12873_1000110_pt1 | contig 15000 bp, 11 predicted proteins | sample ElkSloMetagenome_4_FD_12873 | JGI IMG/M metagenome (IMG submission 12873) | reverse complement strand
TGGATGTAGCTGCCATCTTCTGGCACTAATTTGGCAAAGAAATTTGATAAATCTGTCAGTACATCGGGGTCAGCATTTTCTTGAATCACCAGACTGGCTGAGGTGTGGCGCAAAAATACGGTACAAAGTCCGGTGTCAATACCTGACTCCTCAACGATGTCTTTGATGTTTGAGGTGATTCGGGTAAAAGATTTTGCGGTTGTCTTAATTGTAAATTTCTGTTGATAATGGGTCATCGATTCATTAGATTAGGACATAGAGTCTCAATTCTAGGCTAGAAGGCTAACCCAGTTGCTTGAGTTCGTGTTCTTCGTCTTCAGGGAATTCTTCGTCATCCTCTTCATCGTCTTCTTCGCGATCGCCAATTCCTAATTTCTCTGATAAGTGAGCGACTAAAGGATCGTCCTCATCGACGTTTTCCACGTCATCCAATTCGTCTTCCAAGGGAATATCGAGTGCTTCAGATTCTATCTCGACGGATTCTACCTGTTCTAAGGTTTCTAACGCTTCTGTTTCATCGGATTCTTGATCACATTCATTAGTTACCGATGTTTCGACGAACTCAGTAACCACCTCTACCAATTCTGCCTCATCTGTGTCATCCTCAATCTCATCCTCCAATTCCTCATCTGTGTCAGCCATAACCTGTTCAGAACTGTCTTCCTCATCGGTATCCGATACCTGATCATCTAGTACCTCAGACTCATCCGCCTGTTTCACCTGAGGGTCCCGCCAAGGAGAATCATAACGATTCCACGGTAGAATTGGCTTGTTGGGCAGGTTGCGCGTCAACACCGTGATGTTGTCTGCGTCGGGTTCTGGTAAATTTAACCGTTTCTCAGAAGAGTTTTTGTGAACGGGTTGAGAAGTCATAATCGCAAGACCTAGCCAAAACTACTCAGGTCAATCAACGGCACGAAGTAAATCCCTACAACATGCAGGGTAATAACCAAGGCTAACCCCCAGGTCACATAGGCAGAATATTGTAAGGATGATGAGACATCCTCCAATCGCTGCTTGTTTGCATTATAGGTCTCTACTAGGTTAACAATCATTCGCAGTTGATATTCATCTGGCGACAGGACGAGATAACGTTCCAAAAATTTCTTATCGCCTAAATTGGGGCTAACGGCTAACTGGCGCGGTAGGAAGGCGTTGATCAGCAAGGTAAAATTTACCAGAAATCCGAAAAGTTCGGCAAGGCTAAACCCGTTGGGAAAGAATAATAACCGTGATATGGTTAAGCTAGTGAACAAAGCGCCGTTGGTAACAAATAAGATATTTAACTTCGTGGTTAAGGTTTGGCTTTGCTCCCGTTGCTGATCAATGACCAAGCGGACATCATGAGCAGCTAATTCCAGGGTAGACGATGTGGAACTCTCTTTACCCTCTTTTTTATGGTCTGAGGGTTTGGTCGTCTTAGTGGTTTTCGTCGTCTTGGCTGTTTTCGTCTTAGTCGCCTCTGGGGTTTTAGGGGGTTGGGCAGGTTTAACCGTTTCAGGGTGTTCTGAACCTTTCTGGTTTTTTGCGGTTTCGGTTGTCTTGGGCGTTTTAGCCGTCTTCGGCTTCTCTGTAGTCTCTGGCGTTTTTGGTTTATCTAGGGTTTCAGTGGCTTCTGGACTATTGCTTGTCTTGGGCGTTTCTGATGCATCTGAGGTTTTCGAGGTAGGTGCGGTTTTGTCTAGCAGAGAATTCACAGTAGCTATCATGTCAGGTTAGGAAGATGAGTGAGATTGTAAATAATGGACAACAGCTTGTGCGATCGCGTCAGCCCCATCTTTAGCGATAGGCTGGGATTGTCTGGGAGGATTGAGAGATTGGTGTAAAAATTCCCAGTGACCTAGGAAAAATTCTTTGGGGGTCACAATTTGATGGTACGCATAATTTTGAATACCTTCCAGTAGCAAGGGAGATTCGGCAAAATCTTTGCGGGTGAGGGAGACGATGGGAATGTCTAGACGTAGCGCTTCGGCGAAGGTGCTGTATCCTGGCTTAGACACCACTCGTCCACACAAGGGCATCATATCCACAGGGCGATAGTCTCGACCCAAAATTCTCACTAAATTGGGTAAATCGGGGGCATGGGGATCAAAGGTGATGAATTGCCAGTCAGGAAACTGGGACAGCGTATTGTAGGGAATTTGCTGTAAACTAAGTCCACCAAAGGTGAGTAATACTGTTTTCTCTGGGGGTGAGGTTAAACCCAGCCTTTCTCGCAACTGGCTGACTGGATAACTGGGTATCCCACCTGTAAGTCCGACATCGGTGATCTGGGGGAATGCTGTCATCGGTTCGTGTAAGGGGAGACGAAACAAGCGATCGCAAACGCCATAACACTCACCAATCCAATCGGCAATCTCGACAAATTCTCCACCCCACGCCCGGTAAATAAAGTCCCAGCCAAAGTTACTCATCATCCAACCGGGAATCCCTGCTGTTGTAGCGATTTTGGCAGCTAAGGGAGGAATATCTGCTAGTACAAGTCCGACACGATTGGTTTGGATAAAATTAACTTCACCGGCAATTATTGAATTTTCTGAGGCACGAATTTGCTTAAGTTTTGCCAATGTCGCCACCTTATCCATGGTCAAGCTATCCGACTGAATCACGCCAATATCAAAGGCGCGGGGGCGATGAATAAAATCTCCGGGAATATAAGAGTCCAATAACCAACGGGGGGCTGTGGTGACTAAAATTAGTAGGATGTCTGGACAGAGATTTTGGATGGCGGCGGCGGCACAAGCCGCACGAACCGCATGACCAAAGCCATGGTTGGTGATCGCGATGTATATGGTAGGTCGAGGCATATTTATTTAAGTAGGTGGGAAAAATTAAGGTTAAAGGCGGGGATCGTCATTGGTCATTGGTCATTGGTCATTCGTCAGGGGTTGAGAAATATTTACATAAATTAATATAGTTTATTTTTACCAAGCGACTTAGGCAAGATGTAAATCACAGATGTTTTGGCTTAATGAATTCCGTTATTTATTTTATCGGCATTTTTTATTAATTTTTTCTGTGTTCAAGATAATTTATAAACTTTTTAAAATCATTATAATTCTGTATAATTCTGTATAATTCTGTATAATTACTCTGAGGAATCAGATTGAAGTCATAAGCATTTGATTCAATTGTCATAATTCATAAGAAGGCAGGGGAATCTCTGGCGAAAAGAAAATAACCCAGTTGACGCGACCTTTCCGGGGTGGCTAGTTTTGTCCTGATCCAGAAGACAATTTCTGTAGAACAAGACAACACCCTTGGAAGGATTGAAGACTGTGACAGCCAAACTGAATGCGAATGGTCGTTATCAAAATTTACATCCTGCTAATAAATGTTACACAAGGGAACATCACTCTGTTCCGTTAAATAAACAAGCTAATCGCCGCCTGAACACCTCTCTACAGAATGTGTCGAGTCTTGCCCTCTATAGCGTAGCGGCAATGGCTGCCCCCGCTTTTTCTCATCCCGCCTGGGCAAAATCTTCAGTGCAGACGACCTATCAGCCTGATACTATTGTGCCAAGCGCGATCGCAGCCAGTGAAACCCAGGTAGAATCATCCGCCCCATCAACCCCTAACCCTCAAACTGTTACCTCACCAGAGACGATCATTGTCCAGGAATTTGCGCCAGAAGCCGTTGTGAAGCCAGTGGTTCGACAGGTTCACCAATCGGATAGAGATGGGGAAATGGAAAAACCAGAAGAATTACCCAGTCTTCAGTCACCCATCACTCATCACCAATCCTCAATCGAGGACAATCAGGTTGAGTTTCGTAGTAGGCACTTTAGTGCCAGAAGCGCTAAAGCGCTTACTACAAACTCTAAATTCAAAGATGCACGAGATGAGCCTCATGTCAAGACCTTTGCCATAGATCGGGAAAGTCAGGGGAATCAGGATGAACGGCAAAACCGACAATCGGTTGCCAATAGTCCGAAAAAGCCCTGTCGTGCAACTCAACCCATGATTTTGGCACAAGCGCCCAATCCGACACAACCCGCACCCTGTCGGGACGTTAACCGCTTGCAAGAAGAGTTGCGATCGCTAGAAGATATAGACACTCAAGAACCCTTACGTGCCTCCCCAGCTTTGAGTATTGTCATTCCCACCGCTTATGGCGCTCATCGCAATACAGGGTTTGTTAGCGCTACCTATCAAGAACGCACCCGCTATAGTGATGTTGATGATGGGGCGTTAGGCATTGGGATTGGGTTGGGTGATGCTGAGAAGTCTGTGGGGGTAGAACTTTCATACACACTTGCTAGTTTCGGCTCTAATCGAGATTTTGGCAGTGGTGGTTTTAACGCTAAAGTGCATCGTCGCTTACCTCAAGGTTGGGCAGTTGCAGCGGGTTGGAATGGCTTTCTTAACCTGGGTGATGATAATGACTTTGAGAATTCCGTTTATGGCGTGGTGAGTAAAATTATTCGGACGCGAGAGGATATTAATCAACCCTTTAGTCGCGTGGCAATAACGGCGGGAATCGGTAATGGACAGTTTCGCACGGAGGAGGCGGTAGAGGATGATAATGGCACAATTAATGTGTTTGGTAACGTTGCGGTGCGGGTGGCTGAACCTGTGAGTTTAATTGCTGAATGGACGGGACAAGACTTGGGCGTGGGTGTGTCCATTGCTCCCTTTAAAAATATCCCATTGGTGATTACCCCAGCATTGCGAGATATTGCGGGGGCTGGGGATGGGGCGCGATTTGTTTTGGGTGCAGGGTTCGCGTTTAAGTTTTGAGTATGTAGGGGTGGGTAATGGGACTTTCTTTTCGCTGTTGATGATAACGTTTGTGCAAAATCTACCCTGACGTAGGGGCGGGTAATGGGACTTTCTTTTTGCATTGATGATAACGTTTGTGCAAAATCTACCCTGACGTAGGGGCGGGTAATGGGACTTTCTTTTTGCATTGATGATAACGTTTGTGCAAAACCCGCCCTGACTAAGTGTTGAGTGTTGTATAAATTGGAATATGGAGTGAATGTGATGAAAGTAAAGCAACGGATAGTTTGGACAATAACAACGTTAGTCATGGGTACTGGGTTAATCACACCATCTACCAATGCTCAACCCCCCAACCAGTCAGATATTACCGGAACGAATATCTGGAATAATACTGCACCTATTTTTGATCAAGATGGCGAATTAGATCCAGCTATATTAGAGAATGCCCGTCGTCTGGATCAAGCCTTAGAAGAAGCGGCTGAGGGTTGCTGTAATGCGGTTCAGCCAGAGGCTCCGCGTCGATTTGCTAGAGAACCGGGAAATCGGAATCCGGCTTGTGCAGATTGTCTAGAGTTGAATCGTTTAGTTGAGGAAACCGAGATATTTTTGGATGAAGTTAATCGCACTCAGGGAGCGCGAGTTAACGCCAGTCGTAATCGTCTTTGGTAGAGAAGGCAGATGGCAAAAGGGTTAAGTCGGGGCGGGTTTAAAGAAAGATGTGGGTAATGCATAGCAAGCTTGGGAGAGGGGAGCAAGAGGGAAGCAAGAGGGAAGCAAGAGAATCCGGTTCCCCTTCTCCCATGCAACAAAAGCGAAGCATCCTCTGTCTAAAAAATGCTGATCTAACCCAAGCCTTCCTCGGTGGTGCAGTATTTTGTAATACTACTCTACCCGATAGAACTATTTCTAATCGCGATTGTCCCTAATTTGGCGAAGGGCAATCCTAATTTTCAGCGAGGGTGTCCCTGCTGCCGATGCAGTTCATAGTTCCCTCGGAACACCTATTATATAGGGCTTCCCCGGCTCCCCCAGCTGACACGCCGAGCGAAGTCGAGGTGTCCCCCAGCTTCCCCAGCTTCCCCTGCTTCCCCTACTCCTCCTGCTTTGCAGCGTAAGTTAACCCCCTTACCCCTATTTCCCGAATCACCACTAAACTTTATCCTGATAGAGATAAGCATCGAATAACAGGAGACAGTTTTGGTTACCACCTCGTCTTGGACAACCACGAAATCAGAAGAAATTTTCCAAACAGCCCAAAACCTGATGCCGGGAGGTGTCAGTTCACCAGTTCGGGCATTTAAGTCTGTTGGCGGACAACCCATTGTATTTGACCGGGTTAAGGGTGCCTACGTATGGGATGTCGATGGCAATCAGTACATTGACTATGTTGGCACTTGGGGACCCGCCATTTGCGGTCATACCCACCCAGAGGTCATTTGTGCCCTGCACGACGCTCTAGAAAAAGGCACAAGCTTTGGTGCCCCTTCTGCGCTAGAGAACGTTTTAGCCTCCATGGTGATTGAAGCCGTTCCCAGTATCGACATGGTGCGGTTTGTCAATTCCGGTACGGAAGCTTGTATGGCAGTCATTCGCCTGATGCGTGCCTTTACAGGCAGAGATAAAATTATCAAATTCTCTGGCTGTTACCATGGTCACGCCGATATGCTGCTCGTGCAAGCCGGTTCTGGAGTTGCCACCCTGGGCTTACCCGACTCTCCCGGTGTCCCTAAATCCGCAACAGCTAGCACCCTGACTGCCATTTACAACGATTTGGAATCCGTCAAATCTCTCTTTGAAGCCAATCCAGATAGTATTGCTGGGGTGATTCTTGAACCCGTAGTTGGTAACTCTGGTTTTGTTCCCCCTGATTCTGGATTCCTGGAAGGCTTACGCCTGATTACTCAGGAACATGGTTCCCTGTTAGTCTTTGATGAAGTGATGACGGGTTTCCGGATTGCCTACGGCGGCGCTCAAGAAAAATTTGGCGTCACTCCCGATTTAACCACATTGGGTAAAGTGATTGGTGGGGGTTTACCTGTGGGTGCTTATGGGGGACGTAAAGATATTATGTCCATGGTTGCACCTGCTGGTCCAATGTACCAAGCCGGCACCCTTTCCGGTAATCCCTTGGCGATGACGGCTGGGATTAAAACCCTAGAGTTATTGCAAAAGCCGGGAACTTACGAACAGCTGGACAAAATCACCAAAAAGCTGTCCGAGGGGTTATTACAAATTGCCAAAGAAACCGGACATTCGGCTTGCGGTGGACAAATTAGTGCCATGTTTGGCATGTTCTTCACCGTCGGTCCTGTGCGTAATTACGACGATGCCAAAACGTCGGATTTAGCCAAGTTTAGCCGCTTCCATCGTGGCATGTTAGAACGGGGAATTTATCTGGCACCGTCCCAGTTTGAGGCAGGATTTACCTCCTTGGCGCACACCGATGAGGATATTGACCGCACGCTAGAAGCCGCGCGGGAGGTTATGTCGAGTATATAGATCCCCCCTAGCCCCCCTTGATACTGCTGGCGAATCAGGGGTCTGACCCCTGATTCGCCAGCAGTATCCAAGCCATCGTTTCCGGCGTTTTTATCACTGAATCAAATTCGCGATCGCATCCACGATCTGATCGGGTTCAATTGGCTTGGAGAGATGACGATTAAACCCCGCCGATAATGCCCGTTCGTAATCCGTTTCTCCTGCATACGCCGTCAGTGCGATCGCTGGAACTAACCCGCCGCGATCGGGTGGGAGTTCTCTCACCTGGCGAATTAACTCGTAGCCATCCATTCCTGGCATCCCAATATCACTAATTAGCACATCAGGTTGCCCTTGAGAAAACACAAAAAGCGCCTCATTTGCTGAAGTCACCCCCTTAACCCTGGCACTATAGCTTTCTAAGATAATCGTGAGCAAGTCGAGCGTATCCACCTCATCCTCCACCAGGAGTACCGTCACATCGGTTAAATCTAAACCCTCATCATCGGGCGAGGAATTCTGAGTATTAATGGGCGAATCTGACAGTAGAGGTAACGTAACCGTAAACGTTGCGCCCTGTCCAATTCCGTCACTTTCTGCCTCAATTCTCCCCCCGTGCAGTTCAATCAAATGGCGGACAATTGCTAACCCCAACCCCAACCCACCAACACTCCGGGTTGTGGTACTATTTTCTTGCCGAAAATAATCAAAGATGTAGGGAAAAAAGTCGGGACTGATTCCCTGCCCGGTATCGCTGACTTTTATTTGCGCCTGGGAGTCAATTGCTTGCAATCGCACCGTGATGCGTCCCCCCCTGGGCGTAAACTTCACCGCATTGGAAAGCAAATTCCACACCACTTGCTGGAGGCGGTTGGGATCACCCGACACAAATCCTACCGTTGAATCCAATTGGGTGTCAATCTCAATCGACTTGGCGGCGGCGGCTAAACGCATCGTTTCAATAGCCGCTTGAATCACCCGCGCCAAGTCTACCCGCAAGGTTTGCAGGTTCAACTTACCGCGTAAAATCCGCGAAACATCCAGTAAATCATCGATGAGTTGGGCTTGCAAGGAAGCATTCCGTTCAATCGTTTCTAAAGCCTTATCCACCTTATCCTGATTCATTTTTCTCGTCCGCAGTAGTTTTGACCAGCCCAGAATTGGATTGAGGGGAGTACGCAATTCGTGGGACACAATCGCCAGAAATTCATCTTTAATCCGGTTGGCGGCTTCGGCTTTTTCTAAGAGTTGAATCCTCTCTTCTTCTACTTGCTTTTGTTCAGTAATATCTCTCAGGGAAACCAGGTAGCCTTCCTTTCCTTGCCATTCAATTTCCACCACCCGCATCTGAGCCACTCGATTTTCTCCAGTACCTGTCCGCACATCCACTTCCGTGTTATCCTCGCCCACCACCGGAAAGCCCAAGACTTGACCCAAAAGTTCGTCTTCTTGACGACTAAAGAGTGACTGGGCGGCTGGGTTGATAAACCGGACAATACCCCCGGTGTCGATTACGATAATTCCATCTGGATTCTTGGAGATTAAAACCTGAAACTGTGCCTCACTTTTGACCAGTGCTGCTTTTATCTTTTCCTTTTCTAAATTGTCCTGTTGGGTTTGTTCTGAGAGTTTCGCTACTGCTGCGGTTTGGACTTGCAACTGTTGCTTTAAATCTACAGAATCAAGGGTATCCTGGGTTTTGACTTGGGATTCACTGTCCTTTGCATTTAATGCCTGCTTGACAACTTGAGAAAGCTGTGGCACTTGCTCGTGAAGCAGATAGCCTGTTGCGCCAGCTTTCATATAATCGACAGCGATAGACACACGGTTACTATGACTAATGATAACTACAGGAATATTCAGCTCCAGTTCTTGCAAATAAGACAGTGCTTCGATCCCATCAAATTCGGCTAAAGGATAGTCGATTAAAATTAGGTCAACCGTTGGATTCAGGTGTTCCAAATACTCCGCTTTTGTGCTGACGCGCTGCCACGTCACCGTCAGCCCAGCTTCAGATAATAACGACAGTATTGGTTCTGTTGCCAGAGCCGAGTCTTGTAGAATTAGAAGGTTCAAGTCATTTGTCATTTGTCATTGGTCATTGGTTAGGGAACAGGGAATAGGGAATAGGGAACAGGAAACAGGGAACAGGGAACAGTTAACAGTTAACAGGGAATAGGGAACAGTTAACAGTTAACAGGGAATAGGGAACAGTTAACTGGAAACGTTTTGAGTGAACTCCCCCCGCTTCCCCCTGCTTCCCCTGCTTCCCCTGCTCCCAGACGTAGCATGCTACGTCTCTACACCGCTCTCCTTGCATGTCTTAACTCTCTTCAAACAAACTACCTAGGCGGTCAATTTCACTCTGAGTCATATAGGTCGGATTACCTGAGAGAATGCCCGTAATGTTGCGGAATGGTTTGCCGATGTACATACCGTTTTCATCAATGGTAAACTCACGAATTTCTTTATCATGTTTTGAACCGCGCATTTTTAGCACCGTTAAGCCCCGGCGAATTTCTCCATAAACTTCTACATAGCGCAGTAATATAATTGAATCCGTATTGGTGGAAATATGGGATTCTGTGATCGACATCCCGCCCATTAGCGATGTTGTATTCGCCGAGAGTAGTCCCATAATTCGCTGGTCTTTGAGGATAGCATTGAGGCTGAGTACAAATTCCCGAAATCCTTTAAAAGGGGCAATGTTTTCCAATGCCGAAAGGCTATCCACTGCCACCCGTTGCGGCTGAAACTCTTCGATCAGTTGCTTGATTTTCACCAGATGATTTTCCAGCCCTGTTTCTTCAGGATAGCGACAAACAACCTTCAGGTTGCCCTCTTGTTCCATCGACTCGAAATCAACGCCCCAACCTGAAGCATTTCTAAATAGCTGCTCCCGGCTTTCCTCAAAGGCAAAGAGCAAACATCGTTCTCCCTGGTTAATACCCCCTGCCAAAAATTCGGTTACGGTTAAGGTTTTGCCCGTACCTGTNGCTCCCGATACCAGAATAATCGAATCGCGGAAAAACCCACCTCCACACATGCCATCTAATTCAGCATTGCCTGATGTAACTCGCTGGTTGGAGGATTTTCGCTCTAATTTAGTGGCTGTTAGGGGAAGAACAACCATGCCTTGATTGGGCAAAATCGTAAAGGGAAATTCACCATGTTGATGAGGAGTACCTCGGTATTTGAGAATTTCAATCGTGCGGCGACGTTTCTCTTGCACCAATACATTCCGTAAGATGACCACATTATCCGCCACAAATTCTTCTACACCATAGCGACTGATGTCCCCATATTCTTGAGTCCGTTCTGAGGTCAATACTGACGTAATCTCCCGTTCTCGTAGCGCCCAAGCAATATCAAATAAATCGCCGCGTACTTGAGCTATATTGGGTACATAAGAGAACACAGCTCCTAAGGAATCCATAGAAACTCGTTGTGCCTGGACTTGTTCTATTGCATATTCTAAGCGAGCCAGCAANGGACCGAGATCATATTCACCACTAACTAAGGGTTGATTCCCTGTTTTTGGAGACGCATCAACAAATGCCCATTTTTTTTCAGCTTCCCATTGTTCAATATCCCAACCAAATCCGCGCATATTTTTGCGAATGGCTTTGGGGGATTCTTCAAAGGTGACAAAGACACCATTTTGTCCTTCTCTGATTCCCTCAACCAGAAACTGACAGCCAAAAATGGTTTTTGCACTGCCTGCTGTACCTGCCACTAAGGTGGTTCGACCTTTAGGGAGTCCTCCTTCCGATAATAGATCAAAGCCATAAATGCCTGTTTTTACTTTTTCGATAAAATCTGGCAGTTGCTGTTGAGTCATTCCGTTGCTGCTTTAGTGAATGTGGGAAATATAGAATAGCATCAGAGGAGCTATTGCTCAATCGTATTGAGGCTGATTCCGATATTCAACCCCCATAAAACCGTTTCCGTGTCGGACAAATCGCCCACGATTCGCTGGACAGGATTGGGAAATTCTTTAATTAAGGTCGGTGTCACTAAAATATGTTCCGCCTCCGCCAGTTGGGGAGATTTAGTCACATCAATAACCGTTATTTTATATTGACCCGGCAGTTCTTGATCACAGAGTCGATACAAGTTGGCGATCGCGCGTTGCGATCGGGGCGTATCTCCAGTAACATAAAGCTTGAGCTGATATTGTTTACACATGCTAGAGTAATCATGAACTTTAACATACTGCTTTTTATCAATGACTGAAGGTGTTAGCATCTTTTTCTAAGTTAATTTTACTCAATCCAATAAAATATCTCCGATAGTAAGCGGTTAAATTGCCCATAAGTTCTAAGAGTAAAAATCGTCCTTCTGCGGTATAAGCTTGTGCCTTACGTTGATTAATCCCTTGGCTTTTTTGTTTTAAGGTTGTTGTATGTAGTTCTATCAGATCACGGGGGGAAGCTTGGAGTAATCCCAACTGTTCGGCGAAATTAGTCAGATGCATCGATAACTGATGGTCAACTTTATAGACACGTTCTTCTAATGCCCATTCCATTAAATCACCATAATGTTGCCGGAGTTCATCTACTACATCGGGCATTCTCTGGCGCAGGGATTCGACACTAGACGATTTTGGCGTCGAGTTAATCTCGCCAGAGATTAACTTTTCTAACTCTTCGAGCTCTTGCTGCTGCTGATGATGTTCGAGTTGAGCCAGTTGATATTGTCGCTCTAAGGCGGCGCGAATCGCGTAGATGAGTAAACTGGTATTTAGCTTCGCCTTTGCCAAATACCCACAAGCCCCCAATTCTAGGGCTTTAACCGCAACTCGCTCATCTTCGAGAGTACTTTGGACGATAATCGGTACATCGGGTGCAGTTTGCTGCATTTGTCGGAGTGTATCCATGCCCCGACTATCGGGTAACATTAAATCTAAAAGCACGACATCGATACCTCCTTGCGTCACATAACCTCTTCCCTCTTCTAGTGTCTCAGCACAAATGAGTTCAAATCCTCTGCTAAATGAGGGAGATTTGGCATTGGTTATGAGTTTTTCCAGTTTCTCGAGGTCATCGGGGTCATCTTCTACCAGTAAAATGCGGCAACGGTGATCAAGCATGAGTGGCGATTTTAGAAATTCACTTCTTCAATACTATTATCATCTCCCCCAGCTTCCCCAGCTTCCCCAGCTTCCCCAGCTTCCCCAGCTCCCCCAGCTTCCCNAGCTTCCNNATAACTGATAACTGATAACTGATAACCTATGTCGGTAGTGTAATCGTAAACCTTGTTTCTTCCCCCGGAACACTAGAGGCGGTAATCATTCCTCCGTGACGACTAACAATTTTGCGGCAAATTGTCAACCCTAACCCTGTACCCTCGTAGTGACGGCGGCTGTGTAAGCGTTGAAATGCCTCAAAGATTTGCTCCTCATACTCTGACTTAAACCCAATCCCTTGATCTTTGACCACAATTTGATACTGATTCGGAAGTTGATTCGGCTGGGAATAAACCTTGACAATCGGGGCTGTTTCCGGTTGATGAAACTTCAGCGCATTACTCAGCAGATTCTGCATCAGTTGACGCATTTGCAGGGGATCAGCATTGACAGTGGGTAACGCTTCGACATCAACTGTTCCCCCTGTTTCCTGGAGTTGAATATCCAAATCGGATAACACCTCTTGGACAACGGTATTCAAATTGACCGGAACAAAGGGTTGAGCTTGCGTCGTCACCCGCGATAACATCAATAAATCATTGATAAACGTTTGCATTCGCTCTTTGACCTGACGCATCCGTCTCAGGTACTCCTGCCCTTGTTCATCCAGAACCTGACTATACTCTTCTGTAAGCAAGTCATTAAGCATTTGCATTTTATGCAGGGGAGACAGCAAATCGTGGGACACGATATAAGCAAAGTCTTCTAATTCCTGATTACTGCGTTCGAGTTCAGTGACCAGACTTTTCATCTGGATTTGGGCGTGTTTGATCTGAGTAATATCCTGAATTTGTCCGACAAAATACAACGGTTGTCTCTGACTATCCCGCACCAGCGAAACACTTAACAATACCCAGATGACATGTCCTTGCTTATGAAAATATCGCTTCTCCATTTCATACGTTTGAATCTCATCCGCTAGCAGTTGACGCACGTAGCGCAGATCCGCCTCCAAGTCATCGGGATGGGTAATGTCCTGAAAGTTTGTCGCCAGTAATTCCGATTCCTGATATCCTAACAAGTCACATAAAGCATGATTGACGCGGATAAACTGACCATTAGGCGTCACTAAAGCTTCACCTGTTGCAGCATCATCAAAGGCACGGCGGAAGCGTTCTTCACTCTGGCGAAGTTGTTCTTCAATTTGTTTCACTTCGGTGATATCTCGCCCTTCGGGAATCAGTAACACCACTTGTCCGGTATCATCAGTAATAGACTTGAGGGAAAAGTCAATCGTGGCAATCCTATCCCCTGCCCCTTGCACATCAACTTTATAGCGGATAAACTTCCCTTGAGCAGCTTTCGCGATCGCCTCTTTCAATCGGTCTTGAGTTTGAGCTGAAATCGTCCACCACCTTGCTTGCCAAAAAGGTTTGCCAATCACCTGATCGCGCCGCAATCCGCCAAAATCCAAAGCTGTCTGATTCGCTTCGAGTACAGTACCATCGGGTTCGATTAAGCCGATAAACTGAAACGTCTGGTCAAAAATGGCATGAAACTTCTGTTCACTGGCTAACAGCGCCTGTTGAAACCCCTGTCGCTGGGCATCAATGGCATTCAGTCGCCTAGCATTATACCAAATCAATGCGCCAAAAATGATAATTGCCAAGACACTGCGAAAGGCAGATCCCAAGACGGGCGGATAGAGATCAGCGCGAAAGCCCAGTAATACCAGCCAGCCCAACACGGGCGGAATACTAATCACCACTGGGAGGAGACGTCGTGCCATAATACCCCCAGCGCGATCGCTAATCACCACCTTCATCGCCCCCCAATTGGCAGAAGCACCGAGAATCCCGATCGCCAGTAAGATAAAGCTAATGGCAGTATGAATTGCCATGCCTGTATAGGAGTCAACGCTATAAAAGAGAGGAATTTGGTAGAGATGACCGATTAACCCCAGAGACGCCACCAAGAAAACCAAGATCGTAAACAACTGGGCTGAAAGATAAACCTCTCTCCCTAACAGCAGCAACGCCGAACCCAATAGCAAAAAGTTAGACGCCGTATTCGGTGCCATCCGCCCTCCAGCAGCAACGTCTACCGCATCAGGGCGTTCTTGAATAACCAGTTGGTCAATGCCTAAGTTGAGATTAAAACCATATTGAATAATCGTCAGCAAAGCCAGCACGATGACAAATACAGCCAGCACCTGTGAGCCAATCAAGGATGACCGATAGGGTGAACGTTTATTGCTTTTCCCCCTACCAAAATGCCACAGATAGAGGGAAGCACCACTAATAATAAAGCCAATGGCTGTATTGGCTTTCATGGTGACCAATCCCGGTACAATACTTTTAAATAGGGACAGGTTAAACATCCAACCNAACAGCCCCAAACAGCCAATCCCGATGACAATCATACTGACNGCTTTAGAAACNGATTTGAGTTGCTGACTCAGAACAGAAGCGGGTCGAATATTCGGGGGTTGGATGTAGTCATCAGTCATGGCTTAGGAGATGAGGGAGNNGAGGGAGCAGAGGGAGATGAGGGAGATGAGGGAGATGGGGGAGATGGGGAAGATGAGGGAGATGGGGAAGATGAGGGAGATGGGGAAGATGAGGGAGATGGGGGAGATTTTACCCTGATGTGACTAAATGTAATCAG
>JGI11876J12873_1000108_pt1 | contig 15061 bp, 14 predicted proteins | sample ElkSloMetagenome_4_FD_12873 | JGI IMG/M metagenome (IMG submission 12873) | reverse complement strand
TGACTACGAACTGTTTTAATTAGGGGCGAATGAGCTGTTTAACTGTTCGGACAAGCTCATTTTGATCCACGGGTTTAGCCAGATAAGCATCTGCTCCCTGTTTCATTCCCCAAAATTTATCCATTTCACCTCCTTTTGTGGAACAAATAACGACAGGAATATTGCTAGTTTCAGCCGCCGTTTTTAATTCACGGCAGACTTCAAACCCACTGCGACCCGGTAGCACGATGTCTAAAATAATCACATCCGGTTTTTGCGTGCTAATTTTAGCCAAAGCCTCTTCGCCACTATGGGCAACCAAGACATTGATGCCACCTTGCTGTAAGCAACTGGTGATAATTTGCATATCCGTTGAGGAATCTTCAACAACTAGAGCTGTTCCCATGGTAATTACCTAATGAATACAAAAGAATTTGGTCAATGATAGTTAGTGTTCGCTTCAAGTTCATTCATCGTATTACTAACTCTGAACGATGAAGAATCAATAAACACCCTGTTTTATATGTTTATGGAGTACCGTGAGCAAATTCCTGGAATTTAAAGGTTTGCTCAAGAAATCCGAGGCTCCAACAAATTTGGCGTGAAGTCGATCCGCTGCCCCATCTTTTCCGGTTAAAAAGACAATAGGTGTGTTTTGAAAACAGGACAGTTTGCGTAATTGAGTACAAAGCTCATATCCGTTGACATTTGGCATCACCAGGTCTAAAAAGATTAAATCGGGTTTGCGTACCAAAAGCGTTGGAATGGCTCGCAAGGCATTTTCTACACCAAGAAATCGGTAACCTGCCGCCCCGATTACTTTTTCCATGGTGTGAATCACCCAACGACTGTCATCTACACAAGCAACCAGGGATTGAGTTGAGGTTGCGTTTGCGCTTGTGAGCGGTGTTTTCGGCACATTCGCTTTTCCAGAAGTGGGAGTAATACCCGTGGGATAAGCTTTAACCTTCTCTTTCCCTGGCTCTAAAACGCGCCGTGGCAAGACTTGTCGTGGCGAGACGTGCCGTGGCTCGTCTCTACTTTTTTCTCGGCTTTCCTGCTTGTCAGCACCAACATTTTTTCTATTCCTTGCCGTATTGGGAGTGGGTGCTGGTAAATCAGGAATATTAGTCAGTTCTACCCAGCCTGATTTCAGGTAAGGCATTAATGCTTGAGCAATGTCCCCAACATGCCGACGCTGTTTTACTGCTAAGTCACGTAATGTATGGTGTCTGTCGAGTAAGTTAGTTAACGTTTGGTAAACTTCGGCGGAACAATTTTTTCGTAACTCTTCCGGTTGTTTAATAACCGGAGCTTGATTGGGAGAATACTCTCCAAGCTGGGTATTGTGCCAAGTTTGCCACAAAGATTGGATTTGTGCGATCGCCTGATTAATTTCAATCAAAACCAGTTTCGTCGGTAACGAATAATTATGCTGGATTTGATGGGTTACTTGCTTCGCTTGCGCCAGATCGAACACAACCTCAGTCAGCACCGCACGAATCATATTAGCGGCTTGTTCGGGAGTGATTCGTCGCTGCTTGACCCATAGACACAATAGCTGATAGTCCCAGCACTTTTTAACATTGATACTGGCAAGATCACGCCCAATTGTGTCAGGATGAGTCAAATTTTTAGGGCAGTGAATGGCTAAATTACGATGCCACCGTCTCACCGGATGTACTCCTCCTGTGACATAGAGGATACCGCCTAGGTGCAGAAAAAAGATCCATTGGTGTCCCTTTGGATCGTTCAACACCAGTTCACCGCTAAACTGAAATCGCTGCAAGGTTCTAAGAGACCGAACTTGCTCTAGGGAAGAGAGCGTTGGAGTTGAGATTACAGAGGGAATTTGTCTAGCCGTCATCGGTTTTTTGCTATGACTAAGGGTTTAACAAAAGCCGGAAATGTCTAATAATGTTGGTGTTTTATACCCGCGTTAGACTTCAGTCGCTTTTGAAGGGAACATCACCCTGAAACCTTAGTTAGACAAAGTTTTTTCGTCTAAAAAAGACTATCTTTGCCAACTCTCAGAAGATTTTGAAATTTCTCTATCAGGGAACTAAACAGGAGTGCCATCACTACAGCACTCTGAGCGATATCAGACCTGGAATTGTAGATGCTGGTCTGATCAATGAACACCCTGTATCCCTACAATTAAGCTTGGAGTTCTTCAGCGTTATGCAATGAAGCCGTTGGCGCATTCAGTCATCCAAAACCTTAGAGATGCAAAATTAGTCAATCGCGAGTGGTAGAAGACCTTACTTGGTTCAACTCTTTTTGGAGAGAATTAAAATGTGCAGTTGGTTGGTTTGGCACGTTTGACTCCTGATCGGTCAGAGTTGAGTTTTTCGGTGTTGTCTTACACGTTAGACAACCTGTAATACAGACTAACTTACTTCCGTATGTTTGTCTAGAGGACTCGGAGATGAATTGACTATTTTAGGTAATTTTTCGACAAAGCTTTACAAAAGACTCAGTTTCCTAAAGTTCAGATTAGTCCTGAGTCATAATTGCTTTAGAAATACTAGGTAAATTAACTCAATCTATAATTCCCCTTAACCTTGACCATTGGTTTCACTAGCGGGGCAGACTCCAGGCATTAAAGCAGTAAACTTTTTATCTATTCAAGATATTATTTATAATTCAACAACATTGGCATCTTGAATTATTCTTGCTCGGTGTATTGTTAATATATCTTTACATTAAACGATAAAAAAATGGAGGAAATTACTGATATAGCAGAAAGGGGAAGCAATGTAGAGACGTGCCATGGCACGTCTGGAAGCTGAGGGAGTGATTTCCTAATCAACAAAGGACTAATAAGGAAATTTGAGTGTGTAGGGGCGGGTTTAGGGACTTCGCGCAAGCTGTTAATGATAACCTTTGGTTCAAAACCCGCCCTGACTACGTTTTACGACATCTAACCTTCGCTTAAATTCATTTGACCTCGAAATCCTGTAACAATGCGACTACCATCTTTGAGGATATGAATCTCCATTTGATCAGAAGCCCAGGTGATTTGGTCTTTTAATGCGGGATTAAATACACGAACGCGCTGATTTCGAGAGGAGACGGGTGAATCGGGAGAATTAATAGCCAAGGATTCAACAAAGGGACCATCGACTAAAATATCAAGTTGTCCTAATAACTCTTGTGCGCCTGGAGGAGCATCGGGTGATTGCAGTTCCCCTAACGTAAATCCACTAAATGACATGACATTTAACCCCGCCGCTTTGAGTTTATTAGCTAACTGCGCTAGGGCTGGCGCTTGCCAAAATGGTTCTCCACCAGAAAAAGTGACGCCTTGGTTGCGGGGATTGGACAAAATTTTATCCGCTAATTCATCAACAGCAATTAACTGGTTAATTTCAAAAGACCAGGATGCTGGATTGAAACAGCTAGAACATTCTCGTTTACACCCTTGCACCCAAACAACAGCGCGACAGCCAGGACCATTCACTTCTGACTCGTCAACGTACCCCATAATATTTAGATATCCAGGAGGAATGTCATTGGTTATTTGTCCTTTGTCATTGGTCATTGGTTATTTGTCCTTTGTTATTGGTCTTTTGTCATGATTCAAAGATTTGCACAACGCTTTCACTCAGTCGGGGCGGGTTTAGTTGCATCTGGGTGAGGTCAGAAAGGATAATAGTGAAAGTGAGCCCCTACACTCTTCAAAACTATGCCCGACTAGCGAAGCGAAGGGTCAATACTCAAAACGTAGTCAGGGCGGGTTTTGAACAAAACGTTATCATTAACAGCGAGATGAAAGTCCCTAAACCCGCCCCTACAGACGTGCTATGGTACGCCTGGAACACTCAACGGGGAGCGCATCGAACGGGGATATTGGTTGCATCCTGAATTTTAGTGGCAAAGGCTTGTAAGACATCCCCACTCACTTGTTTTAATTGTTGTACAGGATAGGGACGTGATTCTGTCGGGGTATGATTACCACGTCCATCGAGTTGATGGGTTAAGGGTTTAGGGCGGGTGGGGGTGTTGAGTTGAATTTCATCGGGATGTAGCGATCGCACTAATTGCATGTAAGTGTCTTGACTGGTTTGATTCCAAGGGATTAACAGCATTGTTTGTAGTCCTATATGTCCTGGATATCCCTGACGAAACTCCTGGATACCTGTCCAGATTTTCTGCCAATCGAGTTCCATGACAGGACGATTCACACGCCGTAGTTGATCAGGATTCACCGCATCGAGTTTAACCGAGACTTTATCCGCCAAGGCTAACGCCGCCTGCACGTCTGGATCACCTAAAAGCGTGCCATTTGTCAAGACTAAGACAGGCTTGTGAGTCATTTCCTTAACCTGGGAAATAATCTCTGCCAAGTTGAGGGCTAGAGTCGGTTCACCATTACCACTGAGGGTTACCACATCGACATCCCAAGGGGCAAACGCTTGTAACTCTTGGACAATTTTTTCGGTAGGGACAAAAACTTGACGTTGGCTGGTGCGAACTTGAATTTCCCCTAACTGACAATAGACACAGTTAAATGAGCAAGTTGATTGGAGTCCAATGGGATCAATACCCAGCGATCGCCCGTAGCGCCAGGAGTCCACTGGACCATAGACGGAGGTGAATGTGGCGGTTGATTGAGGGGTCATAATTTTTCCTCCTGCGATTAGACGAGGATTCCTCACATCAGTTGGAATGAGGAGATTTCTCAATTATCCTACTCAGTCGCGACAGTTTGCCACTCCAATATGACAACTGAGGGAATTCTCAGGGTAGTTGTGCGATCGCCCTTCATCGGTAGAGACAGTGTAACCCCTGTCGCTGTCGGTAATTCGGACAACACGTCTTTGATATTATACTCACCCACATTCGCTGCTGGGGACTGGTCGGCGAACAGATCCTCAGCCTGCAAAACTTTACCTGTATTTGTCGTAATCTTTAAAGGTTGGGGATGAGCAAATTCTGCAACCCCAGGAAAACCAACCAAACGTAGGCTAATGTCTTTAGCTTCTCCGGCTTTCACCCGTTTGAATAATACGATTTGCCAAGATTGACCCGTTTTATCCTGCAAGGTATGGCGAGATTGATACAAAATCTGTCCGGGGGCTTCTTCGATTTGGCGGATAGAAGCGACGGCTGAGGGAGGGGTGAGGCTTCCCCAACCGATAACCATCAGCAGGACAAATGCACCCAGTAACAGTAGCCTCGATAGCCATCGTCGCATCCCACACCAGATATTGATTTGGGAGTTTGAGTTTTTAATTTTTAATTGTGCCATTTTTGATTTGTTCAAACAACTGTTCCAGAGACGCCATTGAGAGTTTCCCTTTGCCCAGAACCGATTAACCCTGGATTCTGTTCAAATTTAGTCCGTGCCATCTTAGACGGTAGGTTATCTGCATGGGCTGATTCACTCTGTATATGAATATATACCGAATTAGTTATTTTTAAAATAGGTATAGGGAAATTCATACCCCCTTTGCTCAAATCAGGGAAGTTCAGTGTCAAAGATGTTCATCGTTTATTGTGCTAGCGAAGCGAGAAGCCAGCTACATCGTCCTCGGAACTCTACTAGGTAATGAACGATATAGCAGGTTGGCAGTGTCGCGAGTTAGTAGAGGTAGTCCACTTGGTCAGCATTGCGCTATCCTAAAAGGAGTTAGCCCGGAAAAGAAAGATAAAGACTAGGAGGAAGGTATTATAGCTAACAAAGACAAGCAACGAATCAACCGTCAAATCAAGTCTCCTCAGGTTCTCTTGATTGATCATGAGAATAACAATCGCGGTTTGACTGATACTCGTGAGGCTCTACAACTGGCGAAAGATGTAGGTCTGGACTTGGTGGTAGTCTCTGAGCGCAAAGATGCTCCCGTGGCAAAAATTTTGGACTACGGGAAACATCAGTACCAACAAAAGAAACGCCAACGCCAAAGCTCTAAACCAACGCTCAAGGAAGTGAAACTGCGTCCCAATGTGGGCGAGTCTGATTACAGCTTACGCATCAATCGAGCTGTTGAATGGTTAAACAAAGGCGATTCCGTAAAGTTTCAGGTGCGTCTGCGGGGGCGGGAACATCAACATCGCGATCGCGCCACAGAACTGCTGGAGCGTGTGGTGTCTGATCTGGGTGAAGTGGGTAAAGTTCAGTCTTTTGATCGACGGGCACTGGTTGTTCAGATCGTTCCATCCTAGCTTTAACCCAAGGTGGTTGGTGAGATGAGTGCTTAATCAACGTGGCATTCATCCCAGATTAGTGTTACGGTGTAGAAAACGTTCCTACTATCTGCTAATGTCTAATCGCCCCCAACATATTTCAAACCTTAGCGGGATATGAGGTGATCAGCATTGGGTTAACCTGATAAAGGTGAGCTAGTGGGATGTTGAACTTAGGAGGAAAGTCTTATCGCTAAGAAACAGAAACAACTGATTAACCATAAAATCAAATCACCTCAGGTTTTGTTGATTGACCATGAAAACAACAATCGTGGCTTGACAGATACCCGTGAGGCGCTACAAGTCGCTAAAGATGCGAGTCTGGATCTAGTCGTCGTCTCTCAACGTAAAGACGCTCCCGTGGCAAAAGTTTTAGACTATGGGAAACATCAATACCAGCAGAAAAAGCGCCAACGCCAGAGTTCCAAACCAACACTTAAGGAAGTCAAGTTACGTCCCAATGTTGGTGACTCCGATTACGGCTTACGCATCAAAAGAGCGCTTAATTGGTTGGATAAAGGTAATTTAGTCAAGTTTCAAGTGCGCCTGAGAGGGCGAGAACATCAACATCGCGATCGCGCCAGGGAACTACTAGAGCGTGTGATTGATGACCTCGGCGAAGCGGGGAAAGTCCAGTCTTTTGATAAGCGATCGCTGATTGTTCAGGTGGCTCCCGCCTAGATTAGCCTTTTCACTCAGGGATCACTGAGATTATCTGTTGGTAGCTGTTTGGGATAAACCAGGCAGCTTCCTGCTATGTATTATTTTATCTTTACTTTTATTTAAAACAACGGCGATAAACATAAAGAAAGTTGGGCTGGGCATATTCCCAACGATAAAACCTTGTCCTTGAACGAAGTGAAGGAGCCGGAAGCGTCGTGGTAAAACGGCGACGAAGGAAGCCTGCACTGCACCCGTGGGGTTAGTATAGGAGAAGGCAATGGGCAATGGGCAATAGGCAATAGGGGAAAGAGATACAGGGTTTTAATGTAATCTCAGAAAAGACCTCCTAGGTTTACAACTCATTTGCAAATGCTATATACAGTGCTAGTTCAACACAACGGCAAAATTAATCACAAAATGAAGCTGTGATCAACCTTTGCTCTTTTATACTAGACATAGTAAGACTTTACAGAGTTGGGTTCAGGCAAACCAACAAGGATCTGACATTTTGTGTGAGGAACTAATCGTGAATCAACATCACCTAAGATTTTGGGGAAAAATAGGTCTATTGTGCCTAATTGCTGGTGCTATTCCGTGGGATGCCAATCTTGCTATTGCCAAGACAACTGAGTTAGAATTCAGGGTTCCAGAGGAAGCCACTCATCCCCTTAATAATCTCCACGTTGGACTTAGCGATCGCACGCCTCTATCCGCGACACCTCTGAAGCAGACGGGGACAACGGATCAACCGACTCATCTACAAATAGCACAAGAGGTAGAGAATAATAACTCCACAGTCACCTCTGTCTCAGATATGTTAGAACGCCTCGATTCAGAGTCATCCCCGATGGGACAAGTTACCTCAGTCTCCCAACTCTCCGATGTCTCTCCCGGAGACTGGGCGTATGAAGCCCTGAGAAGCTTAGTTGAACGGTATGGTTGCATTGCAGGTTATCCTGATGGCACCTTTCGGGGAAACCGCGCCCTGACTCGCTACGAGTTCGCGGCTGGGTTAAATGCGTGTTTGCAACAAATTGAACGGTTAATCGTGGGGACAGAGGTAGATGACACCGAGTTAGTCACATTAAGGCGACTTATTGAGGAATTTGAAGCCGAACTCGCTACCCTGGGCGCAAGAGTCGATAATTTAGAAGGACGAGTCGCCTTTTTAGAAGACCACCAGTTTTCCACAACCACCAAATTAAATGGTGAAGTTATTTTCTCACTCGTTGGTGCAACCAGTGATGAGGAAGATGCCAATATTATTCTGGCTGACCGAGTGCGCTTGAACCTAAATACCAGTTTTACCGGTCAAGATTTACTGATTACCGGCTTACAAGCGTATAACTTTGGCGGCGATATCACCGGGGCGGGTAGCGTTCAAGGGGCGTTATTTCCAGGACGAGACGCTTTTTTAAGTGAAGGTTCCACGAAACTCAGTTTTGAACCCCAGTTTCCCGAATTTAATCCTCAAGACTTGAGTGATAGTGCGGGTTCTAATGACGTTGAACTCTACAAACTCCTGTACATTTTCCCATCCGGAGTCAACAACTTAACCCTATTTGCGGGAACAGCCGCAGAAGCATCGGATGCTTTTCCAGCCATTATCCCCTTTTCTAGTGAAGGACAGGGGGCGATTTCTCGATTTGCTACATTGAACCCCGTTTTACGTGTATCTGGGGGAACATCCCAAACGGGTTTAGCCTCAGCTGCGGGGTTTATTTGGGGTATTTCTGATGCAATCGACTTGCGGGCGTTATACGGTAGCGTCAATGCGGCGATTCCGGAACAAGGTGGCAACAATATATTGGGTTCAGGTTTCTTTGGTGGGAGTACTGTCGCCTCAGCGCAGCTTACGCTCAAACCTAGTTCTCAATTTGATATTGGTCTGAACTATGCTTATAGTTACCACGACCTGAATATTATGGGTCTAGGATTAACTCGATTTTCCTCCAACCCGCTGAATATTCCTGGACGCACGGTTGATGGAGATGGTAATCCCATTGTTGGTGGGATCTTAGATACACCCGTTCACGTTAATTCCTTGGGTGCTACCGCAACCTGGCGTATTTCTCCGAAAATTTCGCTGACGGGTTACGGTGCTTATTTCTTTGTTGATGCTGTCGCTGGTGCAGATGCATCATCTGATTTCACGACTTGGATGGCGGGGTTACATTTCCAAGACTTATTTAAAGAAGGGAATACGGCGGGTCTAATTTTTGGACAACCTTTGCATCGGGTAGAAGCAGATGGTGAGGCTAACTTGACAGAACCCGGTGTTGACCGAGAAACGCCTTACCATCTAGAAGCGTTTTACAACTTTAAGGTTAGTGATAACGTCAGTATTACGCCAGGAGCATTTGTTCTGTTTAACCCAGAAAGCGATGGTAATAACGATACCGCTTTAGTCGGTGTACTGCGAACTACATTTACCTTCTAGTAGTTGACCCAACCTTGGGTTTCAACCCAATCAACCCATAGCGAAAGTCAGCACTAAAATGCAACTACTAACTCCCCAAAAGAACAAGGACACGGCAATGCCGTGTCCCTAAGATATCACTGATGTTCTAGAATAATTACGCGATCGCCATAGCGGGTTCGTGCCAACGCCCAACGGCTTTACCAATCACTGCCATTTCTGGGACTAAGCTATCAAAGTGATCTGGTGTCAGGGATTGGGGTCCGTCGGATAAGGCTTTAGCTGGATTAGGGTGAACTTCAATCATCAACGAATCCGCCCCGGCTGCGATCGCGGCTTTTGCCATTGAGGGTACATACTCAAACCAACCTGTACCGTGACTGGGGTCAATCATGATCGGCAAATGGGTGAGCGATCGCAATACGGGTAACACCGATAAATCCAATGTATTCCGGGCATATTTCCGGTCAAATCCTCGGACACCCCGTTCACACAGAATCACATTGGGATTTCCCCCAGCTAAAACATACTCCGCCGCCATTAACCATTCATCAATGGTTGCCGACATTCCCCGCTTTAATAATACGGGTTTATCCTGAGCGCCAACTTTTTTCAACAGGGAGAAATTCTGCATATTGCGGGCACCGACTTGCACCACATCGGCTACCTCAGCAATTTTATCCACATCGGCTGTATCCATGACTTCGGTAATGATCCCCAAACCCGAAGCCTCCCGTGCGGCGGCGAGTAACCCTAAGGCACTTTCTCCATGACCTTGGAAGGAATAGGGCGACGTCCGAGGCTTATAAGCACCTCCCCGCAAAAACTTAGCGCCCGCCGCTTTTACCCGACGCGCCGTTTCAACAATCATCTCCTCATTTTCTACCGAACACGGACCAGCTACCAGCACCACGGGATGCTGCTCTCCAAAGTGAACAGCTCCATCGGGTGTTGATACTACAACTTCGCCAGCTTCCCCATGACGATATTCGCGGCTTGCCCGTTTAAAGGGCTTCTCAACCCGCAGCACTTCTTCTATCCAGGGGCTAATTTCCTGAATTTGCAGCGGATCTAAAGCTGCCGTTTCACCGACTAAACCGATAACAACCTTGTGTTTACCAACAATCGGTTCAGGCGTTAGACCCTGTTCGCTGAGTTCCTGACTAATGCGATTGATTTCGGCTTCTGGAGAGCCGACTTTCATGACGACAATCATAAGTTTTAAGGTTTAAGTTTTCAATTTGATTGGGGAAGGGATAGGTTTTGACCCTTCGCTTTGTTAATCGGGGATGGTGTGTGAGTTCACTCTCCCTGCTCCCCCTGCTCCCAGACGTAGCATGCTACGTCTCTACATGGCTCCCCCTGCGTTCCTAGCAATAACCGAAAGAAAAAAGAGCTAGCTTTTTTTAGCCTCTCTCGCCTCACGCCATGCTGATGTGAGTCGTCCTAAGTTGGTTGTGAATTCTTGCCAACCCAGTAACGTTCCTGGACTGTCTTCCTCCCAGGATGCTGAAAGAACACCATAGGTTAATCCCAAAACACCTAAGCCAAAAAATCCCATACTTACCAGAACCACCGCTACATTGGGTAACTCGATCTCCAGGTTGACTACCGCAAGATAGCTCACCACAAATGAAAGCATTCCCAACGCGGTTGGAATACCGCAAAGTAGTGCCATACGGCGCACCATACGCTTACTCACCTGATCAGGAATAGTCATCGACTCAGGAGTAGAAGCCTTTGGTTGATCCGGTTTGGCTGGGGATTTCGCTTTACCTTTATTCGCTACAGGTTTAGCCTGTGATTGCGACTTTTTTTTTCGCTTTTGGCTCGGCTCAAAAGGTAAAGGCTTGCGGGAGGGTTCATCAGACATAAGCTTTAGTCGGTGTTTATCCGCGAATACCTAAGCGCTTAATCAAGGCTTGGTAATGTTCAGGATTGCCTTCACGCACATAACTTAATAAGCGTTTGCGCTGACCAATCATCTTTAATAATCCCCGACGGGAGGCATGATCCTTTTTATTGGCTTGCAGATGTGTACTCAAGCGACTAATGCGATCGCTGAGCATGGCGATTTGCACATCTGCCGAACCTGTATCGGTGTCGTGAATCTGATAGCTGTCAATAATTTCTTGTTTGCGTTCTTGGGTTAAAGCCATGGATAAATGTTCATTGGTATAATCCAGCAGTTTTTGATCATATCATTTTTCATGATTCATGGTATTCGCTCAACGAGCAAGCCAGCTAGATGGTTAATAATTAACGGCTTGAGCGACGAATATCCAGCCACTGCTGGAGTATAATAGCTGCGGCTTTGCGGTCGATCAGAGCTTTATGGCGAGAGGGCGATCGCTTCTCGGCATGAAGTAGCTGTTCAGCTTCAAAAGACGTTAACCGCTCATCCACATATTCTACGGGTAATTGTAGGGAAGCGCTCAAGCGACGGGCATATTTTTGCACCTGTCGCGCCTGGAATCCCAGCGTCCCGTTCATCGAATAGGGTAATCCAATCACCAGAACTTGAACGTCGCGTTGTTCGACGAGTTCTCGAAACTGGGATACATCCTGCTCAAAGGATGTCCGCTTGATTGTAGTCAAACCTGTAGCAATTAAGCCAGTACCATCGCATCCGGCGACACCAATTCGCTTACTGCCAACATCCAAGCCTAAGGCTGAGATTTTCTGCATCATATCAGTTAAAACTATGTCAGGGCGGGTTTAGTTACATCTGGGTAAGGTCAGAAACGATAGTAGTAAAACCCGCCCCTACACACTCACTACTCTCCTACTCCACATCTGTCGAATTGGCTGGCGGTGGAATATCTTTGTCCTTCAGCTTTTGTTTTGCCGAAGAATTGCCATTCACCTTAGACGCAGCATTAGGGTGCTGGGAGAGGGATTCCCACCAGGACATACGGCTGGGGATGGGAGTACGGGCTGGCTGGAGTCCCTGAAGCACTTCTGATAACTGTAACCCTTCTAATTTCTTGGCTTCCCGGATTTTATGCCAGACTGAACGAGACATGAGCAGAGTATGTTCGATTCTCTGAGCCTCTAACTGTTCCAGGTAGTCTTCTCGTTCCGGTTGATAGTCGGCTGAAGCCAGATGCAATGACTGGGCAGGATATTGTTGGGTAATCCGCGCCATTTGTGAGAATAACTCTGGATACAGGCAAGTGTAGGCAGGGTGAACAGTGAGCTGGGCTTCGTGCGCTCGACTCCCATCTCGGCAAAGGGTGAGTTGAAAATAACCAATAGCTGCTTTGCGCTGGGATTCAAACACATAAGCATTGATAACTTCCGTGCGATTGAACCACTGCTGTAGCGTCGAGACTAGCGATCGCATAAATCCTGTTTTAAAATCCTCGATATGACGGTCAAACACTTGACGCACTAACGGAGGCATGGACGCCGTATCTAGCTGATACAATAGTTGAGCATCAGCATTGCTCACCGGGAGCAAGTTGGGTAAATCGGGTTCGCGATCGCCTAGTTTAGCTAAGGTTTGAGCAGAAATTGACCAATATGTCAATTGGGCTAGAGGTTGAAATCCATTCCGCCGATATAGTGCCAGGGTATTTTTATTGTGGATATTGACTTCTAGTAACCAGGTGCGGGCTTCCCAGATCGTCTCGAAGCAATGGCGCAAGAGTGCCGAGCCGGTTTCAAGTTTGGCGGGTTTATTAATGGATTCAGGAGACGGATCGGGAGCAACTAACACCTGTTCCACTCGCCAAGTACTGCGAGTCCGATTAAAGGGTGACACTTTAATTAATCCTCGCAGCCGCTGAAATTGTTCAGCTACATAGAAACAAAAATCATACTGGCAAGGATTCGGAAACCAATTCAAAACCATCAGCAGCCCATACCAGCGTCGAACTTGCTGAAGCTGGCGGATGAAGGTTAACGAGCAGCTATTACACTCCGTATCTGTGGCTTGAGTCGTAAGCTGCTCAATTCTCTCCAAATCGCCGTATTGAATGGGGCGAATGACAGTCTTCGCGTTTTCCGGAACAGGTGAAGTCATGTTGAGTAAAGATGCTAGGAAGCCAACAGCAGACAAGACCAAGTTTTTTGCACTGTAGTATACAGCGACAAGATTCAAGTTACTGTCCTGCCAATATATTAACGATTTTCCCACTCTGTTCATCGGGAACAGGGAATAGGGAATAGGGAACAGGGAACAGGGAATAGGGAACAGGGAACAGGGAACAGGGAACAGGGAACAGGGAACAGGGAACAGGGAACAGGGAACAGGGAACAGGGAAGGTAGAGTTTTGAGTTAACCTCCTCATCTCCCCCCGCTCCCCCGGCTTCCCCCGCTCCCCCGGCTCCCCCAGCTCCCCCCATCTCCCCCAGCTCCCCCATCTCCCTCATCATCACTAGGGACTTTTTTCGTAAACATTTGTAAACTATAAATCATTGATGCTTGTATACTCGCAAACAACCATTGCCTTGCCGCATCTGAATTGGAATGCTGCGTCTTGCAACTAAGACAAGTCTGGGGTTTTCACCATTTTAGGAGTTTTTCATGAACCAACTGATCAAAATTGAGCGCTCTTTGTTGATAGGTCATATCGGGGCTATGGCATTTGGACTGGCAGGGCTACTGCTGGTGTTGCCTCACCCCGAATGGATTATGAGTTTACCGCCACAGGGACAAACCTTGTTTCAATGGTCTATGGCTGGGGGTGGAGTCGTCTACATTATTTTAGGAGCAGCAGCCGTTGCAATTTATGCCTACCGAACGCTGGGACTGTGGCAATGGTTGACGTTCATGGTTCCTGCTATTGTCATTTCCTTGACCAGTGAACTCCTGGGAACAAGTACAGGTTTCCCCTTTGGACACTATGGTTACTTAAGTGGCTTAGGCTATAAAATCGGGGGTCTTGTTCCGTTTACGATTCCCTTATCCTGGTTTTATTTAGGATTGGTGTCTTATCTATTGGCTCGTGCAGGGTTAGAGAGTAGAGTGGCGGCGAACAGGTCAGTCAGTTGGTGGCGTCACTTAGGTGCGATCGCGATCGGTGCTGTCTTACTCACCTCCTGGGACTTCGTTCTTGACCCCGCCATGAGCCAAGCCTCTGTCCCCTTCTGGTTATGGGAGCAACCGGGTGCCTTTTTTGGGATGCCGTATCAAAATTTTGCGGGTTGGTTAGGAACAGGTGCTGTCTTTATGGCTGTCGCGGCTTTATTTTGGCAGAAAACGCCAATGGCATTGTCTAGACGCCAATTGGGATTGCCCTTAGCCGTTTACCTGAGCAACTTTGTCTTTGCGGCTGTGATGAGTATCGGTGCCCAAATATGGGTTCCGATTGGCTTAGGGATCGTGTTAGGCGTTGTTCCCGCCGTGGTATTGTGGCAGATGGCAACGACTACACCCACCTCTAACACCCTCGAACAAGGACAACGCGATCGCACTCCAGAGGCGAAAGTGCCTGTGGCATCTATTAAGTAATTTGTCATTGGTCATTGGTCATTGGTCATTGGTCATTGGTCATTGGTCATTGGTCATTGGTCATTGGTCATTTGTCATACTCGCGGAGCGCCAAGCAAGCTACGTAAAGTCGGGGCGGGTTTAGTTACATCTGGGTGCAACCGAAAAGATAGTAGTGAAACCCGCCCCTACACAATTTCCCCCATCTTCCCCTGCTCCCGATAACTGGATAATTGATAACTGATAACTGCTCAGCGATAACTGCTCACTGATAACTGATAACTGCTCACCGATAACTGATAACTGATAACTGATAACTGCTCACTGCTCTCCTGCGTAGAATGGTAGTTGCCCTAATCCTATTACTGATCCAG
>JGI11876J12873_1000105_pt1 | contig 15174 bp, 12 predicted proteins | sample ElkSloMetagenome_4_FD_12873 | JGI IMG/M metagenome (IMG submission 12873) | reverse complement strand
CCGCATACCACGCGCGATCGCTTACGGCTAAGGAGGTATCAAAGACAGCAATTAATGCATCACCAATATATTGATTTAAAGTGCCTTGATACTTCAAGACAGTCTCCACCATCAGTTCACAATAGTGATTGAGCATGGAAACAACGGTTTCTGCTTCCATATCGTCCATCAAGCTGGTATAGCCTTGAATATCGGCACATAAAATCGCCACATTGGGGTGGGCAAATAACTGGATATCATATTTTCTCAAAAATTCCTGGGTGAGTTCCTGGCTGACTTGGTGATAGGTGGGGAGTTGAGTGGAACTCGTGGAATTAATTTCTTTGAGAACGACGACGAGTCCATAAAAATGATGAGATCCGTTGTTCTCGGCGATCGACCGAATCGATAAATCAATCGGTTGTTCCTGATCACGGGCAATAACCGTATGAGGGGCGTGATAGTCCTGATGTTCCGTTAAAGCCCCTTGGACTAAATGAGCAAAATCACTCTCTTTTACCTGAATAAAATCACCAATCCAACTCCCTTCCACCCCATCTACCTCATCGCTTTTGAGAAGCTGATGCGCTTTTTCGTTGACTGTAATAATTCGCCCCTTTACATCGGTATAAATCACGCCATTATCTAGCGTCTTTAAAATAAGCTGTTGAATCTGTTCCTGTTGTTTAAGTGATGCGAATTGGCGAGAATTTTGTAATGCAATCCCCACTTGCAGCGCAAAGGCTGCCATTAATTGTTGATCGGCTTGACTAAAACTTGCCTTAAATATATCCGGTGGAATGGGCCAACTATCGGGATCATAAGCGGAAAAATATCCCCGTTTCTTTTTATTAATTAATTCCAGGACACCTAAGACTTCGTTATCCGGCGTCAAAATAGGCATATAGAGTAAACTACAGGTACGATACCCGGTATGGCAATCCCTTTTTTTGATCCGATCAACACCAGGGTGGATATAGAGGTCAAAGGGAATATTTAAGGCTTTTCCCGACTCAGCTACTTTACCAACAAAGCCAACCCCAATCCCGTGACGCTTCTCGTAAGGAGAACCTTCCTCTGTTTCTACCCTTGTCCACAGTTCCTGACGTTCCTGATCGATTAGCCATAAGCGACTGCGATCGGCATTCATTAATTCATTGGCTTCTTGAATAATAAGCTGACGGATCGCATCAAAGTTTAATCCGCCTTGGCTAATCCTATGAATGGCTTTAATAAAGCCAATAAAAACCTCTTGTTTTTTAATTTCTGCATAAAGCGCCTGACATCGCTCTACGGTTGGACGAATCCACGCACTTGTCTGATAAAATCGCTTTTCATCCTCTTGAGTAAATCCATGATTATCAAGGCTTTTCTCTAAAGGCTGATCGGGGCTAGCATCTGGTTTTAATTTGTTGATTAATTGAACGAAGGCAACGATGTTTTTTTGTTTATTAGCTAAAGGGAGAGATAATAAATTATAAACGATATAATCAAAGGAGCGCGGTAGCTTTATGCCGTGTTCTTCACGGTAAAACTGACATTCAAAAGGATTTTCTACAAAACTCTGCAAATTGGCAATTCCGCCAATCCCAGTAGAATTGGGAATTCTTAACTCTTTCGGTTGGGAAGAGTTCGGCGTTAAAACGAGACACTGCTCTGGATCATATCGGTCTAATAAAAAAATATTAACCCGATCAACACGGATAATTTTCTTGAAGCACTGAGCTATTTCTATTAACATTTCTGTTAATATACAACTTAAGTCCTGGTAATTTGACATCAGTATAGATCCTCCCTTTTCTTTAACCAGGCAGTTGCCCATTTAAGCCGCTTCTCAAGGTTTATCGGGTAAGATGCTTCTGAAACAGTGCGATTTGGCGCAACTGCTCTACCTACAATCTTGACATGCCTGTGACCTATCGACCATACTACCTGTACTGTAGCCACTTTTATACCTGATTAGTCAACAATCCCCATTCGTTGCCTGATTAGTCAACGATCCCCATTCGTTGGGGAGGGAAAAATCGTTTAGTCACCTTTCCCAGAATATTCTGTCGGGGAAGAAACCCCCAATCCTCACTATCATAGCTGTGGTTCCGGTTATCCCCCAAGACGAAATAAGAATTGGCGGGAACGGTGATGGGGGTAAAGGTGTCTTGAGAACCTCCTTGACGATAGTTCTCTTCCAGAGGCTGAGACTGGATATAAACTATTCCCTTTTGAATCTCTACCCGTTCTCCGGGTAAACCAATAATTCGCTGAACAAAGGCGTCTCGAAAATGGTTGTCTTGCAAAGTTTTCGGTGGTGAAAATAGGACAACATCTTGCCGCTGGGGGGATTGAAAACGGTAGATTTGTTTATCCACAATAACCCGATCGCCGTTGTGTAACGTTGGGTTCATCTCCTTCGTGGTAATGACGTGAGTATCAGCAATATGTGTTGTAATAAAGAACATCTGCATAGAAATTACGATAGAAAATAGAATAGAGACAAGCGCCATACATAAAATTGGGAGCTGATTTCGTTCACGACGAACTGTTGAGGCGATATAAACGTGATAAAAAACTAGAGATTTTAGGAGTATCGGCACGAGTTGAACTAGCAACGAGGTAACAAAAAAAGTAAAGAATAGAACACTCAACCACAGACGGTTAATATATAGATGACCTGCACCAGGAACAAGGCGCGAGAGGAAGACAGCCAACCATGGATCTTTTCGACTGGTTCTGAGTTTCTCAAAGCTTGGCGGATTAGCTTTCTTGGCACAGTCATACGCATCAAAGATTCCCCAAATACTCAACGCGAATGTGGTGATTAAGAGAATTTCCCCGATAAAAATATTGCCGATTCGGCTTAAAATTAACCATCCACTTAACGCATATAACCCGACTTGAGTGATAATTAAACTATACCCTCTGATCATCTTTCCCGTATAAAGCTGACCAATTCCGGGAAAAAATAGGGATAAGTTAGCCGCTAGCCAAGGTTCTTTTCCTAAACTCGGTGAGGAAGGGTGCTGCAATTGAGACATCAGTTTTGCCTTCGATATAGGTATAGTCCAGTAGATACCCCATGTTAAGATGCTGAATTGAACAAAAGTCTAAGAGAGCGGCTTCACTATAACCAGTAACCGGGCAGAGTGACAAGTTGATTTAAATATCTTTATAAAAACTTATAAAAAAAGCCTATAGTTTAAATAAACGGTAAAGTTAAAATTGTATTTTATCCTTTGTCATTCCTAGTTATCAGAGAAATAAAAATGGGATTTAAACTCGAAACCGTTATTCCTTGGGGGCGTTCGCTGGACGAATATGTCAGAATGTTTGACCTGCAACCCGATGAACTCAGATTAACCCTACTCGATTGTGCGGGGGGACCAGCTAGCTTTAATGCGGAGATGACGCGCCAAGGATATAATGTTATGTCTTGTGATCCTATCTATCAGTTTTCGGCAACTGATATTAAAAGACGCATTCAAGAGGTATATCCAAGGGTGATTGATGGGGTGAAAGCGAATCGTGATAACTATTTGTGGAAAACAATTGGATCACCCGAAGAACTGGGAGAAATTCGCCTGTCAGCCATGGAAGAATTTATCGACGATTTATCGATGGGAATTGAACAAGGACGCTATATTAACGCTGAGTTGCCTAGTTTACCATTTACAACCCGTCAATTTAGTTTAGCGGTTTGTTCTCACTTCCTGTTTAGCTATTCTGACTTATTGTCTCAAGGGTTTCACCTGCTTTCGATTCAGGAATTGTGTCGTGTGGCAAATGAGGTGAGAATTTTTCCTCTGGTAGATATTTCGGGAGATGTATCTCCCCACGTATCACCTGTAATCAGGGAGTTAAATGCACAGGGATATAATCTGGAAATTAAGCAGGTTGCTTATGAATTTCAACGAGGCGGAAATCAAATGTTGCAGATAAGAAAGTTTTGAGTGTGTAGGGGCGGGTTTCACGAAGATGTAACCAAAGCCGCCCCGAGTCAGGATTCCGGAGGCACTAAAGCGCTGACTACGAACGAACGAATGGTGCGATCGCATCCGGAGCGTTAACCCTGATTGAGTATTAGTACCGCTTGGTTTTCTGCACCCCGTAAATAATCCCTGTGGCAATAGATAGTAAAATTAATAGCCACAAAATACCTCCTGGAATAAAGCTGAGGATGCCTACACCTCTAAAAATATAAACCACAATCGTAACAGCGACAGAAATGGAAAAAATATAAGCATAAATTAGGGTGTCAGATGGGGGAGGTGGACTCATAATATAAGTAGTTGAACAAAATCAAAGGTAACGGCGGGTATTGTCATTTGTCATTCGTGAAGGTTTCAAAAATAGTGACAGAACGTAAGAGAGTTCGGTTTATTTCCACCAACCTACTTAATTTACCGTCGGATCGTGAGACCGCTGAGGATACCGATACCAATGGAAAAGAGAACGATCGCCCAGACGACAGCCGATGGAATTTGCTGAATTACACCGAGTCCCGTGAGTAGCAAAACAAATGCTGCGAGTAACAGACCCACACCCAGGGAAATGCCAATAATATACAAAAAGGTTTTTGTGCCTTCATTGGGGGATTGATTCACAATCGAATTCCTTTAGATTGAGACAACGACAGAACTACGGGACTTATTGTTGCATAGAATGGAACAATCCGTTACATCAGACCTATGCAAGTCTAGGTAAAGCTCTATCATAGGAAGGGTTTCAGGCTTCACTCTTCCGAAAGTGACATAAGAGCGTTATCCTGAGGTTTTAACCCCTGGCGGGAAGACTCTTGCAGTGTGGCGGAAATACTTGAACAGCTTTGTATCTGTGGCGGAGTAGGGGAGATGGTAGCTGTTTCATTATTTCTGTCTTCTTGCACTCTCTTACATTCATGAGTTAAAGGAGATATTTAATTATGACCACTAGAATAACAGAAGTTATGGGCGATGATGGCGAAACCATTTATATCCAATATGATGAGGAAGACAGTGATGAACTGCAAGCCGTTGGCTTTATTGACGATATTCAAGACAGAACCAATAAATTAAAACGCACCATGAAGAGTACAGTCAAGAGTTACTCCAAACTCGTACTCGATAGTGTCAAACAGGGACTCACCGATAACCTAGCACAGAGTAAAGTCGCCTTGGAATTTGGCTTACAAACTGGAGGGTCAACCGGAATCCCCTTCGTTACCAAAGGAACCGCCCAAGCCAATGTCAAAGTCACGATTGAATGGGACTTAACTGAAAAAACTCCACCCAGTTCGTAGTTCGTAGTTCGTAGTAAGGGCTTTAGCCCATCAAACCCCAAGAACCCAGCCAAAACTTTTGTCATACCCAAACACCGTACAAAAACATCATCTATGATGAAATAAGATAACTCCCCCATACCTAACAATTCACCGAAAAACACAAAACCTGTGAATCAGGGCGGGTTTAATTACATTTGGGTACAATCGAAAAGATAGTAGTAAAACCCGCCCCTACCCATTGACGCGCTTATCCCATAAAACGCCAACCCCATCCCAGTTTAAGATGAGTTACTATGGTCTTGACCAACTCCGGGAATCCATGGTGAAAATCCTGAATCCCGCTAAAGGAGAAACCGCAGGTTCAGGTTTCATCATCCGTTCTGATGGTTATTTAATCACTTGTCACCATGTTATTTATCTACTCGATCGCCTCATAGTAGAGTATCAGGGACAGGAATACGAGGCGCAATGGTGCGAAGCCTTATCCAATCCTGATGTCGATATTGCCATTCTCAAGATAACGATTGAAAACGCCCCCGCCGTACCGATAATTAATCCGCAACAGTTATCCACCTCGGTAACGATTTATGGATTTCCGCCCTCGCAACAGAAATATTTTCCCGAAGGAATTAACTTTTCCGCCCCAACTATTCGCCCCAGTGCGCCTGTTAAAATTCTACCCACCTATCGCATCCAAACCGTAACCGCGACAAATCCTTGGAATCAATTACCCCAAGAACAGTCTACCTTTCTCTCTCATCGAATTGATACCAAAGTCGAGTCAGGAACTAGCGGCGGCGCTGTTTTTGCTGAAGACTTGGGGGGTGTAGTCGGCGTGATTCAGTGTAGTAAACGGGATGAAAGTTATCTGATTCGCTGGGACAATTGTTTAGAGAGTTTAGATGCACTGGGGTTAGAACCAGAGAAGAATGCCGTTTGTCAATTTCTGGAGGCAGTCAAAAGTTACTCTAAACTGGTACTCGATAGTGTGAAGCAGGGAATGACTGATAAATCATATAATCGTTATCCATAGCAGTCCGTCGCGTGAAGCGAAGCTACTGACATACCAAATATCGCTATTAATTATATTATGTCCGGCAAATCACCCATAATAAAAACTTCTCCCCATCTCCCCATCTCCCCCTCACCCCATCTCCCCCTCACCGTAATTATGGGTATTCAACCGGACATGATATTACGCCATCCTGAGGCGAGGACTGGCAGCGATGCTATACTAACGCCAAGGTCAAATCTATTGGCGATCGCTAAATCTCCTGCTCTGTTCCGGTAGTAGAACATTCACGCAAGGCTGCGCCAGCGATGATATATCTTTAATCCTGAGAATAACTCGAATTCTGCTTTCCACGACTTCCTCTACACGACTTCCTCTATGGGAAAGCGAGAGGATCAATATATGGAATTTCCTGAAGCTCTGAGTATTATGGGGTAAATGTAGATGCACCCCAGATATATACACTAACCCAACTCGTCTAGGATGGGATGAGGGGTAATACCCCCACCCCCTACAGAAAAATTCAGGTTCTAATAAGCTGACAACTACCAGACTGCTATGGCTCGCAAAAAAAAATCCAGCCGCAAAAAAACCAATATCGAATCTTTGACGTCGAATGTTCCTGAAACGTCAGAGACATCTGAATCCACGAAAACAGTTGAGGAATCAACCCAGGACAGCACTGAGGTTAATCCTCCTCAAGCTCAAGCTGAAGCTGAAGAGTCAACCCAGAGTTCTACTCCAGCCAATCCTCCAACGGCAGAAAAGAAACCCGAAACGTCAACCCAGAGTTCTACTCTAGCTAATCCTCCAACGGCAGAAAAGAAACCCGAAGCGTCAACCCAGAGTTCTACTCTAGCCAATCCTCCAACGGCAGAAAAGAAACCCGAAACGTCAACCCAGAGTTCTACTCTAGCTAATCCTCCAACGGCAGAAAAGAAACCCTATCTAGCCATTAAACCCAAACCTATCCCTGCCAAATCCGTTGAAAAGAAACCGCCACCCCCTCCAGTGACAGAAGCGACAAATGAAGCTGGCGAACTGTTTCACAAAGGCGACTCGATTACAGTAAAAGCGCCTTGGGGAGGTAAGGCGACAGCAGAAATTGTAGACTTTTATCAAACCCATAGCGGCAAGATTTGGGCGCAATACAATCCCTTAGACTCTCAACCAAACTGGACTTGGTATAGCGGATGTATTCGTACCAATCTTTTGGAGAAAGCAACACAAACCGCTCAAGTATGATGAAAGACGACTGAAAGATTGTTTGCAGGCATCGGGTAGATTTGATCCAAGACTAGATCCTGATCTTGGGCGATTGCCACAATATCCTCAAGGTCACGCACACCCCAGTCTGGATTGGACGCCTGCAACGAGGCATCAAAGGCAGCATTACTGGCAGCAGTATGCTGTCCATTGCGCTTGAATGGGCCATATAAATAGAGAACACCCCCTGGAGGAAGCAGACGACTTGCCCCGGCTATCAGTCCCAAGCACGCTGACCAAGGGGCGATGTGAATCAAATTAATGCTGACTATCGCCTTCAACGGTGAGGTTTCCCAATCAACAGGTGACTCCTTCTCTACAGACCAACTCGGTGTCTGCACATCAATATCTAAGGGTGGGTAAAGATTATCAGCAGGTTCGTAAGCAGACCAGTCTGCAATACTGGCACGCATCAGAGGATTAGCATCAGAAGGTAACCATTGACGCGGCTTTAGACGGGGGGCAAAGAAAACAGCATGTTCCCCTGTGCCACTAGCAACTTCTAAAACTGTACCTTTTGCAGGCAGTACGCGACGTAGAATCTCAAGAATCGGTTCGCGGTTGCGTTGAGTCGCAGGTGCATATTGCCGTGCATCGTCCGTTGTACTCATAATTTATTCTTATCGATTAAACTTACCTAATTTCTATTACTTGCCCGATTCCTCATTTCTTTCATTAGCAGGGGAGGAGTACACATCAGTAAGGCTGAACAGGGATCATTGTAGGTGAGGTTTGCTGTGATCAGCCAAAGGTTGCCGGAGAAATTGGCTGGGGGTGCATCGCGAATGTAGTCTTTATAACAGTTAGTTTATAAGCATCTGGGTCTTTAGCGGCTAGAAATATATTGTTTTATCAGTTAAAATAATATATGACTAAGAATAGCTAAGGGTAAACGCAGCAAGAGTCATCTACCAAACGCTGACCGATAGGAACGGTACAACGTCAGCTTGAGGGATAAACTTCAAGCCTAGCTTAAAAAGAGCTTGTTAATCACTTGCTCAACCATAGAACCCCTTGCTCACAACACTATACCTGCTCTTCTGTGACCCCTTATACTCTAGCAGCTCACCCTGTTTAAAGTTGTAGAAAAGCCAATTCTCTGTCAAGCCGAGTGACTAGACTGACAAACTATAAGGATTGAGTTAAGCGAACAGAACAACGTTTGACTTGATTCTGTAGATGTTGCCATTGGGTAGCGTCCAATCAAACAACATATTTCTTTGTTCCCGTTAAAAATTTTATAGCAATCGATTCTAAAATGCTGCAACCGGAATAAGCGGCTAGATTCCGGACTAACTCGGCATTGGGGTGCTGTGATCTACCGATTGGTACGCTATCCCAACTCGAGCCCCCTTATGTAAGATTTGTGATGAAAACGATTAAACCAACTAACTCGGAAACATCAACCATTCAAAACAAGGCCATCCAACCTCGTCTAATTCTTCAAGCCATTGCCTTTACTCTGATTTTGTCCTTTAGTGCGGGTCATCTATCACCCAAGAATAAAGGGATGAGAAATCAGTCTCCTCAGGTGAATCCTCAGCTATCTACGGCAATTGGTCATATTGTTTTGCAACACGCCTCCGAGCATACACGAGTGCCTTCCTCGAAACTCGACCTAGTTGATGTGCAACCCCATACCTGGTCTGATAATTGCCTAGAATTGGCTGAGGCAGAAGCCTCTTGTCAGCAGATACCTGTATCTGGATGGCAAGTGGCTGTTGCCAAGGGGCAACACCGCTGGATCTATCGCACGGATGCTTCTGGTTCCGTGGTTAAATTAGAAAGCAGTAACGTTGATTCTAGTAAGTAGGTTAGCACGATTTTGGGATCGTCAGCGTATACAAAGGACGAATGACGTAGCTTGCTTCTCGCGATAGCGAGTATAACGAATGACGATCCCCACCGCCCGCCTTTAATTGTCCCCACCTACTTAAAGCCCTTTGTGACATACTCCTACACCAACCTGAGTACAGGTATGGTGTGGGGCTTCCGGCGAAACAAGCTAATCAGAGACTTCCCAATCCGCTGAAATTTCCGGCGATCGCGCAGGTAGAGGGAAGAGTGCCTGAAACGCTGCCTGACGTTGAGGTGAGGGTTCGGGCGCATTGTCCCACAGGGTTTCGTAGAAAAAGAATGACACCCCCGCAAATCCCCGTTGACGCACAGCTTCCACTTGCTTTTGAATTTGTGATAACGAAATGGGCTTATTTTTTAACCCGGCTAAAATCCCGATCCCCACAGGGATATGACGCCGCGCCGCCTGGACTTCCGGCTGTTCGAGTTCTGCAATAAACCGATCAAAGTCATTGCGATAAATCTGGACAATCAACTCTTCGACTAAACCCCGGCGTTCCCAGGTATACCAATCGGCGAGAAAGAATTCATAAGAAAAATCTTGAGGATTGGGAGACAGGGAGATAATCACATCCGACTTTTGCGCTTTAATCGCTCGGAAAAGTTGGGTTAAGTAGTCGGTAATCTTGTTCGCCCGCCAGCGCACCCATTCTGGATCGTTGGGATCACGGGGAGGGGATTGACCTTGATGCTCTTGTTGATAGAGCTTAATTGTCAAGGGATCATAACCAAACTCAGAGGGCAAACCGAAGTGATCGTCGAATTGAATCCCATCAATGTCATAGTTGTTGACTAACTCAACCACTAAATCCTGGATAAACTGCTGCACTTCCGGGTGAAAGGGATTAAGCCAGACGCGATCGTGACTTCCTTCTGGTTGAATCTTCACACCTTGACGATTTTGCGTCAGCCAATCGGGGTGACGTTTGGCTAACTCCGAGTCAGCCGGTGCCATAAACCCGAATTCAAACCAGGGAATCACCCTCATATCCTTTTGATGGGCTTGTTGGATGATTTCCTTGAGCATATCTCGTCCTTGGGTTCCCTGATTGGGATCAAGGGATTCATCTAACGGAGTCACTAGCCTTACCGCCCGCCCAATTTCCCGTTCAGCCACTTGACTAGGGTAGAGGGTATAACCCCAGTTCCAAACGGTAGGATAGACGGTGTTGAAGTTGAGTTGATCTAGGCGTTGAATGGCGTTGGTAATGCCTTGAGTAGAAAATAAGACTTGGCTATCAATATTCGTCAGCCACACCCCACGTAACTCAGCTTGAGCCAAATTGGGAACTTGAGTCTCGACTTTGGCAATGTACTGGGAGGGGATCAACTCAGCGGTTTGAGTCGCTTGGCACAAAAAAGCGGCAATTTCAGCCCGACTCGCATTTTGGTTCGGGTTAAAGGTTTGCACGCTGGGATAATTAACTACAAGCTGGTTTTCTACTGCGGCTGCGATCGCGCCTTGGGAATAATTGGGAATCGCATTAACATCTTCAAAGGCTGATATCAAGGTTTCAACGGCAGGTTGCTGGGGAACATACTTCAACCCACTGGCTAAAGAGACTAAGGCTTGCACACGGGGGATCGGTTGATTGGGTTGGAATAGTCCGCCCGGATAGCCCGCTAAAAATCCGGTTTGATAGGCTTGGCGAATCGCTTGGCTTGCCCAGTGTTGAGTTGGCACATCGGCAAATTTTCCGCCCGTGCGTATCTCTGGCGCATCCGGAAAGGCTTTACCTAGCATAGCAGCAAACTCAGCCCTAGTTACAGGGGCATTGGGTTGAAAACGGTTATCTGGATAACCACGAATAATCTGCTGCTGTGCTAACTGTTCAATGCACGATTGCGCCCAATTTTCTTGGATATCACTCAGCCGCGTTTGAGCGTAAGCTAGGGTTGGCAGCCATAAGGCTAAGCACAAGCCCAAGATAAACAGAAACATTAACCAAGCCTGATGCCCACAAGCACGGCTAAAAGCAACTAGCCCATTGGCAAAGGCTGTAAATAATGTTTTGACCAACTGTTTCATAAAAGGAGCAAATCTAGAGATATCACTATTCTATTGACGGGCTACACACCTTCCTGATCAGGAATGACTCGCTGAGTTAGGCAAAGGTTGCCAAAGCGACTTATCGCCATGGGCTGTCGGATCAAGACTGGGAGAGTCGTTTTGAGTTTTGGGACTCTGACTGATTTGGAACGTTACTCCGAAACTTTTTGTATTTTTGGCTACAAACATTTTTGTATTGTCGGTCAATGACATGGCGAATTGGCATAATATTTTAAGTTTTTCAACATTTTCCGGCTGGGGTACTCCCAAGACTTACCCAAAAATTTCACATTTAAGGTGTATTTTGTGAGTAATACTGTCTTTAAGTCAGGAATCTTAGCCGATCTCCCCCATTTCCTCATGATTGCCCCAGCAGGTTTTGGGATAAAGAACCTTAAACGGCTGAACCCATCTCCATCTCTCCATCGGCTAGGTTAACAAAACTTGGCGTTAAATGAGTGGAAAGGTTCAGGATGACAAGACGGGGAAACAAGAGGGAGCAGGAGGGTTCCAGGTGCGGGAGAACTGGGGAGATTAGCTGGTCAGCTATTTAGAGCCATGCTGCACTAGAGACGTCCGCCCTAGCTCAGAAAATCTGCACTGGATGGAAGTGTTAAGTTTTATTACAATTGAACGGATTGGAAGATCGACACCTTGTTGTCCTCTATCGGTTCATACTCACTTATCCCCTAAGATTTATTAGAAATTAGGAAGTTGGATTAATTTTTTATTTAAAAATACAAATAATTACGAGGAAAAACTTAGATAGAATCCAACCATTCAAATTAGGAAAAACTGTCAGCATCTTCCTATGACTAATATAGAAGCACAAGCTTTCAACGCCAATAACGGAAAATCCCTGAGAAAGCTTGCCAGAGCAATCATTATGTCCCAAGGTCATTTTGCCCTGATTTTGGTGTGCTGCAACTTTTCACCCCAACCACTATCCGTATTAAACCAGTTACAAGAATTCTCTGCACTTCCCATTCAGGGTGTGATCCTGCCTCCCTCTGGGGATACTCTGTTTACCGCCTTACGCGCAGCCGTGGATGAACCCCCACCTCCGGCTGTCGTTGTTTTTGGTCTTGATTCGGTGGTTGCTGTTGATCAAGTCTTGAGTGCAACTAATCTGGTGCGTGAAGAGTTTCGCAAACAGTTTCCTTTTCCACTTGTTTTGTGGATCGACGATACAATCTTGCAAAAGATGATTCGACTAGCCCCTGATTTTAAAAGTTGGGCAGCGAATCCCCTGCGGTTGGAATGTTGTTGTCACCATAGGGCTTTTCAGCCAACTTACAAGATGGCTTGCGTTCATGGAAGATAACAAATAAGCACAGAATGTGATAGAGTTATAGACGGCTGACTAACTATCAAGATTATTCTGAAAATTTGGTTCATTATTTAAAATTCCACGCTGCGATCGCTAAACATCCCCATCCCAGGATCAAGGCGACTCCCCCCAGTGGAGTAATAGCACCCAGCCATTTAATACCGCTTAAACTCAGGGCGTATAGACTGCCCGAAAAAATAGCGATGCCCACAATAAAAGCGATTCCAGCGGTGATGAGGGAAGAGGAGGCAGTTTCAGCGCGAGACAGGAGCAATGCCACGATGAGCAAGGCTAGGGAATGATAAATTTGATAACGACTACCCATTTCAAAAATTTCCAACGCCCGTTCACTCAGTTTTTCTCTCAACCCATGAGAAGCAAAGGCTCCAGCGGCGACAGATAAACCGCCGAACAGGGCAGCAACACCTAAAAAAATCCGAGTTATCGTTAATTTCATATTAGGATTTTTATTAATTTCTTAGAGACGTGCCGCACTATTTAGAGACGTTCCGCCGAAACGTCTCTACTGCTTTTGACGGCTAGGGTTACAAAGGGACGCTAATCGTGCAGCGTGGCAGAAATAACTCACCCATTAACCAGAGACTAAATCGGATTTGCTGTAAAAGCCGGAAACCCTTAGCCATCAAGGTTTAGAAGGCTATTAAAGCTGAAGCAAGTGCAAGGTTTTGGCTCCAAGGAAGTTCTACATCAAGAGCATTTCTGGGAAGAGGCGATGCAGAATCTGGCGAAGACAGGGCGATGAACCTGTTGCCTGTTGCCTGTTGCCTGTTGCCTGTTCCCTCTCCCCACCACAACACTTATTCAGCAGCCCCTAAATAAAACCCTAAACAAGTAGCCGTCTGCTGTCTACCTTCTTGAACGAGTCTTTAAGCGCCTTCAGTTGCAAGCTGCTTTGGCAAATAACCCAATTCTTCCAGCTTTTGCAAAACTTTGGCTACACTATCAGATAACTCCTCCTGATCAGTGCGGCATTCCACTTCTGGGTTGAGTGGCGGTTCGTAAGGATCATCAATTCCGGTAAACCCAAGAATTTCTCCAGCGCGGGCGCGTTTATATAATCCCTTGACATCTCGTTCTTCACAGGTTGCCAGGGGAGCATTAACATAAACTTCTAGAAAATCACCAACTTTTTGGCGTACCTCTTCTCGAATTGTCCGGTAGGGCGAGATAGCCGATACCAAAACGATTACACCATTACGGGTTAGTAGGTGAGACACAAAACCAATGCGACGGATATTCTCGTCGCGGTCTTCTTTGCTAAAGCCCAAGCCTTTGGTGAGATTCTGACGAACAATGTCGCCGTCTAAAACTTCTAGCTTACACTCCTTGTCTTGCAAGGTTTTTGCTAAAGCTTGGGTAATGGTGGTTTTACCCGCACCACTTAGACCCGTGAACCATATCGTTACACCGCGCTGATTCATGATTATTTCTGTCGCTATCCTAAAGCCTACTGTAAGTACAATTTATCCTGTTTTCTCAGGTGAAACACTAATCATCAAACGTCTGTTTTCTGGAATAACAGCTTGTTTGATGATCAGACCTAGATTTTAACCTGAGTCAAGGAATTGACAATAGTTTAACTCTATTATTCCAAGAACCCAACCTAAAAAGGTGACATGCTCCCCAACCGAAAACGTTTTGAGCAACTTACAATCGAGAGGCGCATATTGCTGCACCAATTAGCCCAACCTGGGGATTCATCACAATATGAACCGGAACCTTTTCCAGCAGGGGACTAACCCGACCTTTTTCCGTGAAGGTTCGCAAGAAACTACCATCCTGCATCAAGGGCAAAATCTTAGCCGCAATCCCGCCAGCAATATATAACCCCCCGTAGGGTAAGAGTTTGAGTGCTAGATTCCCGGCTTCGGCACCATAGGCTTCCACAAACATTTTTAAGGTCTGTTCACTGAGATAGTCACTCTTTTGCAGTGCTGCTTTAGAAATCTCCGCCGCCGGATCAACGCTTTTCTCACTGCGTCCCATTTCCCGTTCCCAGGTTCTAACAACTTGGGCAATATCTGGAGATTCGTGGGCAAATTCGCGATCGCGCAAAAACTGGTAAACGGCGACAATTCCTTGACCGGAACCCACTCGTTCGGCGGAAATGCGCTGAATATCGTACTTCTCGCGTAAATATTGTAAAAGTTGGAACTCCAGTTCAGTGCGGGGGGCAAAATCCGCATGTCCGCCTTCGGACGCGAAAACCTGATACCTGTCCTGGTTCTGAATCAGAAATCCTTGTCCTAACCCTGTACCCGCACCAATTACGGCAATTGGCGCATCCGATTGAGGATTAACCTGTTGCAGCGTACATAAATCATCCGCTTCTAAACCGAGAATCCCGTAGCCAACCGCCGCAAAATCATTGAGCAGAGTGATTTTAGCGATCGCGAGTTCTTCCT
>JGI11876J12873_1000099_pt1 | contig 15426 bp, 11 predicted proteins | sample ElkSloMetagenome_4_FD_12873 | JGI IMG/M metagenome (IMG submission 12873) | reverse complement strand
CAAGTGAAGCTGTTATGACAATTTAATTGGCATACAGCTTAATCGCTTTAAAAGCGACTAAATTTTGGCAAAAGTAGAGGGTAGTTTATACCCTCTTTTTTAAATTATTGACGTTTGTTAAAAATACGAATCCTAAAAAATATCCTATTTTACCTAAAAATAGTACTACTCGATCAGAGTTTGTGGCGATTATTATTAATGTAGTAAGACGGTAGGACGCCATAAGAGAGGGCAGTGGTTCTTCCTCAAATACAACCTTGAGTCCTCACTCCTGATTACTCTCCTCAAGTTTAGGGTTTGCAGTTTTCGGCAGAGGTGGTGACAGTATTATGTCATTGACTTGTCTAGTTTCTACCATCACCTTGGCACAAACAGTGAATGCATCCTTAAGTTGGTTTCTTTATCGTATTAATTAAAGAACAGGTTTTCACCAGGATAGATTACCGCTCAAGGATGGGAACAACAGAAATTTGTAGTTTTGGAGATAAAGAGAAAAAGGAGTACTATAATGACTAACGGCTTAACTTATCTACCCCAACCTCTGAATAAGTTTTCAACATTTGTAGAATTACTCAGTTACAGAGCGGTTCATCAACCTAAGCAAACTGCCTACAAGTTTCTCTTGGATGGAGAAACACAAGAAGTCAGTCTGACTTATCAAGAATTAGACCAAAAAGCACGAGAAATCGCTACCTGGCTGCAAAGCCTAAAAGCTACCGGAGAAAGGGCTCTCTTGCTTTATCCGCCAGGACTGGACTTTATTGCTGCTTTTTTCGGATGTTTGTATGCCGGAGTGATTGCGGTTCCCCTCTATCCACCCCGACGCAACCAACGGATGACAAGCCTCCAAGGGATTGCGCGAGACGCACAAGCAGCTTTTGCGCTCACGACGTCTTCTATGTTAGTCAATATTGAACGCCACTTCAACGAAGAACGAATCCCTTTGCATTATCTAGCAACTGATGATCTCGAAAGTGACATGGCAAAAGATTGGCAAATGCCGACTTTGTGTAGGAGTACACTGGCATTTCTCCAGTACACTTCTGGATCAACGGGAACACCGAAAGGGGTGATGATCAGTCACGATAATTTGCTACACAATTCAGCTATTATTTATCGGTGTTTCGGGAATACACCGCAAAGCCGGGGAGTATTCTGGCTACCACCGTACCATGATATGGGGTTGATTGGTGGGTTGCTACAGCCCCTTTACGGGGGTTGTCCAGTCACATTAATGTCGCCGATAGCGTTTCTACAGAAGCCTTACCGCTGGCTGATGGCTATTTCTCGCGACAAAGCAACGACCAGTGGCGGACCCAATTTTGCTTATGACCTGTGTGTGAGTAAGATTACAGCAAAAGAGCGGGAAAGTCTCAATTTGAGCAGTTGGGAAGTGGCTTTCAATGGAGCTGAACCCATCCGTGCTAAAACCCTAGAGCAGTTTGCTCGCACGTTTGCCGATTGTGGTTTCAACAACCGAGCCTTCTACCCCTGCTACGGCTTAGCTGAGGCAACTTTATTCGTTTCTGGGGGTTTGAAACAGGGTGAGTCGGTTATTCGTTTCTATCAAAAGGCGGCTTTGGAGCAAAACCAAGTTGTAACCACCACTCCTGAGGAAAAGGGGGCGCGATCGCTTGTCGGCTGCGGTCAAAGCTGGTTAGACAACAAAATCGTGATCGTTGATCCCAAATCCTTAACCCGGTGTCCAGGTGGAACAGTGGGAGAAATTTGGGTGTCTGGTGCGAGTGTAGCGGGTGGCTATTGGAATCAACCAGAAGAGACATCAAAAACGTTTCGAGCTTACTTAGCAGATACTGGAGAAGGATCATTTCTCCGCACAGGAGACTTGGGATTTTTGCACGATGGTGAGCTGTTGATTACGGGTCGCATCAAAGACCTAATTATTATCCGAGGACGCAACCATTATCCTCAAGACATTGAACTAACAGTAGAGAAGAGTCACCCAGCACTGCGTTCAGGTTGCGGAGCCGCTTTCGGACTAGAATTAAACGGTGTTGAGCGATTAGTCATTGCTCAAGAAGTAAAGCGGCACTATATCCGCCAACTCGATATTAATCAGGTCATTGGCAATATTCGTAAAGCGGTATCCGAACAGCACGAACTACAGGTCTATGCGGTTTTATTGCTGAAAACTTCAACTATTCCAAAAACTTCTAGTGGCAAAATTAAACGTCAAGCTTGCCGATCAGGTTTTTTAAGTGGAACATTGGATTTAGTCGGGGATTGGATTGAGCCTCCTCAAAGCCAAGCTAAATTTATGGATCTTGAAGGAACATTAAAAAACCATGAACAGCCAATCCAAAAGAGTGAACATAATTTTTCACATGCTCAAGACTTAAAACAGGAATTGAACTTACAAAAAACAGCTCCAACTAAAGAGTCCATAAAAACTTGGCTGATTTCAAATCTTGCCATCTCCTTAAAAGTCCCCGCCGAGGAAATAGACACTAAACAATCGTTCTATTACTATGGTCTAGACTCGTCAGTAGCCATTAGCTTGACGAATGAATTGGCAGAGTGGCTGGGGTATGAACTTGAACCCACTATTTTTTGGGAATACCCTAGCATTGAAACACTTGCTCAACACTTAGATGCAGAATGCCAGTTTCAATAATTTTGATATTAACTTAAAAATTAAGACGTTATGACTTCCAATCAAATCCAACCATCCCATGCAGCACAGCCGCTAAAATTCAACCCTTTTGACCCGGAGTTTCACACTAACCCATATCCTATTTACCACCGCTTCCGCCACGAGTCTCCTTTACACAAAATCAGTAATTTCATGGGTGATCAGTGGTTACTTACTCGCTTTGCTGATGTTAAATTTGTTTTAAATGATTCACGTTTTTGCATTGATGACTTGCCCAAACGCCTAGAACAAAAAAGCGTTTACCTGAAAAATAATGGAGAATTCAGTACATTAATGCAAACCATTAGTCAATGGTTATTTTTTCTAAATCCACCCGATCATATCCGGTTAAGAGGACTATTTAGTAACTTTTTTTCTGCGAGAGTAGTAGAAGGTATGCGTCCTCAAATTCAGAAAATTGTAGATGAATTACTCAGTAACGTTCAACAGGCTGGGGTCATGGACATTATTCATGATCTTGCCTGTCCCTTACCTGCGACGGTAACGGCTACCCTTCTAGGTGTGCCAACACAAGAGTGCGACCAGATAATACAGTTGGCACACGACCTGTTTCGTGTATTTGACCAACCCTTATCATTGCAAGTTTATGAAAACTTGAATCAAGTAGCTTTGAAGTTTAGAGAATACTTTAGCACTCTGATTGCAGAACGAGAAAAGAAACCAAAACAAGACTTGCTTAGTCATCTCATTAAAGCCAAAAATCAAAGTGACAAGCTAAATGAGGACGAACTACTGGCTTGCTGTGCAATGTTATTTAGTGTTGGTCAAGAGACTACGGAGAATTTTATCGGCAATAGTGTACTCGCTTTGTTACATCACCCTGACCAGATGCAAAAGCTAAAACTGGAACCGAAAATTATTACTAATGCTGTAGAAGAACTGCTACGTTATGACAGCCCAGTACAGCTCATTGCCCGTATTGCCGTAGAAGATGTCGAAATAGACCGAAAGACGATTCAAGCAGGAGATAGAATTCATCTTTGCCTGGGAGCAGCTAATCGAGATCCTGCTCAATTTTCCGACCCAGATCACCTTGATCTCACCCGTCAGCAACAACACAGTCTACCGTTCGGAGGTGGTATTCACTATTGCCTTGGTGCTGCTTTAGCACGCATTCAAGGTCAGATTGCTATCAATACACTTGTGCAACGGTTTTCTGAGCTGAAACTCAATTGCCATCGGCTCGAGTGGAGAAATAACATCGTTTTACGGGGTGTGAATTATTTACCTGTGGCTTTCAAAATAAATTGAAATTTTGCCCAAAAATTATCGGGTTAAATGACTTAATTCAGGAGAGAATATGAATAGAGAACCGATTGCAATTATTGGGATAGGATGTCGTTTTCCAGGAGCCAATAATCCAGAAGGATTCTGGCAGTTATTGCGTGACGGTGTGGATGCTATTTCTGAGATGCCAGAAGAACGGTGGACGATGGAATTCTTCAATGAGTCCAATCGAGCGAAACCGGATAAAACACAGACCCATTGGGGGGGCTTTGTAGAGGGCGTTGATCAATTTGAACCGGAATTCTTTGGTATTTCCCCACGGGAAGCTGCTAGCATAGACCCCCAGCAAAGGCTCTTGCTAGAAGTGGCTTGGGAAGCCCTAGAAGATGCTGGTCAAATTCCAGAGTCTTTGTCAGGCACGCAAACCGGTGTTTTTATTGGCATTGGTACTCACGACTACTCTGTGCTGACCTGGAGTCATCCCGTCAATGAGGCTCATGCACTCACAGGCACTGGTAATTGTATTGCCGCCAATCGCATTTCCTACCTATTTAACTTTCATGGACCGAGCTTGGCAGTTGATACAGCTTGCTCTTCTTCTTTGGTAGCGGTTCACCTTGCTTGTCAAAGTTTATGGAGTGGGGAATCCAAATTGGCTTTAGCTGGGGGTGTTAATGTTTTGTTACTGCCAACTGTGACGATTGGCTTTGCCAAAGCTGGATTCTTGTCCGCCGATGGGCGTTGCCAAACCTTTGATGCTGGGGCGAATGGTTATGTTCGCGGTGAGGGGGCGGGTGTAGTTGTTTTGAAGCCCCTATCACAAGCTCAGGCTGACGGCGATCCCATTTATGCCTTCATCCGGGGTTGTGCAATCAACCAAGACGGGCGTAGTAATGGACTTACAGCGCCCAATCCCCAGTCACAGGTGGCTTTGCTGCGGGAAGCCTATCGACAAGCTGGTGTCTCACCAGGTCAAGTGCAATACATTGAGGCTCACGGCACGGGTACAAAGCTAGGTGACCCGATAGAAATGAAGGCTCTGGGAGCCGTACTGGCACAAGGACGTCCGCCGGGAAACAAATGTGCCGTGGGTTCAGTTAAAACGAACATCGGACATTTAGAAACAGCAGCGGGAATTGCCGGATTGATTAAAGTGGCGTTGTCCCTCAAACATCGGCAAATTCCGCCAAGTCTGCATTTCCACAAGCCTAATCCTTATATTCCTTTTGATAAGCTTCCTCTACGAGTGCAGCAGACCCTAGGTTCTTGGTCAAAAGAGTCTGCTCCCGTCTTGGCTGGAGTAAGTTCTTTTAGCTTTGGCGGCACCAATGCTCATCTGGTTTTGCAGGAGGTATCTGTTGGCAAGCAAAAGGTAAAAGGTAAAAGGCAAAAGAAACAAGGAATCGAGCGCCCTGTACACCTGCTGACGCTGTCAGCTAAGAGTCAGAAGGCTTTACGAGAGTTAGCCCAGGGTTATGAAGGGTTTTTAGGAGATCATCCTGAGGTGGCTGTGGCAGATATTTGTTTCACCGCCAACACCCGGCGATCCAATTTTGACTACCGCCTCGCTGTTATTGCGGAATCGACTGTGCAGTTGCGCCAGCGGCTACGGGCTTGGGTTACCCTTGGGGATACGGCTGGAGTGGTCAGGAGTCAGGTACGCCGCAACAAAATACTTCGACTAGCTTTTTTATTCACAGGTCAAGGCTCTCAGTATGGGGGTATGGGACGCCAACTCGACGAAACCCAACCCACTTTCCGTGCAGCCCTTGATCGCTGTGATCAAATTTTGCATCCTTATTTGGGCAAAAGGTTACGATCTATCCTTTATTCTAAATCCGCAAAGGCTTCGCTACTCGATCAAACCGTTTATACCCAACCGGCTCTGTTTGCCTTGGAATATGCCCTGGTGCAGCTTTGGCAAAGTTGGGGGATTGAGCCGACAGTGGTGATGGGTCACAGTTTAGGGGAATACGTTGCGGCAACGGTGGCGGGGGTTTTCAGTCTAGAAGATGGGCTAAAATTGATTTGCGAACGTGCCCGCTTGATGCAAAATTTACCGGGTAACGGTGAGATGGTTGCAGTTTTTGCCTCGGAGTCCGCTATTCGGGCAGTGACTGACATCGATGGGCAAAGGGTAGCATTTGCCGCCGATAACGGTTCACAAAATACGGTGCTTTCTGGAGAGCGGCAAGAGATTCAGACAATTTGCGCCTCCCTAGAAAAGGCAGGAATTCAAACCCAAAAATTACAAACCTCCCATGCTTTTCACTCCCCTTTAATGGAGCCAATGTTATCCGATTTTGAGCGGGTCGCCTCTCAAGTTACTTATTCATTGCCACGAATTGATTTTATTTCAAATGTTACAGGTCAACAGGCGACAAGCATGATCGCAACTCCTGAGTATTGGTGTCGTCACATCCGGCAATCGGTGAGATTTGCCACCAGTATGGAGACTCTCAAAGAGCAGGGGTATGAGATATTTGTCGAGATCGGACCCCGACCCATTTTGTTGGGGATGGGTCGTCACTGTTTACCAGACATCGAGGGCGTTTGGCTGCCCAGTTTGCGTCAGGATCAGCCAGATTGGCAACAGCTTTTGGCAAGTTTGAGCCGCTTATATGCCTGTGGAATACCCGTAGACTGGTCTGGTTTTGATCAAAACTATCCCCGCCACAGTCTCCACCAACTGCCAACTTATCCCTTTGCGCGATCGCGTTACTGGTTGCCAGAGACTCAGCACCAACAACAATCCTACAAATCAGACGCTTTGCACCTCTGGGAATCAGTCGTGTCAGCCGGTCTTGAGCAAGCTCAACAGTGTCCCTTAGATTTAGCTCTCCCCACCTACTTAGGGAAACAAGAATCGTTGCAGCGCTTAACCACGGCATACATGATAGAAACCCTGTGCCAGTTGGGCGCTTACAGCCAAGTGGGTGAAAACCATAGCGTTGAGAGCTTAATCCATACCTTTAACATCTTATCCGCTTATCGTCCACTTCTATCCCGGTGGCTCAAACAATTGACGAAGGCTGGTTTTCTCCGGGAAGAGGAAGGAGAACGCTTTGTCTGCGATCGCCCTTTACCTCGTCCTCAATTATCTGCTCTTATGGATGAAGTCAGAGAATATTTTACAGATGCTCCCTTCTTACTCGACTATTTACTACGCTGTGGTACTCAGTTAAAAAACATCCTGCTCGGTCACCAAACTCCCTTAGAAACCCTATTTCCTGGAGGGACGTTCGACACAGCCGAAAACCTTTATCAGACATGGGCAGTGGCTCGCTATTTCAACCGCATAGCCAGAAGTGTGATTGAATCCGTGGTCAAGGTTCTGCCCCCCAGAAAACATCTGCAACTGTTAGAAATTGGTGCTGGCATCGGGGGGACAACCGCATCCCTATTGCCCATTTTACCCCCAGAAAGAACCACCTATTACTTTACTGACGTTTCCGACGTTTTCTTGAAGCGAGCCACGCAAAAATTCCAAACCTATGCCTGGGTTCACTATAGTTTATTTGATATTGAGCAAAATCCTCAGCAGGCAGGCTACAATTACCAAAGCTTTGATGTGATTATCGCCACAAATGTTTTGCACGCCACTCGTAATCTGGAAAAAACTTTAGAGTATAGTTTATCTCTCTTGCGTCCCGGTGGCTTACTGGTACTCAATGAAATCACCCATCATGCGTCTTGGCTGGACATTTCTATGGGATTGATGGAAAGTTGGCAGGTGTTTGAAGACTCACGCCGACAGTATAGTCCACTTTTGTCCCGAAAAAAGTGGGAAAATCTGCTGCAAGATTATGGATTGGAAAAGGTGGTATCGTTCCCTGAATCGGGTTCTCCAGCAGAAATACTGGGACAGCATTTACTTGTGGCTCAAGTACCAGGAGAACTCATCCACTCATTCGAGTATTCTACCGCTCAAATAACGAGTCGCAACCCCTTAATTCAACCCACCAGAAAATTATCCACATACTCGGTTGATGAGCAACAAAATGAACTCCCTATTACCCTTGAGACACTCCTAGCAACAGCCCCAGAAAAGCGTCAGCAGATACTGGAACAGCAGGTGAGCCAACAAGTTGCTAACCTATTGCGGATTTCTCCGACAAAGCTGCATAGAGAACAGCCGCTCAAAACCCTAGGATTAGACTCTCTCATAGCTATCGAACTGAAAAATGGGCTGGAAGTTAATTGGGGATTTGCTGTTGCCAACCTCAGATTGTTTCCAGAGCTAACTGTGAGTAAGATTACCCAAATAATACTTAATAAATTGATAAAAACGCCGTCTTATAATACAAAAAATGTTAAGACGAAAATTTCGCCGTCTACAAAGTCCCTTGTATCAGTGTTTGCGATTCAAGATGCTGGTTCAAAGCCTGCTTTTTTATGCATACATCCAGGGGGCGTGGATATTTCTTGTTACGTTAATTTGGCACAATATTTAACCCATGATCAACCCTTTTATGTCCTCCAACTCCCTGAGTTTAATCAGGAGCAAACGTTCAATAACGAACAGCTATTTTCTTCTATCCCGGAGATAGCCACCCAATGTATTGCAGCCTTGTCCGAATTTCCCTCACAGAGTCCATACGTTTTAGGCGGTTGGTCATTGGGAGGGTATGTCGCTTTTGAGATGGCTCAACAGTTATATCAAAAGGGATATCCAGTAGCGTTACTTACCTTACTCGACATTGCCAATTTACCCAATCCTAACCACTTACTGAATCAGGAGGACCCCCTAATACCATGGTTTGCCAGTTATCTGGGAGTTCGCCGTAATAAGGAACTGTTAGTCAGCTATAACGACTTGCGAGGACTTGATTTGAATGAGCAATTAAATTATGTTTTGAATCAGGCAATTATTGCTGAGGTTGTTGCTGCCCATACTCCTCTGTCAGAAATTGATCATTTTTTTCAAGTTTATAAGAAGGGTGTTCAAGTTTCCTTGGAGCTAATACAGGACTACAAACCCCAAATCTATCCCCAGCGGCTCACTCTATTTCAAGCGATAGATATATTAGGTAATGTGAGTACAGTTGAGCCAGATTCTCTTTTGAATAGGGAAATTTTGTCTAAATTCTCTACCCAACCCCTAGACTTGCATCGAGTACCGGGTAACCATTACACGATGTTAATCGAACCCCATGTTCAGATGCTTGCACAAAAATTAGAACGCTGTTTAAGTGAGGTAAATATCAATGAATCATAAACAAAACATTTTTTCAGAAAAAATAAATAATATCATCGGCACATGGCGACTAATTTCCTTTGAAATTAGAAATTTACATGGGCAGGTTAGTTACCCATTTGGTCAAGATGCAATTGGCTATTTGATGTACAATTCAGATGGATATATGTCGGCAACATTGATGAGAGCAAACCGCCCAAAATTTGCAACTGGAGATATCGCTGGCGGTAGCGTAGACGAGCAGGTAACAGCGCTGCAAAGTTATCTCACCTATTTGGGAAGGTTTGAACTCCAGGATAATAAAGTGATTCATCACATTGAGGCTAGTTTGTTTCCTAATTGGGTGGGTGTTACTCAAGAACGTTTCTTTGAAGTTAAGGATAATCAACTTGTCCTGAGTACAGATCCATTACTGATAAAAACTCAGCAGCAGGTAGCTCATCTTATTTGGGAACGGATTCTAGATCGTCCCTAGGTGTAACCCAAGTAGGTGGTCAGATTACAGAGGTATTTTAAGAGGTAAAAAACATGACAACACTAGCAGAAAAAATAGTACTTTTAACGGGTGCTTCTAGAGGAATAGGAGTATTTATTGCTCTCGCTTTGGTCAGAGAAAATGCAACTATTATTGGCGTCTCTCGCTCGCCGGAAGAATTGGATCAGGTTAGCACTCAAGTCAAAAGCTTAGGAGGTAAGTGGATAGGTTTGCCATTTGACATCAGTCAGATCAAAAAATTGCCTTTTCTGGTACAGCAAATTGAACAGGTTGTAGGTTCCGTGGACATTTTAATTAATAATGCTGGTATAGAACTATACCGAGCCTTTCAAGATTACTCCACGGCTGATATTCAGTTAGTATTATCGACGAATTTACTAGCGGCTATGGAGTTAAGCCGTTTGATACTACCAACCTTTTTACGCCAAGGGAGTGGTCATATTGTTAATATTGCTTCCCTAGCTGCGAAAAAGGGGCTTCCTTACAACAGTATTTATTCGGCGAGTAAAGCGGGATTACTGATGTGGAGTGATTCTCTCCGACAAGAATTGGTCGGGACTGGTGTGGAAATTTCCATCATTTGCCCAGGATATGTTTCCCAACAAGGGATGTTTGTTGATTCTGGCGTACCTGCACCGAGGTTATCCGGAATATCTGCCCCAGTTAATGTGGCTAACGCCGTCGTTAGGGCGATTAAGCATAATCAAGCCGAGATTATGGTTAACCAAGATTTGTTGACCGAATGTTTGACACGATTTCTATTTGTGATCGGTCAATTTTTCCCAAAATTTGTAGATGTTGTTTATCGATATATTGGTGTAGTAGATTTAAATAAAACACGAGTAAAAAATCAAAAAAAATCTCGATTAGTTCGTGTTTACGGTTTTAATTTTTCGGATAAGCAATAAAAAATGCAATTTTAATTTGATCAGCAATTGAGTAGATTAGAATAACAATGGAATGAATTATTATGGATATTATATCTGACCTAACTCGCTTCTTTCATCCAGTTTTACCAGCGAACAAACTGAAGAAAAAGCCTGTTCGGATTGAATTAGGAGGACGGCGTTACGTACTCTTTCGGGATCACTACGGACAACCGGCTGCTCTCAATGATGCTTGTCCTCATCGGAAAGCCCCACTGTCTAAAGGTTTTGTTCGTCCTGATGGAAAGTTGACTTGTGCTTACCATGGCTGGCATTTTGATGCGAATGGGCAAGGGTGCAGTCTAGCTGAACCGAAAATGCCTCATTGCTCTACTGTTGCTTACCAAGTTGTTGAGAAGTATGATTATCTTTGGTTAGCCGCTAAGGATACTCCAAACAGTGCCTTTCCTCAGCTTGGTGGGGACAGCTTTGAATTTGCTGGCTCATTTTCAACCTTCTTTAAAGTTCCGCTTCCCATCTTGCTCGATAATATGTCTGAAGCAGAGCATCAGCCGATGATCCACACCCTTTTTGGATGGGATGAAGATGAACTCTCACAAGTTGAATTCAAAGCCGAGATATTTAGCGATCGCACCGAAGTCTATAATAAGGGGTTGTTGAGACAAACGCCTTGGTTTCCGGTTTGGACTGTAGTGTTGGGTTTGCGAGTCGGTGACTATTTCTGTGATCAATGGATTACCCGTTTCAATCCAGTCCATGCGACATACACTATTTCTTACGAAGATAGCAAAAGGGGTCAGCTTCGCCCGGTGATGGCGCGAGCCACTATGTTTATGGTGCCGGAAACCAAAACGAGTACGTTCCTGCACTCCTTTGTTTTCTTCAAAATTGCCAGGAATTCACGACTGCGCTGGTTGCGTCCTCTGGTAAGTTCAATTATATTGCACGGGACTCGAATAGAGATGGCAGCAGATGCCCACTTTATAGTTAACCTCGCTGACGTGCCCCTCGAACTCAAAGGCATGCACTTAGGGAAATTTGATCAGCCAATCATACACAATCGCCGACTTCTGGAGTCTATTTATTTCAATCACTCGGCTTTCATAACCAATTCCCAATCCTAATAAACGCTGCCCCCTAGGCTGGGTGAGCTGTTCTTCCACCTGCTTCAATGAATGAGACTTGAGCAGTAGGAAGTGCCTGAGCCAAAGTTCCATGTTTCGATAAACAATGTAACCCATTACTACGGTGATATTTATGCTTAACAATAGGTTCTATAACCGTCGTCGTTTTATTCAAACTGCTGCCCTATTTTCCAGTAGTTTGATGACTTCACTAGCCAGCGCTCGTCGAACTATTGCTCAGGATGAGTCTGTAAAAGCTGTTGTTATTGGTAGTGGCTTCGGTGGCGCTGTTGCAGCATTACGTTTGGGGCAAGCTGGTATTGATACATTGGTTATAGAGCGAGGTCGTCGTTGGCCTATTACATCGGCTCAAAATACTTTTGCGACTTACCGTAAACCTGATAGTAGAGCTGCTTGGCTTAGCCCAAAAACAGTAATATTTGACGAAATTCCTATAGACGTATATACAGGAATTTTAGAGCGTAAAGATGAAAATGGAATTTCTGTTTACTGTGGTGCTGGAGTTGGAGGTGGCTCGTTAGTCTATAACGGTATTACTTACCAACCTCCTCGCGAACTATTCTATAAGGTCTTTCCTAGAGCAATTGACTATGATGAACTGGATAGAGTTTATTACCCTCGTGTTCATTCCATCATAAAGCCAGTACCAATTCCTCAAGATATTTTGGCTACTAACTACTATTCATCAACTCGCATTTTCCTTCAGCAAGCAGCAGTTGCTGGATTACCTAATCGTTTGCTAGATATGGCTGTAGACTGGGATGTTGTTCGCCAAGAAATTAATGGTACTAAAGTTCCCTCCGCCATTATTGGCGAAGTCTGGTACGGAATGAATAGTGGAGCAAAAAAGAGTCTAGATCGTAACTACTTAACTCAGGCAGAGCAAACAGGGTATGTGGATATTTTGCCTCTCCACATAGTAACGGAAATTTCTGAAGTACCAGGATATGGCTATCGAGTTGCCTGCACCCAGATTAATGAGTCTGGAGAAATTATTGCAACAAAAACTATTACTTGTCGATATCTATTTCTGGCGGCTGGTTCTATGGGAACCTCTAGGCTTCTAGTCAAAGCCAAAGCAACAGGTACACTACCTAGGCTAAATGACTACATTGGTTTAGACTGGGGAACTAACGGAGAAACTGTTGCTATTCGTTCAGGTTTTCCACAACTCACAAACACTGGTCAGGGGGGACCTGCAACTTCAGTTATTCAATATTTTGATAACCCTCTGGGTTCGATTTCTATCGAATTGCTCCCGATCTGGAATGCTCCCGATGGAACCCTAGTATCTGTCGGTATAGGCTTACCCTCGGTAAAGGGAAGATTCAACTACGATTCAACTACAGGTTTGGTTAAACTAAATTGGCCGGATGGTAAAAATTCGGGAGATCCAAAACTTCTGAAAGCTGCGGAATTTGCCTACAGATTAATTGACAGGAAAAACGCCACTTCAATTAGTCAGCCACAAACAAATATCACATTGGGTAGCTCTCCTCGCCGTAAAAACCGAGTTACGGGTCAAGTATCTGATATTTTTCCTGCTTTTCATCCTTTAGGAGGAGCAGTCCTCGGAAAAGCCTGCGATCTCTACGGTCGAGTCATCGGTTATCGGGGGCTGTATGTAGTTGATGGTGCACTTATGCCTGGCTCTACAGGATGTACAAATCCTTCTTTCACCATTGCGGCTATAGCGGAACGCTGCATGGAACGGATTCTTGCAGAAGATATTGTCTAATTCACCCGATTATTCTCTTTTCTTTTATCTTCTTTGTTTGTCAAATTATCAAGAGATTCGATATGTTGAGAAAACCATTCAATTTTCTAGAAAAACATTTTGTTTTTGAGGCGACTGCCGCCATTATTTTGACTATTTTTGTAATCACAGCTCGACCAGCTAAATCTACTGTGTTAGCTTTGAGTGATGAAAACTCGCTCGCCGCATTTGACCCTTCTTTCTCGGATATTCCCGCAAATAATGGCATCCTCTTCTGGACTGTTGACGATGTGAATCAGCTATTCCAGAATTGGTTCTGGTATCGCGTTGGCTCCGAAGGCAGAGAAAATTCTATAAATACTCTTAATTTGATCGACCTTGATCAATCTCAACCAGCTGACAACCAGCTCTCCGTTACCTATGCTGGCATCGGCTTTGAAATTGCGCTCAACTTTACGTTGAATGGTGGCGCACAGGGCAGTGGCATATCCAGTTTATTCGAGAATATTACGATAAAAAACACTGGCTCTAATCAGTTAGACTTCCACTTCTTTAACTACACTGACTTTGACCTCACTGAAAACGGGGAGCAGGACACAACAAAAATAGGTAGTAGTATAGCCACGCAATGGGATAATTTGACCTTTGCGACCGAAGTGATTGACCCAACAGCAAGCTACTACCACCTGTCTCCTTTCTCTAATATCTTAGATGCATTGGAAGACGATGTTCCCACCACCCTGGCAAATTTTTCCGGACTGTTGGCTGGTGACAATGCTTACGCTTTCCAATGGGATTTTACCCTTGAACCAGAACAATCTTTCTCAATCAACATCCACAAATCTATCGCCCCAATCAAATCGGTTCCAGAGCCGACGATGACGCTAGGCTTGATAGCCTTTAGCGGTTTGATGCTTATTCGTGACAAGTTAAGACAACTGTGCCGATGAGGTTTGAGGGCTGTGTCCTCATCCTACAAGAAGCAAAGTCTAAACTCCATTATCTGAACATAATGCCAAAATTATTTTATTTGACTGCGGCTTTATCTATTGCCTTGACTCCATCTATAGCTAAAGCTGCTCTTAGCGACGAATACTCAGGAACACAAAACCTAAACATTAATGTGCCAATTTGCTATATGCAGACAGAAGATGGTAGGGTGCTTGATTTAAGTTATCTTTGTGGCAACTCTGACAGAAACACTACCACAATTTCTGTACAAATTAGACAACTGCTGGAAACTAAACAATGCCAAAGGTGTAACCTAAGTGGTGCAAACTTAAGTAGTTCTAACTTAATCGGTGCTGATCTCAGTTATGCTGACTTGAGTAATGCTGACCTAAGAAATACCAATATGTTGGGTGCCAATCTAAACAATGCCGATATGAGCAATGCTAACTTAAGTGGAGCAATAATGCCCGATGGAACTATTCACAAATAGAAGAGACTTTGGCATCACTGGTCAGGCTAAGGAATTTCATTGCCAGGACTTACACAGCTACGCTATATGTAGAGTACAACAATTGGAGTGAACTCTAGAAAAAGGTTGAGAGCGATCGCTAGATACAGGAGTACGCTATATCTGGTTTCATTGCGTAGGTTTTGTATCAGATACCTAACTCCTATGAAAATTTGGTGATTTTATTTTTAAAAAAACTTTCGATTTAACATATAATTATATCAATAAAATAGCTAAAATTTGTTCTATTAAACCTGTGTTTATAACACTTAAAATTATTAACATAGCAGGATTAAAGCAAAAATGAAAAGACAATCTTTTCAAAACCAAAGATAGCTTTAAGTTCCCAAATGCTCAATGCCAAACTACAATAGGAAAAATATCATGTCTAACATCAATCAATTTTTGACCAATAAAGTCGCCATTACGGGCTCCAAAACAACCGTCTTTGCCCGACCTATCCAAGCGGAAAAAGCAAAAGAGTTATCCGACCAACAATTGGAGACTGTTGCCGGGGGTATATTTGCACGAGTCTGGTAGTACAAGTGAAGCTGTTATGACAATTTAATTGGCATACAGCTTAATCGCTTTAAAAGCGACTAAATTTTGGCAAAAGTAGAGGGT
>JGI11876J12873_1000094_pt1 | contig 15879 bp, 10 predicted proteins | sample ElkSloMetagenome_4_FD_12873 | JGI IMG/M metagenome (IMG submission 12873) | reverse complement strand
TCGGGACTACCGGTCCCCCAGTCATACGCGATCTGGTCCTCACAGCGCGTCAGCGCAACCGGGTCGCTTAACGTCTCATTGGCGTAGTAGGTGGCAATGTACTGCCCAGGCGCACAGGTGATTGGCTCGGGTGTATTTGTGGGTTCGGTGGTGTTGGTAACTTCCGGTGTTGAGGTCAGCGTTGGGATGATCGGCGGGTTATTTAATGTATTGCAAACGTACGAAGACCACATGGATGCCATGGCGTTGTAGCCGGTCTGATTGGGATGCTTGCTATCCGCCAGTTGACCAGGATTGTTCTGGAAATAGCTATAGAAGTCAGGACCGATCCAGACCGGACTGACGAGGGTATTCTGCTGACTGACAATGTCTGAAATACGTTCATTGTAGAGTGCGGTGAGGCTGGCGGCCGAGTCTGTGCGCCAGGGTAACTGCGGAATCCAGATACCCAGGCCTGGATTAGGCGTTTGCAGTGCATCAACTACCTGACTAAGGTCCGCCTGCCAGAGCGCAGCATCCAGACCGACAGATGCATCATTTGTTCCTACCTGGAGCAAGACATACTGCGCACCAAGTTTATCAATATGATCGTTATAGGCGGTCTGCTTGTTGAGCACATTATTATTGCTCCCACGCGCTGTTCTGATGCCGCCAAACCCCTCGTTCAAGATAAACACAGGTGTAGTTGTGCATGTCGTGAGGTTATTATTGAGATTTACTTGATAGCTTCGTTGAAAAGAACCAATATAGGCATCGTAGTTATTGTACTGATAGATATTACGCAGATCAACACTGGAGTGTGGCGACTGAAGATAGCTATAAACCGGGTAGTTGGCATCACCAGAATTCACACGATCGCCACCATCACCGGCAGTAATCGAGTCACCAATACTGACTAAAATATTGCCATATCCAATCGGATCAATTGTGTCATCAGCACCGGCATTAACGCGATTATTCGATGAGTCGAGAATATAGGCCTCGATATAATGCTCCCCCATTGTAGCCATAACAAATGTGGCCGCATATGGCGCATCAGTATCGACAACAACCTGCTGGGTGCCGCCACTCTCATACAGAACAAATTCTACTCCCGCATCACCGGGAGCATTTTGCAGTGTCGCTTCAACATTGAGCGTCGAAGTTGACTGAATGTATGGAATTGCAAACAGATCCCGCGTCGATGAGCGACCGGCTCGATCGGGTATATTGGCATCGACAAGCAGCATACCATTTTCATCAAGAGTCTTTCCGGGAATTGTCAGGCTTAACGCAGGTGGTGATGATTCCGAAGAAAGCGTAAAGGTACGCGAACTTGCAATAGACGTCGCAGGCAAGGGATAGAGATACTGCATGTTCAGGGTTTGTGTCTCTGCATCCCAGTCAGCGAGGTAATCCTGACCCTCAACTAGAACATTATCGCCGCGCTTAAGCGAGACTTCCTCAGAAGACCAATCGCTGATCTCAAAACGTGGTTGTCGTAGCGCAACATCAGCCGGCACCGTAACCGTAGTGATCTGATCAGCCTGTCCCGAGGCGGTAATTGCCCCAGTCTGGGGATTGTAGCCGATATCCTGGTTTGTTGTCCGAGGTGCTATAGTGGCTGTAGGTTCAACTGTCACTGAAGGTTCAACCGTTGTGAGGGCACCGGAGTCTTCTCCGGTTACAGGTTCAACCGTCGCGGAGGGATTGCGCTCTTTCTCGGTTGCAGGTTCAACCACCGCAGGAGCACTGACCGGTGTATCTTCGGCTGTCCAGGCATCAAGAAACAACATGCCGGTTTGCGACACGCTATTATCATCGGACAAGACCGGCTCCTGTGTGGCAAGTGCCGCACCAGTGATTGCGGTTTCATCGCGGTGCAGGCTGGTGACAATCTCCTCGTCGCCGGCAGTATTTACCGCAATCTGACCACCCGACCAGATGGTATATTCCACTGTAAACTGATTTTCTGCTTGATCGGAAGACTGCCAGGCAATCCGGCTGCGAACGGGTGAGTCCTCCAGCACCACAGGTGTTCCTTGCAGTAATTCATTATCACTGGCGCGCCGATGCTCCAGGAGACGCGCACCCGGTGCAACCAGATTTTGCTGACGTTCAGGATCACGCTGCAGATCATACCAGGCGACAATTCCCGTTTCATCAATCTCAAATTCAAACCGATCAGCCGATTGAACCGTTAGCCTGGTAACATCTTCTACTTGCCGCTGTTCCAGACGCAAGCCGACAAATGTCTCAGGAAGTTCTTGTCGCTGGAGCGAAACATGGTAGCCCCACGATATAAAGATAAGAGCCAGAATCAAAAACAACGTAGGTACGATGAACACTACACTGCGCTGTCTGGAGCGGATCGAACGAAGAAACTTGTTGTGCAAGAATGGTGTAAGCCTGTCCCAGAGCTTCATATGATGCCCCCATCTTAAAACATATCGTGGCGATTTACTGCCTCCTCACAGATAATTATATGAATCGATATGAATATAACCTAACTTCTCAGGAATCCAGGTTGACTATTTTTTTATTCATGTTTACGATTGTCTGAACCGAAAATCTTTACAATTTGTAGTACTATGTATTTTAATGGCACTCTTCTCTATGAGAAGAGTGCCATTCCATTGGTTACTATCACCCGATCCACTGGTGGATGTGCCATCAATACGATTACAAGTGAATAGATGGCATAGCGTTATAGGGATGATGCTTACGATGCCACCAGAACCAGACACTACCAGCAACACCTACAGTTGTTGCAGCAACCAGACTTGTCAACACAATCGGCAAAAAGTTCTCGTGACCCAGAATCTGGTAAACAACCTGCGTGTCGGAGGCAATGGTATTCGCGGGCGATGCCCGATCTTGAACTCCGTTCACAGTCAAGACATATTCAACATCCGGACGGTGTTGTGAAGTTGTTAAGGTGACCTGGCGACCATCGTCACTCAACGCGGTCGCGATTACATCAACCTCATTGTTAATCTGGTAGTTATCAATCATCGTCGCGCTGGCCGGATCTACCGGCTCACTGAAGTTAACCCGTACTTTGCTCCGATCTTCACGCGCGATACTTGCTGAGGTAATGCGTGGGGCAGTCGTATCGGAAGCACCTGGGTCTGCCGGATCGGCAAACGTACCGACAGCAATGGCCCAGTCCGACGCATAGGGCGCCTCCCAGGTCTGGTCACCGGCACTGCGCAACCCCAGGTCAATCTCCGCATACGCCTTTTTCGTATCAATCGCTACGGCCGGCCGGCTCCCATCCATGCCCGAGAGATCCATCCGCACTGAGTCCGTATCTTCTTTATAGAACACATAATGCATATTCGCGGCGTCCTTCAGAACATAGCCATCGCTTAACGTATTTGCAGGGGCCATATCCAGTAGGAAGCGCCCATCCCAGAACTGGCGGTGCGCGGCCAGTTGCTCCGGGTTGGGGTAGCGCTCGTTGCTATATCGTGGATGGTAGCCCCAATGCCCCCCCATTCCACCAGCCATGGCATACCACCAGAAGTGCCGCCGTGTCGTCTCCATATCATACTTTCCGTAGCGCTGGTGATAAAAGCGTTCCTCTTCCAGGTGGGGCCGATCCGGGTCGCTATTGAGCTTTGCCACAACATCGGCATAACTTTCCGGCCCATCATTGCCCAGGATGGCATTGTAGGACACAACATCCAGTTCACTGTTCTGGCGATTGCGCGCCCACAACAGATGCTGCCACCCGAACTGACCATGCAAGAACCCGGCCCAGGTGGCGAGCTCTTCTTCCGAAACCCACTCTTCCAGATCAAAGCCATACCCCATGGTCCATCCGGGCAGTGGACCCAGACGCGCGGCAATATAGCGCTGGAGCCGTTGATCGACCTCACCATTGATACCACCGGGCAGACCAATGGGCGTCCAGCGTCGACTGACGGCATTATCGCCCCACATCCAGAGTTGCACATGCCCCCCTTCACGGTGTGCAGCGGTAATCACCTGCTCAATAATTGCAAACGTGGTCAGATCCGGATCTACCTTGTCATGGTCATCAACAGAGAGTGTGCCCAGTTCCAACCATTGATGGGCCGGCGCAATAAAGAGCGTATTAGCCCCATGCTCACGTGCCATCGCCAGATATTCCCGGACCCACTTATCCGGGGGGTAGTTCTGAATATAGCTAATATCCACAAAGTCAGCCGGATAGCTTTCATTATCCTGATACACATTGTAGAGATAAGCCTCAAGTTCACCATTTTCGCCAATCTGCCGGGCAAACTTATTGCCGAAGGTGGTAATAAAGCCCTTAATTTCCGGATCGGGGTTCGGAGTTATAGTGATGGTGCCCTGATGCCCGTTCAGTTCCGGATCAGTACTGCTGGTAGTAACGGTCCAGGTGCCGGTACGGGTGGCGGTGAAACGAAAGCGCCACGCATTATTGCCCGCATAGAACATCGGCGTTTTACGGGTTTCATTACTGGTGGGGTGGACAAAGGTGGCCGTGGCCACGAGATCGAAAGGATTACCGCTATAAGTAGGATTTGTCAACGTCCACTCCAGATAGGGGGCCCAGAGCGTGCCGTTTTGATCCAGGTTCTGCGTGTTCGCCTGTACCGGACGCACACAAAGAATCGGCAAAAAGCAAAGCAGAACCATAATGCCGGACAGTATCAGCAACCTAACGTGTGATGTTGGCATATGTTTTTGGTAAGTCATACATCTGTTTCCTTGTACTAGTTTTATCCATTGACATGAGTTACGCCATTACCCTTCTAGTAGTAATATCGCCTCCGGAAGCATAGTAAGCTTTTGTTTTGCATAAATTCTATACTTTGTACAGAATTTAAAGACGGGGTTCTTCACCCTGTCGGAGGCAAAATTCCCTGTCGGCTCCGGCATCAGGTAACTTGTGTGATTTATAGCCTACCATACAGCACAAACCGCACCTGACACAGTACTATCGGTTAACCAGTTTGTGCTTTGCCCGCTGTTTATCTGGGTGGTGCCATACGCATAGTGATCGGAATGAAATACACAACTGTCTGATACGGGAGCCACACGCATCACTCATTCTGGAACACTACTGCATTACAGACAGCGCCTGCGGCACCAGTGGCCGATTGGCCTGGTCGGAATATGCATTAACGCTTCAGGAGGCCTACAATTGTCTGAAACTCATTGGTACGAATTTCCCGAAACAACAGCAGGGCGCCGGTATAGATCACCGCGGCAAGAGGAATAAACAGAACCAGCGAGATTGATGGCACTACGAGGAGCGGCAACCCAAAGCCGGCGGCCGCTACACTACTAATGAGCAAACGTATACCAATCTGTGGCCAACCAAGTAAGGGCACCAATGCATGTGCATATAGCAACACAAGTAATACCTCGGCACACAAAACGGCAATGGCTGCACCTTCCGGTCCATGCAAGAAAATGAGAACCGCCATCAATATGACACCCACAACCGCCGCAATCCATTGCCGGCGCATCATTTCGTTCTGGTGATCGCAGGCCATAAGGAAAATCTGCATAATGAATTTCAGGCAGAAAAGAAAGACCATCCACGCCAGCCAGCGCAGCACATCAATAGACTCGACGAACTCCGTACCAAAAATCAAAAGGATCAATTGTGGCGCAATAAGCCACAGACCAAAACTTGCCGGTATACCCAGGAGAACACTGGCATTTAACGACTTATGGTAGAGCGCTATACTCTCATCACGCGCCTGTACATACAGCTTCGAAGCGAGTGGAAAGAGTGACATTGCCCCGAAGAAAGGCAGAAATTGCAGCAGGAAAATAATCCGATATGCACCATTGTAGATTCCCGCGGCAGCGGCACCAGCCATAAATCCTAGCAAGACCACATCAGTGCGCGTTGATATCTGACGTAAAAACTCTGTTATTGCAAATGGCAGTGATCGCCGCAGTGTATCGTTGAGGTAAGACCAGGAAAAAGATAGTTGTAATGGACCATGGTATCGATGAACGAAGCCATACCCTACAAATACCTGAACTACTCCAACCAGCGGCAGCATTGCCAGTGCAATAATAAGGCTACCACCTGCCAGAATCACAACCACGGCAAGAAGTGCTGCTACAATCCGTAAGGAAGAAGTCAGCAGTGCTGCCGTATGCATCTCTTCACGCGCCATAAAGATAGCGGCAAATCCATCCATCAATTTGTAGGCAAACTGGTAAACACCGACCAGGATAATGATAATTTTGGCATCATTCGAGAGCGGTAAAAAGGCCACCAATAGCAGTAAAAGTAATGTAGCAATGAGTGATAAGAGCAGTCGTAACAGAAATATACCACCGTAATATGCACCAACTGCATCACTATGCCGACTGAGTTCTTTTATCGAAAGATATTCTAACCCAAAATCAGCCAATACCATAAAGAAGCCCGTCAATGCAATCGCAAATGAGTACTGACCCAGACCTTCCTGCCCAAATGCTCGGGATATAACCACAAACATGATAAATAGGAAGAAATCACCAAGGATCTTCCCGATAGTTAGAGAACTCATATTGCGAAAGATCCGAAAGAGGCCTTTCTGCCGAGTCATTCTGGTTGAAATTGCCATAGTAATAGTGTGTTCTGTTTTTGAATTATTTCATTAAAAATCATACAAACAAAGAGCAGTCCTGCATAATGTAGTGATAGTGATGTATAGCTCTTTCCAGAATGCAGTTTTTCGCTACAACCGGATAGCTTGAGTATCACTACACTTTGCAAGACTACCGACCAACGCGCTTTGAATGTTTTACGCTTTCACCATCTCCTGATAAATATCACTCAGGCGTTGTACTGACTTGGAAATATCATACTCCTGACATACGTTCCATCCCGCCTGACCCATTGCCTGCGCAATAGCGGGATTCTGAAGGAGATGAATGGTCTTTTCTGCCAGCGCGGTGCTATCTTTGAAGGGTACCACAAACCCCGTCTCACCTTCGCGAATCACTTCCGGCATAATACCTGCCGGTGTGCCAATCACGGGTTTCCCCAGTTGCATCGCCTCAAACAGGGTAATCGGCCCCCCCTCCCACAACGAAGGAATAGCGATAATATCCGATATAGCCAGCATATCAGCTACATCACTGCGATATCCTGGAAAGATAATCTTATCGGCAATGCCCTCCTGCGCGGCAACTGTTTTGAGCATTGCCTGATCGGGTCCATCACCAACCAGCAGGATGCGCGCCTCGGGTACCGCCTCCAGGATAGCCGCGGCTGCCTTCACCAGATACACCTGGCCCTTCTGGGTATCCAGACGACCAACATTGCAGACCACGCGATCAGTCGGCGCAAGCCCTAACTGCTGCCGCTTCTCCTGAAGAATATGAGGCGCAGATGCCTGAAACTCAGATAATGGCAATCCATAGAAAAATGTATCCAGCGTTCCGGGCTTTACCTTCCGCGTAGCGATCATGTAGTCACGTACCGGATTTGAAATCGCGATTGCACGGGTCGTTAATGGGGCCAGCAGCATGTCCGCCACAGTCTGATAACCAGGTTGCTTCAAAAAGACCACATGCTCGTGGACAATGTTGGGGACCCCCGCTATGCGGCCGGCAATACGACCAAAATTCGTGGCACCGAAGCCGTGCAGATGCAAAATATGCGGCCGCTCACGCTTTATCAGGTTCAGTAACTCCGTGAGGGTGCGCGGATCAAACTTGCCCTTGCTCAAATAAAAAACCGGAATATTTTCCGTGCGAAGTACCTCGCCTGCCGGTTCAGGCGCACGCAGACTGCATACACTGATCTGGAATTGATCGGTATCGAAGCGAGGGATCCACCAACCAAGCACACGGGTAATCCCATGAATACTTGAACCACCGACACCGAGCTTATCAATAACATGCAAAACACGAATAGGTTCAGAAGCGGTTCGTGACGAAACCATTGTGCGATTGTTCTGCATTGGCGCAAAACGCTTACTTTTAGCTTGAACGTGTGACATGCGAATCTCCTGTTCCATAATCTGTCAAGTTGATGTCGTTACTCAGGTATGTTTTCTGTTTTTTACAACCTTCGCGGGCACACCCACCGCCACACTGTAAGGGGGAATGTCCTTTGTCACTACTGCGCCACTGCCGATAATTGAGTCGTGACCAATAGTAACGCCATCCTGGACCTTCACGCCGGCACCGAGCCAGCAATTGTCCTCAATCGTCACCCCCCGCACCACCTGACCCTGATAGATGATCGGCACATCGATCCGATCGGTACGGTGATCGCCACCACCGATGACATAACAGTAGGCGGCAAAAAGCACATTCTTGCCAATCTGTACGTCGCGCGCCGACTGGATGAAGCAACTCATGGCAATATTCGTCCCTTCGCCAATGCTGATATTGCCGTTCTTGCAGCTTATCACCGAGCCACGTCCGACAATGACATTGTCGGCAATGTCGATGCCGCGGTTGTCGGTCCCTTTGGCATCCAGTACCACATAGTCGTCAAAGACCACATTGGCACCAACCATAATACGATTAGGGTGACGAATAGTCATGGAACGGCCAAAGATGACATTGCGACCAACGCGCGTGAGCAATTTGCGAAAGAAGAATTTGCGTAAGACAAAGCCAGGCGCGCCCGGCAATGGACCAAACAGACCGGTATAAAGTTCATATTTGAGTAGTGTTCCCAGACCGGTTGTGCCGGTGACCAGTTCCTGATACTTCTGCAAGGCAGATTTATTGGTATCGGTGAGGGTTGACTGCATCTGCGTACGCTGCGATCCATCGTCAGCGCCGGTCCAGGAGACAAGCGATTCTTTCATAAGTTTTCCCTTACAACTACAACCAGTTTTGTTCTTTGTACCAGCGAATAGTTGCGCGCAACGCTTCACGCAGATTGTATTGCGGTTCAAACCCAAGCAGTTTTCTGGCCTTCTCGACCGAAAAAGCGCGATTGTTCTGAAAAAAGCTCATCCGGCGGCGGTGCAGCGGTGGCTCAATTTTCAACGGTACACAGACCGACTCGCAGAGGGATGCGGCAATCAACATCGGCTCCAGGGGAATACGAATCTTCGGTGGCGCGACATGCAGTTCCTCAGCGATCATGGTAACCAGTTCACGCAACGGCACATACTCCTCACCACCCACAATAAATGCCTCACCAACCGCTTGTGGATGGGTAAGGGCCAGCATAAATCCATCCACAACATCGTCAATATAGGCAGGTTGAAAAAAAGCATCACCCTGCCCCATCATAATGAAGCGCCCCTGCTGGATCATCCGGAAGAGTTTCAGCATCCGTGTGTCGTGGGGACCAATCAAGGAGATCGGGCGGATAACGGTGATCGGCAGTTGCGTTTTCTCGTAGAACTTCCAGACCAACCGCTCCGCAACCAGTTTGGTCTCCTGGTAAAGATCAGTCGGATTGAAGGGGGTCGTTTCATTCGCTGGAATCGAGAGCACCGTGCCATGCACGCCAATCGTGCTACAATGCACAACTCGTTGCACATGATGCTTATGTGCCGCACGCAATACATTCTGGGAACCCTCGACATTTACCGCGTAGGCGTCTTCTTTGTCTGATCCGCCCTTACGAAAGTTTGACACCAGGTGGATAACCGCATCCATTCCGCGCATTGCCTGCTCAACCGCATCAGCATCACGAATATCGGCCGCGATGACCTCGTAACTGCCATTTGAGGATGGAGCCGCATCCGGACGGGGTCGCGCCAGTACGCGCACCTGGTACCCCTCTTGTTGCAACCGGGCAACAATATGTGATCCGAGGAACCCTTTGCCACCGGTAACGAGGATCTTGTTCATTGGAAGGTTTACCTCTTCTGCGATCGGGCGCTTGCGATGAGCATATAACCGCTACGGAAGAATAACAACGCATCGAGTTTTGAGACTAACCAGATTATCGGATAGATCAATGAATATATTCTGAACATCGACTGATAGGCATTCATATCTTTGCCGGTCACAAGGAGACCTTTTTGCGAGTGGGCCTTATCGCCCGACTTACGCTTAAGTAGTGAGACAGCAAAAACCATCAGCGTATCCACCGCCTCGGAGAAGAACTTCGAGTAGGTATGCTGCTGCTCAAGCTGGAAATGGTCTCCCAGCAGCGCCCGCAGACTTCTGACCGTATATCCTGGACGAAGATGACCATGTTTCTCGTCGGTCTGCCCAATCGCCAGGCGAAAGCGGCGCAACAGGCTGCGTTTGATATGTGGTACATTGATGATGACAAAACCGCCAGGTTTGATAATCCGTGCTATCTCAGCCATAAACGCTTGATCATCGGGAATGTGTTCCAGAAAATCAACGATTACCACTCCATCAAACGCATTATCGGCGAAAGGCGTCGGTCCTCCGTCAAACTGGTATACTTCATCGCCAACCAGTTCACGAATTGACGCAACCGCCTGCGGGTCAAGATCGGCACTCTTCCAGTCACCTCCCCGTTCCCGCAATAGATAGCTAATCACTCCATTGTCTGAACCAATGTCGAGAAATGTACCATGCCAGTTGGCACCGAATAGAGCTGTAATCTCTTTATACTTGCGCTGTTTCAACACCGACTTGTTGAAGAGCCGGATCGGCCAGGGTTGATCCGTGGTCGTGCCTGTTCTCTGCTGTCCAGATAGTATTGTCATATATTTCTTGCAACTCCTGCTCCATGTGCGCCCGACTCCAACCCAACTCCGCACCCATGACCTCAGCGACGAAATGTAGTGTTTGATCACCAGGATGCCCTGCCGTTCCCAACTCCGTCCGGCGAAAGACAATATCGGCCAGTTTCTGCGCCATCTCCATGTGAATACCATGGAGGGTTTCGGCCCTCAGAACAGCCATTTCTGCCGAGATTCCCGGGGGTAGCGCATCTGGTTGCTCCAGGTAACGGAGAACATCAGGGTAGGCTGAACCATAGCTATATACCAGTTGACGAACAATATTTTCTTTCAAACCATGCGATTGCTTGCGCACCGTCGCCTGTAAAAACCCCTCAAAGTCCTCGATGTGTCCACCATAGAGCGGCGTAACCGCTGATCTGGAAGGGGGGGACTGCTGCCCACGCATTGCAAAAACTTTATCAATGACCTTCTCGGCAACATAACGCGCCGTTGTATATTTTACGCCCACTACGGAGATCAGACCATGTAATCCTTCATGCTGATGATCATCGATGGTAAAATGTTTGGTCAGTTGGACAGAACCTGTTCGTGGATCAACCCCGCTGATCGGAACTAGCCCACCCTGCACAAACGAAACATCGGAGCGTTCGAGGCGGGCCGCCGGGTACGCCTGGTTGATCTCGTCAATAAAGTTCCGGATCTCTGTTTCGGTGACAACAAAGTCATCCGGATTTCCGTGATATGCGATATACTCGGTTCCGATCATCGAGTAGCCCCGCCAGGGCGCGGTAAACAGCAGACGACTACCCTTGTTGATAACCGCATCACTGTCACGGAAATTCTTACGGCTGGCAAGCCCGACCGCATAGGTATGGAACAGTGGTCGGGTCACCAGGTTAATGGCTTTTGCCAGATAGGGACCGGTCGGTGCCGGCCCCGGCTGCACTTGACCCAGCACCTGGCGTACCCAGGGACCGGCTGTATTAACGATCATGCGGGCGCGAATATCAATCTCCGCCCCGCTCAAACGGTCACGGACGGTTGCTCCGACCAGGCGCTGCTGTTGTTGGCGAAACCCGACAACTTCCGCATAATTCGCCAGATCTGCCCCGGCCTGGGCCGCCGAGCGCAAGAAGGCCAGCGGAAGCCGCTCCGAGTTATAGACCTGTGCATCATAAAAGATAGCCCCCCCAGTTACATCGCCGTCACAGAGGTCGGGCAGTAGTTCCTGACAGGTTTTGCGCGAGATTGTGCGTCCCCGTGGCAGATGCTTCTGGGGATCCATCTGCCGATTGCGGTCACTGCTTATCAGATCATTGAGGGCCAGCGCTACAGTCATCACCTCACGGCCCTGCAATCCATGCCCACGCGTCGGAAACAGAATGGGCAGCGGGTGGACCAGATGCGGCGCAATGCGCATCAGGTTACGGCGTTCGCCAATCGACTCGCGCATGCGCTTGAAATCGGCATGTTGCAGGTAGCGTAGCCCACCATGAATAATTTTCAGGCTATTTGCCGACGTTGCCGAACAGAAATCGGCTTTCTCGACCAGCGCAACCGATAACCCTCGCAAGGCTGCTTCCCAGGCGATACACGCGCCATGGATACCACCACCGATGACCAGGACATCATAGACCTTCTCAGTCATTGTGCCAAGATTTCGCTGCATTCCCGGAACCATAATATCTCTGTTACTCCTGACTGCTACCTGATGCCCGAACGTTCCATGGCGCATGAGATACTTTTCCGCTGGTCTAATCACCTCATCATAGCACTGTGGCCGGATCAGGGTGCCGCAATTCGCGCTGAAGTACGTGCGGGAGCAGCAGTCGGGTCAATTTCGGTATTCAACCAGTCAAACAAGCCGTTGACACGCTTCTGGAAGGCCTTGTAGGTAAACTTCTCCTCTACCAGCAGTCTTCCGGCGATCCCTAATTGGGCACGCAAACCGGCATCCTGAACCAAGTGCAACATTCCGGTCGCAAACTGTGCCGGTGCCGGCCGTGCCAGCAGTGCCACACGCTGATCCAGCACCTGCGTATGGGTCGGCAGATCCGTCGCCAGGAGAGGTTTGCCGCTGTCAAGGTACGAATAGATCTTCATCGGCGTATTGTTGCCCTTGATCCGGGGGGATACCAGGATATCGGCCTGGGCCAGATACACTGCCAGATACTCAATTGGCCGTGGTCCAAGAAAGTGAACTCGCTGCTCAATGCCGAACTGACGACACTGCTCCTGATACTTTTGAATATCTTGCATTTCGCCGCCGATAATCACCAGATCAGCCTGGTCAGTCTTTTCGAGTGTCAACGCAAAACTCTGGAGTAAGAGATCAATGCCCTGGTATGACTCCAGGTTGCCCACATACATGAGCAATTGGCCCTGAATTGACAGTTGGGTCCGAAGATCCTCGGGAATACGCGGTCCCTCCGGGCTTAAGAGCGAAATATCCTGCAACACAACCACTTTCTCCGGTTCATGACGCTCGATTACGGTCGCCAGAGCATCACACACCGGAACCACTGCCTTGGCATTTCGCACTGCCAGTCCCTCAAAAAAGTTGAGGATTGGTGCGAGCACGGCCAGCCGGGGAAACCGCTCGATCACCTGCTGCGCCAGCGAAGAGTCCATATCATACACATACGGTACTTTGAAAATGATTTTGAGCAACAACGCGATAAATACCGCTTCCTCAACGGCATGCACCAGATGGTACCGGCGTCGGGAGACCAGACGGAGCACCACAAAGAGCATAAAAATATCACAAATGATCTTTGCCACTGAAAAACCCGGTCGAATATTGCGAATCGGCAGATTAGGAATACGATGAATGTTGACACGATCATAGGTCATATCCTGGCCTTCATGCCAGGTAACAAGATCAATTCGTTCGCCGCGCTCTGATAATACCTGTAAAATGCGGTCTACCGCGATGGGTGTGCCCCGCTCCTGATAGAATGGCTGCGGAGCCATAAAAAGTGTATTCATCTTAATCAATTCCCCCTCCTGGATCATCGTGAACCAAATCGATGATCCATAGAGCTTAGTTCTCTTTACCTGCAAGAAATTTGTTCCGTCGCCGCTGCACCAGATGGCGTCTGCAGCATCAGATAGCGCACCATCGGCAAAAAGAATTGGTCATAACACGACTGACTGATTGCAAGGATTGCGAGTGCTACTGGCAACTACAATACTACCTGATATCGTCATCCTATCCCTTTTGCAAGAAGCACACCAGTAATACATTTATCAGGTAGTCAATATCCATAAACCAACCAGTAGCACGATGTCTGCCGTGTTGCCTCCCTATGATCACAGCCCGACTTCCATTGCAACTTCGTGCGTATGGGAAATTGTCGGCTCCGATAACTTCTGGGGAGTCAGTACCTCGCGCACGGTGTAAATTGGCTTCTGCTGCGCTTCATAATAGGTGCGCACCACCAGTTCACCAATCAAGCCCATCGTCACAAACTGAACCCCCAGCACAACAAGCAGAATCGCCAGCAGCAGCAGCGGCCGATCCGCCAGACCTTGCGCAAAGAAGACACGCATCAGCGACAGATAGCCCCCAATTGCGGTCCCGATTGTCAGACAGAGCATCCCCAGGAGGCCGAAAATCTGGATGGGCCGGGTAGCATAGTCCAGCAGAAACTTCACCGTCAGCAGATCCAGCCAGACGCGGATAATGCGGCTCAGGCCATATTTCGACTTGCCATACTTCCGGGGCGAGTGGTTAACCGGCACCTCGGCGACCTCTACCCCTAGCCAACTGGTCAGCGCCGGGATGAAGCGGTGCATCTCACCATACAGGCGGATGTTTTTCACCACCTCGGAGCGGTACGCCTTGAGCGAGCAACCATAGTCGTGCAGCTTGACATTGGTCATCTTTGAGATAAGCGAGTTGGCAATCATCGAGGGCAGGCGGCGGTTCAGGAAAGGATCTTTGCGCCGGAAACGCCAACCGCTGACCACATCATATCCCTGGTCAACCTTTTCCAGCAGGGTAGGAATATCCGCCGGATCATTTTGCAAATCAGCATCAATCGTAATAATTATGTCGCCGCGCGCAAGGTCAAACCCGGCCGAGAAAGCAGCGGTCTGGCCGAAGTTGCGACGAAATCGAATAACGCGCACATGCGGATCACGCTCGTGTAACTCTTTCAAGATAGGAAATGTACCGTCCTTGCTGCCATCGTCCACCAGAATAATCTCGTAAGGTTTGCCTAATTGCTGCATCACCGGCGAGAGGCGCTCATGCAACTGATGCAGACTCTCTTCTTCATTAAAAATTGGTATAACTATCGATACGTAGATTGGTTCATCCATGGTAAACTCCAGCGGTAGTGTCATATTCGAGCGCACATAAGTGGGAGCAGGTTGCTGAAATTGTTCCTCATATGCCACAAACTGTTGTTGATGCTGCGCAAACCCAGATCCTGGTCGTCCCTCAGACACGATTGTCATGCTGACCTCCATTCAATTCACAGAAGTTATAGTGCGGGTGTTGCAACACACGTTATCGTTCCGGCAGTCTTTTACCTTTTGCAGAGTCTGTAAAAGACCGAGATGCTTTTACCGTAACGATGGTGTTGTCTCATCGTTTGCCGGTTTTAATATTTGACTTTACTTTAGTATTGACCGATGACAATGGTCTGACAGGGAGAAGTGACTTAGATAACAAGATCGTTAGTTGCGTCACTACATTAATGTGGCTCACTATTTAACCACTGCTTAAGAATTTGCCCTGTCAGTCTTCCGGTACTACAACGAGAATTTCCCACAACCAGGCGCACCAAAGCCACAGAACAAGCTGAACTGTCCATCCGGGGTTGGTCATCGCTACCCCGGTCTGGTCATCGCTGCACCCGCTGCGTCTCTGCGATGAGCAAGAAATCTCGTTGTAGTACTAGCGTGACTTTTGTGCAACCAGGGGTCATGGCGTTCATTCATGCGCCCAAGCGGATTATTTACAGGACGTACGCGGTCGGTTCCAACCCAGGCGTCTGCCCGGACACATGGCCCGTTTCGCCGCCGGCAGCGTGGAAGATCTTCTTCTTTTTCAGGAACATCGTGCATGTTGTGCAAGATATTCCTGAAAAAGCCACATAATGTCCCACGCTGCCGCCGGCGAAACGGGCGTTTGGGTCTGATATCAGGCCCAAACAAACGGCACTGCGTAACTCCTGTTATTTACACGAGTTACGCGGTTGCTCACCCAAAAGGAAATTTCGCCTCCGGCAGGGCGGAAGATTCCTGTCTTTTTCACAAAGAATTTTCACTTCGTGAAAATTCT
>JGI11876J12873_1000093_pt1 | contig 16267 bp, 12 predicted proteins | sample ElkSloMetagenome_4_FD_12873 | JGI IMG/M metagenome (IMG submission 12873) | reverse complement strand
TTAAATGACACAGATTGACGGCGATCGCCTGTTTATTCATGGTATACTTTTCACCATGGGAAAATATGCCTGCCTATAGACTCGATACATAAGGTGGCAGACGAGGACACAGAAAGAGCGATCGCGCCGTTCGTAGTGAGCGCTTTAGCGCTTCCACACATCCTAGCTGGGCATTTCTAATCGGTTAAAGGAAAGATTGTCAGCGCTAGGTGTTGACCCAGATCCTTTGTTGTAACACATAAGACACCGATTGAATCACACTCTGCCGCCGACTCACGATTAAATGACACAGATTGACACAGATAACTGAATAATTCCTACCCCAATCTAATAATCCTGTCATCCTTTGCCCATTGAGAATTAACGCTTCAGTGTAATCAGTGCTACTAAAATCTCCCATCCCCACCCCTACCGTTTCTATAAATCTGTGTAATCAGTGTTACGATTGTAGCCCTAACTCCTGTTGGATTTTGTTGATTTGCTGTTTTGCCTTAGCGTAGTTGGCGTCAAAGGAGAGGGCTAGTTGAAAGGCGGCTAAGGCGTCTTGATTCTGTTTCAGTTCCAAGTAAGCACAGCCTAACTCGTAGGCGGGATAGGTTGTGATATAGTTAACCTCAAAGGGTTGACCGTGGGTGTAGCTGGCTTCTTGACCTAGGCGCAGGCAGGTTTGAAAGTAGGCAATTGCTCCTAGGGGAAATCCTAATGCTTTTAGGGTTAAACCGACGAGAAAGTTTAGGGGGGGATAATTAGGACACCACTCTAATCCTCGCTGACAAAGTAATCTGACGGTTTCGTAATCGGTCTGATCGAGTGAGTTCATGCCTAACGTAAATAATATAACCGGAACAAAGCCTAAGTCGTCCGGGGGAGTTCCGTCGATCAAGTTGGATAACAAGCGATCAAAGACTTCAGCATAGCAGTTTTGGGCTTTTTCAGGTTGTTGGGTGTCCGCATACATTCCTGCAAGGCAAAATAAGAGTTTGAGGCTAAGACCCTCCTGCTGGCGAATGCGTTCTAAGATGGGTATGTTGCGGTTGAGGTCTTTGTAGTGGACGTTTTCTTTGCTGTATCCATGATGTAGAACTTTTAAACTGTCTAGGTGGCTAATCTGTGTTAATCTTTTATCGGGATTCAAATATCTCAGGAGTTCGTGAAATCGACCGACATAGCGCAAGTCAGGAAGATTGCGGAATAAGCTCAACCGATGCAGGGGGGTCATTTTTGTCTGATCATCGACTTCTATGTAGGTTAATGAATAGGCAATAGTTTCTGGGTTTTTGGTGATTTCTTCCTTGAAGTTGTCCGATTCAACCACTAATTCATCATCAGCATCCAGCATGAGAATCCAATCCCCAGAGGCTTGGGAAATCGCATAGTTACGGGCGGCGGCGAAGTCATCACACCATTCAAAATAGGAGACGTTTGCGCCATAGTCAGTTGCGAGTTCCGGTGTTCCGTCATTAGATCCTGTATCGACGACGATTATCTCATCGACATAGGGTTTGGCGCTGGATAAGCAGCGAGGTAAGTTGTCTATTTCATTTTTGACAATCATGCAAAGGGATAGTTGAGGCAAGGATTTCAAATATTTGCTCATCTCAATTATCGTTATAATTAGCGGATTTGATTAGCTGTCTAAGGCTAGGGAATCATCAATGTCAGTTTATTTTTGTTCATCTCCAATTTTTCAGCATTTCCAGATGTTCTTGAGCAGGGGTATACTCTGGCTCGAAAGAGAGGGTTAGTTCAAAAGATTCTATCGCTTGGTTAAACTGTTTCAATTGAAGATAAGTCAGACCCAAGTCATAGGCTGACCACACCGTAATGAAACGGCGATCAAAGGGTTCGCGTTCATCATAACTTCCATCTTGACCCATTTGGATACAGTTCTTGAAATAAGCAGTTGCTCCCAGGAGAAATCCTAATTCTCTGAGCAAAATCCCAGTCAGATGATTCAAAGGCGGATAATTGGGAAACCATTCTAAGCTTTTCTGACAGAGGAGTAGGGTGGTTTCGTAGTCTTGGTGTGCGTGTAAAAAGTTCGCGCCTATGGTAAACAGCAAAGCCCGGAGGTGAACCGTTTCTTCCGGTAAGGTTCCGGTGATTAAGTTGGGAGTTAAACGCTCAAAAGCTTCTGCCCAGCACTCTTGAGCTTTTTCGAGTTGATCAGTTCGGAGATAGGCATCAGCCAGAGTTCCTAGCAGCAACAAGCTGAGTGGTTCTTGCTGTCGAACACATTCGAGTAAGGGAATGTCACGAGTTAAATGTTTTTCCAGGAGTTGCTCATTGCTGTAGCCATAGTGCAGTATCTTAACGCCGGATAAGGTTTTAATAGCACTATCCTTGATGAGTTGGTTGTGATATTTAAGCTGTTCGTGGTAACGCCCTGCATACCTCAACTCTGGTAAATTGCGAAATAGTCTGAGGGTAGGGAGGGCGGTGATGGGTTGATGAATATCCGTCAAAAATAACCAGTAGGCTAGGATATCTGGAGCTAGAGTGAGTTGGTTGCGCCAATCCTCTGCTTCAACAACTAGCTCTTCATCCGCATCGAGCATGAGAATCCAATCTCCTCCAGCTTGGGTAATTGCGTAGTTACGAGCGGCGGCAAAGTCGTCGCACCAGGTAAAATGTTGAACCTGCGCTCCGTACTGGTGAGCGACTTCAACCGTCTTGTCCTCGGAGCCAGTATCGACGACAATGATTTCATTCACGTAGGGCTGAATGCTAGCCAGACATCGGGGTAGGTTGTGCTGCTCGTTTTTAACGATTGTGCAAAAGGAGACAAATATTTCAGGCGAAGACTCACAGTTACTATTCATGATCTCTAGCTCAAGTGCTAATATCAAGAATAAAGTTATACTATTAGAAATAAGCGGTCGTGTAAAATTTCGTTAACACCAGCTTACCTTGACTCACAGACATGAGGATTCTCAACTTGGAAATCCCCATTGAGTTAATGCTTAAGTCAAGTCTAATCATCCTACACTAATTTAGCATGAAAATTATACAAATGGATAAGCAAAATTTGGAATTATTAGAAAAAATTCGTCAGCAATTTGAAAGCGCCCCCTATCCCAAAGTCCCCCTGGAAAAGTCTCCTAAAAATAATCCTAGATCACTTTATATCCATAACTTTGTTACTCCTTATTATCTAAGAAACCAAAAATACATAGAAACCGATGGGAAAATTATATTAGATGCCGGATGTGGTAGTGGCTATAAAACTTTAAGTCTAGCAGAAGCAAATCCAGAAGCAAAAATTGTTGGAATCGATATTTCAGAAGAATCCGTAAAGTTAGCTCGTCAACGTTTGCAGTTTCACGGATTCGATAATGCAGAATTTTACTGCCTTACCCTGGAAGATTTACCTATATTAGGCATGGAGTTTGACTACATCAACAATGATGAAGTTCTTTACTTAATAACCGATCCAGTTTCAGGATTAAAAGCAATGAAAACGGTTTTAAGACCTAATGGAATTATCCGGACTAATTACCATAGCTCATTTCAGCGAAATCTATATTTTCGCGCCCAGGAAATGTTTAAATATATGGGTTTAATGGAGAATCATTCTCAAGAATTAGCCATTGAACTAGTTCGGGAAACAATGAAAGCTTTACAGGATCACGTCCATCTCAAGGTAACAACCTGGAAGCCTGAATTTGAAAAAGATGACGAGCGAGTTTTAGCTAATCATTTGCTTCAGGGTGATAAAGGCTACACTATTCCGGAACTTTTCTCCGCTTTAAGAGCCGCCGATTTAGAATTTATCAGCATGGTGAATTGGAAGGAATGGGATTTGATGTCTCTGTTCAAAGAACCCAATAATTTACCCGTGTTTCTGGGAATAAGTCTGCCAGAAATTTCAGTTGAAGAGCGGTTGCATCTCTTTGAACTGCTGCAACCCATCCATCGACTGCTTGATTTTTGGTGCGGTCATCCCAACCAAGCTCAATCCTACGTGCCAGTTGAGGAGTGGGCTGATTCTGACTGGCAACGAGTACGAGTTTATCTGCATCCTCAACTGAGAACTGAAAAGTTTAAGGATAATCTGATCACATGTGTCACCCAGCTCGTTATGTTAGAGATGAGTCAGCATCTGCCAATTCCTGAGGGAACCGTTACCATAGACAGCACCATGGCAGCCTGTCTCCTACCCTTGACAGAAGGCTCACAGTCGATGATGTCCCTGGTAGAACGCTGGAAAAAACTCAGACCCCTGCATCCAGTGACACTAGAGCCGACAGAAGAAGGGGATGCCTTTGAGCTAGTTAAACAGCTCCTGACTCGCCTAGAAGGCTTTGGCTATGTGCTTCTGGAGCGTCTCCCTTAAACCACAGAGACTCTCTGTGGCAAAATTTTTTGGCGTCAGGTGATAGGAAAATGAGTATAAGTGGGTAAGCTACCTTCAGGAGTTAAAAGTTAAACATCCCCCACCTCAAGGAGAACCGTCTATGAAGACTGAACTGCAAGCCAAGTTTCTGCAACACCTGAACCAAAAAAAACAGGATGACGGGGGTTTTACCCTGATCGAACTGCTCGTCGTGATCATCATCATCGGTATTCTGTCAGCGATTGCCTTACCTTCTTTCCTCAACCAAGCCAACAAAGCCAAACAATCGGAAGCCAAGCAGTATGTTGGTTCAATGAACCGGGCTCAGCAAGCCTTCTACCTGGAAAAAAGCGGATTTACAACAGAAATTGGTAGACTAGGTCTTGGTATCGCCACCCAGACTGAAAACTACAAGTACTATATTACAAGTACTGCTGCTACGACTTCGGTAGCCAATGCGGGGGAATCCACAAAAGCCCCACTAAAAGCCTATGTAGGAGGTGTGAAGCTAGGTACGATAGCGGCAACCAGTGAGGCAACTACTCTCGCCGTATTGTGTGAAAAACAGGAAATTGGTACGGGAGATCCATCGACTGGTGTTGTTTTTACCGGAAATCAGCCAACCTGTAACTCGCCTAGTTATGAATCCCTTGAAGGTAAGTAAGAGAGAACTCCCGGTTTTTATCTAAACTTTTACGAGAGTGGGTAGAAGACTCTACCCACTTTTTATATTTGTAGATAAGCGGCAAATTTTTCTTGTACTGTTTGAAATCATGACTTTCAATACTTTTTCATCGAATTTTGCTGATTTGCAACAGCAAGCTTATCAGTCTTTAACTCTCGGTGATTACGGCAAAGCTATAGAATTGTATAAGCAAGCGATTACAGCAAAGCCTACTGTTAAATTAAACTACTGGTACTTAGGATTAACCTTCTTGCTACAGGGTCAAGAAATAGAAGCTCAAACAACCTGGATGTTGGCTATAGGGGAGGGTAACGCTGAGGAAATAGATCTATGGACAGCAGAATTAATTCAGGTTTTACAAGCGGAAGCTGAACGCCGAGAGGCTCTTCCAGATTTCCCAGTTGCTTGGGCAATCCGCCAACATATCCGGGAGATTAGTCCAGCCGATATTAATAATCTATTGCATCTGATTTATCTGTATATCCAGCTTGAGACATTCACAGCAGATGAATTGACTGAGTTAGGAATCATTGAACTCCTAAAACATGAGCAATCTTTAGAACTTGAGTCTGATTTACTCCTGCAAGTGTTGCGGAATATTTTAGATTATGCCCCACTAGCACCTTTATCGTTTGAGTTTGCGGAGGCTTGCTTACCCCATATCTATAATTCCGAGGCTTTGATTAATCTATTGCTGTCAACCTCTCTCCACATAGCTTTTACCAGAATGGAGTGTGCCGTCGCCGCACGTTTTACAGAACTCTGTTTGCAGTTAGATGATAAACACCTGGAATCTTTAAGGCTTTTGGCTACACTTTATCAGAAGTCTGATCGACATGAACAGGGCATTAAAACGGCTAAATTGTGCTACTCATTATCCCAAACCTTAGCGGATAAGGTTTTTGCAAATTTCCATCTTCTTCGAGCGTTGATGACGGCTGGTGGACAGTGGGAAGAAGCTGTTTCTATCTTTCAGCGACAGGAATCTTTGCTGGAATTGTTGATTAAGGATAGTCCTAAAAATCTCGCTCAATCCACTACTTTGCGTCTGATCAACTCAACCTTCTTTCTGCCTTACTTTCGGGATAATCCCCTGGTTAATCAACGAATTAAAAATCAGGTATCTCAACTTTGTCAGTCTAATATTGAAGTTTATGTAAAAACTCAAGGAGAGCAATATCATCAGCGGTCAATAGTCAATCAAAAAATTGCGGCTTCTAAACCTCTGAAGATTGGCTATCTGTCTGATTGCTTGAGATCCCATTCTGTGGGTTGGTTAGCGCGATGGATCTTTGAGTATCATAACCACGAGCGTTTTCAAATTTATACCTATTTCATTAACTATAAACAAATTAACGATTCTCTCCAAGATTGGTATGTAGAAAAGTCTAATTTAGCTTATAAGGGAGGAGTTAATGGTTTAGAGATTGCGGATAAAATTTATCAAGATGAAATTGATATCTTGGTCGATCTAGATAGCCTTACTCTTGATATTACTTGTGAGGTGATGGCACTCAAACCAGCCCCTGTTCAAATTACCTGGTTAGGTTGGGATGCATCAGGGCTCCCTGCAATTGATTACTATATTGCAGACCCTTATGTTTTACCAGAGTCAGCTCAGAATTACTACAGCGAAAAACTCTGGCGCTTGCCCCAAACTTATATTGCTGTTGATGGTTTTGAGGTGGCTGTACCGACTCTGCGCCGCGATGAACTAGACATTCCTAGGGATGCCGTCGTGTATCTTAGTGCTCAGACAGGATACAAGCGGCACATTGACACAGCGAGATTGCAGATGAAAATTATTCAATCCGTGCCAAATAGCTACTTCTTGATCAAAGGATTGGGAGATCAAGAATCACTCAAAAATTTCTTTATCCAGATTGCAGCAGAAGAAGGTTTAAACAGTGATCGCCTGCGATTTCTACCTTGGACGGGTTCAGAAGCAACTCACCGAGCTAATTTGGATATTGCTGATGTTGTGTTAGATACTTACCCCTACAACGGTGCTACCACCACTCTAGAAACACTCTGGTTGGGTATTCCTTTAGTCACGCGAGTGGGACAACAATTTGCTGCTCGGAACAGCTATACTATGATGATGAATGTGGGTATAACTGAGGGAATTGCTTGGACGGATGAAGAGTATGTAGAGTGGGGTGTTCGTCTTGGCAAAGATGAAGTGCTGCGGCAACAAATTGTCTGGAAACTGCGACAGTCCCGGCAAACTTCTCCCCTGTGGAATGCTAAGCAATTTACCCGGGAAATGGAAAAGGCGTATGAACAGATGTGGCAAAGATATGTTCAAGCCAATCAATAGTCAGGGGTCAAGGTTGTCTCTATCGAAAATCCCAACATCCGGCTTCTAGCTGAACAACTCGCTTATCCTGCAAACTATTCAGTTCGCAAGCTGGAATCTTTTGTACTCCTAGCTGGGTCATTGCCTGTTTATTTTCATTCTCCAAAACAATCCGAGCTTGGATGTAAGATAGCAACGCTTCTCTATGCACTTGATCAAGTGTGCTAATCAAGGCAATTTCTGGTGTATCAGCCACCTCCCTCTCCTCTTGGAAAAGAAGATTCATTGTAACACTCGATAGAATGAGGTTAACATCCTCTTCAGCAACATCGCTGATGTCTATCAGTAAAGTCATACGACTACAATCCGGGTGGTTCAAAAGAGTTCTGATCACTTTTTCCAACCCTAAACAAAGGGATTCTTCTGACTCACACCAGTCTGGAAAGACAATGAAGTTAATATCTCTGAGGGGTATTAGTAATGAGTCTGTTGCAGATGTTCCAAGTTGGAGCGTCACTTGATTGTCTACAGGTGGCTTATGGGAACGAATAATGTTAAGAAAACGCAGAGCTGTGGGGACGGGACTGTAATTCTCAATTGCCCACATCCGACCTTCCTGAGAGATTTGTTCTAAAATGCCTGGGTCATTCGCAATACGATCAACTGTGTTTTGAATATTGTCGAGGTCGATTCCGATATAATGCCGCCAGTTTTCTGGCATTACGGGTAATTTAATGCCATATTTCTCAAAATCTACCTGAAAGGTAACGCATCCTGCAGCTAATGATTCCCAAAACCGCCAGCTATCCCACCATTCCACAAAAGTTTCTCCTGAACCAGAGTCAGGAACCATCCAACCTGCGAAGCTAGCACAAGCAACCGATTCTTTCAGGTGTTTGTAGTAAGTTGGATAGTGACGCTTACCTGTTTGAGTCCACTGTAAGTAGTGATACTCATCAACTGGGCGATGGTTAAAGCTATCGACAATTTCCTTAACTGGCAAAAGTGTTTGAATCTGAGGAAAAAACAGGTCGCGCACTATTCGCCTCAACGGATAATCAGCGTGTATAACCCCTTGGTCAACTCTCAGCCACCCTTGTTCAACTCTTACTTTGCACCAGTTAGATACTCTTAAAGTTTCTTGGTTAAGACGAAAGTTAACCAGCAAATGCCTATTTTTTTTTTGAAATTTTGGCAAGTTCATGGTTTCTTGCATGATTCGGTTAGAAAGCCCAAATGCCCAAGGTACAAAGTTTTTCGGATATTGTATTCCCCTATTGCAATGAGTTCTAAAGATGAAGTCAAAATCTTCAGTCCAAGAGGCTTTCGGTCCATCCAAATCATCTAAGTATACGGTAATATAGGTTCGGTCTGGAGAGAATAGATGTTCAGGAAAAGTTTGATGGCTGAATGTCCAGTTTTTATCTAGTACCACAACGTCACAATCTCTATGAGTGATACCGGGATGATGCCGAAATAGATAATTATTTCGTTGCGGTGTTATCTGCCAATAGTTGATGTTTGAATAAAATGGTATATCTAGTTTTTTTAATCCTTCAGCTATACAAATACTTAAATGAGAATATTTTTTATCACATAAATAGAAAAAAAATTTTTCCGTCCATAATGTTTTATTTACGGATGAATATGCCATACTTTTACTGTTCATAATAAAAAGGTATATTTATTTAACGTGACTGAAAAAAATATTTGCTCATTAAGCTGATCATGAACAACCTTTTTGGAGAACCGCTCTAGTTCCTCAAGCTGTCTGTTCAATAAGATGAAAGGCTATCAGCTTTTGCTTTTGTAATTGCTTGTTTATTTTCATGCTCTAAGACAAGCCGAGCTTTGAGGCGAGGTAAAAGGGCTTCCCATTGAATTTGACTCAACTTTCCCACTAGCGAAATCTTTACACTGTCACTAATATCCAAGTCTTCTTGTATGAGAATATTCATCACGACACCAGATAAAAGGAAATTTGCTTCCTCATCAGAAATGCCACTGGTGTCTATGAGAAGTGTCATGTAGCTTCTTTGGGAAGGTGTAGCTACTGATCTCACCGCTTTTGCCAAATCTCTTCCGATTACCTCTTCCGGTTGAAACCAATCTGGAAAGATAATTAAATTAATATCATTCAAATTCAATGGCAAGAGAGTAGCATCAACCAAGGCAGAACTTACTATTTCTGCCATTTTTGTCCAAGAGAACTTTTTCGCTTGTTCTAAACCAGCAGCAATTAGCGAGTTGCGAACATCGGGTTTTTGCACATCACAAAGCGCATTAACCATTCTATCAACATCATAATCATTCACATATAAGGCGGCTTCTCCCCCCACTTCAGGAATCGGACCATTCGGGCAAGTTATCACTGGGCAACCACAAGCCATTGCTTCAAGTACAGGGAGTCCAAAACCTTCATACTTCGACGGATAAACCAAGGCAACAGCACCAGAATAGGCTACTCTGAACTCCTCATCACTAAGGTATAGGGTATGGACAGTACTACCCGATGTATAGACTCTAAATTCTTCTGATACGAAAACGCTACTACCTGTACAAACAAGATCAAAACCTTGCCGGGTACAAAGTCGAGTAAATGCCCTCAAAAACAAAATAGTATTTTTATAGCCTCCCCCAGCACCAACCAGAATAAAGTAAGGTTTTGAGATACCATATTTTGTTTTAAACCTAATAATTTCTTCTTGGCTGGCTGGAGAAAAAATATTTTTCACTCCGTTATAAGCGACTGTTATTGATTCCTGCGAAATATTGGGAAAAAACGTGATTAAATCACGAGCTGTATTTTCCGAAACGGCAATATAAAAAGATGCATGTTGGATACCATAATGTTTTTCTCGCCACATCGGCTGGTTAAGATCCCAGCCTAGTAGTTCCGGAATCATGTCATGTGCCATAAACACCGATGGCGTTGATAGAGGTGTACTATAGTAAGTAGAAACAAATAAATCAGCATCCTCTTCATCACAGATTTGTTGTAGCATTTCGCGATCAGCATCTGTTTGACTATAGTCATAGGGGGCTATTAAACGATACCTAACACCTGAAAGTTTAGGGGCAGTTCCAGCTCGATCCAATAAAAGGATATTTTGAGAAAAGCCGTTACTTATCCACTCTTGTAACAAAGATATCCACACCCTAGCTATTCCTGTTTTGTAGAGCTGAAAAAACACACCATCAATGACAATTAGCATCTTTTTATTTAACTCATTCAATCGGTTTATTTGCTTATTTACACAAACAATATAATTAATATTAATAGCATTACAATTTTTACTTAAATTTATAAAATCCTGTTGTTGAACGACAAATTCGCTTATTATGTAAACTATCAACTTCACATAAAGGGGTTTTTTCTACACTGATATTTTCAACTTTAGGCTTATCTTTTTCCCAAACAAGACGATAGTCAATATTGTTAGAGATGGCTTCCCACTGGACACGAGTCATTTGTCCAACAAGAGCTATGTCTTCATCAGTGACATCATTTATATCCTCTTCCATCAATAAACTCATCGTGACACTCGATAAAAATAGAGCGGCTTCTTCTTCAGAAATATTACCATATTCCAGCAACAAAAGAATATGCTTTTGATCCGGATGATGCAAGATAGTTTTTAGTACAAGTTCTAACTCAGTCGCTAATTCCTCCTCAGACTGCTCCCAATCCCAAAAGAAAATCAAATTAATATCTCTAGTTTTTTTGAGAAGACCTAAAAATTCATCTTCAATTAAACTAGAATAAATGACTGGCTTTTTGTAAACAGTTTTTCGATAAGACAAACTTGTAGGAGACAGATCTAGTTTTAGGAAAAATGGTTCAATCTTATTCAGTTCAATTACGGCAATGCCATTGGCACAGGGCCAAGGACAATTATAATTAACATCAATCAATTGATTTTCTTCCACTTCCAACCAAATTTGAAAAGGGTTATGAACAGGGGGTTCTAGAAAAAAGCGTTTAAAGAAACTTTTCGATATAGCTTTTTTAGGAATTCTATACTTGTATTCCAGAAGTCCTAAATATTCTTCGCTAAATTGAATATACCATTCTCCATTTATTAACTTTCCAAAAGGTACTGTGATTAAAGCTTGACCACCAACTACCAATAAATCGTAAATTTTAGCAATTGCCTTTAGAGGAGCTTCCAGGTCGGAAACTTCATCATCTTCCCCATAGTATCCGGAAGGTTCAACACCTTGTCCAATATGTTCAACAGTGGAAATTGAGACTATTGCTTCATATTTTTTCTCAGATGGCAAATCCATCAAATCCACGTTATCTACACCTGGACATCGTTCAAATTTATCTACTATGCGTCTAGATCTAATACCGATATATTCGCTTAATGAATTCTCATAGAAATAGAGAACATTGCCAACTTCGAGAATTTTATTTTTCTCCTTTAAATGAGCTAGAAAGTCAAAAGCTATTGGAATCTCAATCGAGCGTTCAGCACTATTGTTGACAGGTATTCGATTGTAGTACAGCGGTTTACCTTTATATATGAAAGTACTTTTCCATTGCATTATTATATTCCTTTTTTTTACTAAACTATTATATAAATTTTAAAATATGCTGGGTTTATAGGTCATACTCCCTAATGTAATCTCGAATTTTCTTGACTACAGGTAGAGATTCTAGTCCTGACTCAACCAATTCTGGAACTTGAGCCAAACCCTCAATTATATTATCAGCAAAATTATAGCTTGGATCATTGCCATACCTCAAAGTTAAATACTCTAGAAGTTCCAAGGCATAATCAGTAAAATTTAAAACATCAGCTAGACAAGCCAGTTTGAAAATTCGCTCAGGTGTCTTTAGCTGAGTTTTTAGGTCTTCTCGAATTAGATCGCGGAAATAATAAGCATCTGCCCAGATTAGTGCTCCTGTATGAGGTTGGGATACAACAGGTGAACTTACCCGCCGCCCTCGTCCCGTAGTTACAACTAAATCCAACAGTGTAAACTCTTGTTCTCTGAGATATCGGTCGATATCACTAAAGAGAGGTTGGTCAACATATACAGGAGTGAATTCCACTTCAGTGACGATAGCAAGAACGCTAGAGCTTAAAATTTTAGCAGATCCTTCTAAAACAGCCAACTCTCCCCCTTGAACATCTAATTGTATAAAATCTATTTCATTAATATTTTCTGATACACAGAAATCGTCTAACGTGGTGGTCTCAATTTCCACCGTAGACTGTAGAGCAATTAGTTCTTTATATCCAGCAAATCGTTCCATATAGAGTTCATTAGGAGAATATAATGAACTGCAACCTGGAAACTTAGTTAAATATAATTTAGCTTGTCCTACCGAATTACTCAAAGCAAGAGGAATATGCTTTTCAGCCCAATTTACTTGTCGAGATTGAATCTCAGCATTCATCTGATTACAAGCATCTGGATCGGCATCAAAGCCATAAATAGTTAGATTAGGAGCAAAAATATCCCAGCCTTGAACGCCATAGTCATCTTGTGTGACTAATTTACGAGAACCAACAACAGCGATAGTTATTTGAAGTCGATTTAAATGACCACTTTTTTTCAAGTTAGGGAGAAATAATACCACAGTAAGATTCTCAAATTATTCACAATTTTATCTAGATCCAATTGAATCAATCAGGCTTCAGCAGTAATCCTAGGGGATTGGTAAAATGTAGAATGCATAATTAACTAAGAATTGGAAGTATGACTCATTAAAAATTGCGGCATTCATAATTTATCCACCTGCTGCTTTAACTCAGCCAATTTTACCTTATACCCTGCCTCCTGAGGATGCAACTCAACCAACCTTTCCAACGGCGCGATCGCACTTTGAGTATCCTGCATCTGTAACCGTATCTCCACCAAGCCTTCCAGCGCCACCCGATTCTCCGGTTCCCGTTCTAAAACCAACTCATACCCCCGTTCCTTCGCCGCTAGCTGTTGATCAACCGACGCCTCTTCCGAGGTAGCCGTCGTCTGCGGTTGCTGTAAGGCATTACTATATAGACCAAATAGCCCATAGCCCGTAGAACCCAGAAAGGCTACCATTGAGAATACAAGAAGAATTCGTTTCAGGGGATTTTCCTTGGGTTTCTTATCCGACATACCGACCTACAGGTAAAAAAATCTGCCAGTCAATCAAGTCTTGGCTAATCGCTCAAATCAGCAAGAGCTAGCCAGAGCGACCAATTTTAACCAGCTTGAGCATTGAGCAGTGAACCTTAATTCACAGCTTCGTCCTATCCTTAACCTACCCACATCTCGACCCAGAGCGATCACCTAACCTGATAATGTTTCAAACCAATTGTATCGGGCGCACGTCGGTGAAGGGCGACAAACAGTGCGATCACCTGTTCGGTTCCAGTCAATTTCATAGTGCGATCGCTCTCTTATTCCCATTTCCGCCAATTTTACTCCCTCCCCTTGCCAAGGGAAGGGTTAGGGAGAGGTTAAATCAAGATATTATCTGCTGATAAAACGCTTCCAAACCAGCCACACAAGCCCTATCCTCATAGAGATAGTCAAGCCGCTGTGCCATTCGTTCCCCGATTTCCTGTCGCCAAGCCGAGTCTACACCCAACCTTACCGCAATTTCCACATAATCTACCTCATGCTCCGCAATTGTCTGTGTCACCCCCAACATTTTCAGAAAGCTATACGAATGACGACCCCGCATAAATTCCCCAAGACAGGTAACAATAGGAAGACAACAGGCGATCGCCTCTAACGTTGTATTCCCTCCAGACCAACAAAATGTATCCAGGTAAACATCAGACAGTAAGTTAATCATTAAATAGTCTAGCCGTTCAGGAATAGCACGAAACACACAATACTCTTCACTCCTCAAACCCACTTTGGCAAAAGCCCGATTTAAGCGCGGCTTCAATAAATCACCCCGCAGAAACAAAAACTGAGCGTTAGGAACCCGACGGGCAATTTCCGCCAAAATCCAATCATATTGAGGCAGATATTTAAACGGCGCTTGACAACACAAATAAATCACCCCATCCTCCCGAAGCTGAAAATCTGAACGGGACTTAACTCGTGGCGGAATATAGGGTTTAGGATAAGCCACGCCAATATTTGGCAAACGAACCAACCTCTCCGAATAATGATCTTGTGCCTTTTCCGGTTCCATTAACTCACTCGACAAAAAGTAATCAATCGTCGGTAATCCTGTCGTCACCGGATGACCCCAGGCGACACACTGCACCGGGGCTAATCGTAAACCCCCCATTTGCCTAATTTGTGGGTCCATGCCAATTTCTGGAAAGACGAGAATATGAAGTTGATCCCGAATAATTTGTTCACAAACGTTTTCGAGATTACCCGGACTATGGTAAAACACATCACTATAGTCTTGGAACTGTTGAGTAACAGCATCCGGCGTATTGCCCGTATAGTAACAATAGATCTCAAAGCGGGTGCGATCGCAATAACGCAACCAGCCTGTTAACCAAAGGGTGCCACTATAAGCGTGAAGATAAGCAGAAACATAACCAATCCGAATTTTATCATTTGCCTGAAGCGGTGGCATAGAGACAGGAACCACCCATTGAGGATAGTTGGCTGCCATAATTTTATGGACTAATTCTCCATACTGACATTGCAGTTCTCGATCATTTTGAGCTTGATAGGGCAAATAAAAGTTAGTCAAGCTACCTATCCCTACCAAAGCATTCTTTTGATTTTCATCAGTTTCTAGAGAAGTTTCCTGAATTAATCGTTGCAGTCCTCTGGTAAACTCTTGTCGATAGCCAACTATTTCCGCTTGATTATCATAGATCATCGGTAAAAGCAAGTATTTCAGAATTTTAAACCTATAATTACTAGGGAATAATTCCGAAGCAATCTTCGCCCGGTTTCTTGCCTCTTGAATACGACCCCTAGCGTGCAAGTTCATGATTAACGAGAAATGCAGCTTACCTTCTTGTGGGTACAATTCAATTCCTTGAGTAAGAAAACTAATCGCTGCATCAGTCAGCCGTAAATATCTCAAACATTCACTCAACCGCCAATACAGTTCAGCATCTCCCCACCCAACTGCCAGAATTTTTTCATAGCACTCCCTAGCCGCTTGCCATTTTCCCTGTTGAAATAACCCATCCGCCAATTCCTGCCAAAAAAACCTAGCCTCTTTCCGGTTCAAACTTGCCAAATCATAGGCAGGAATAGATTCAGCATGAGCTTGAGCAATTGCCGACTGATTTTCACACGGCAAAACCAGTCTAGCTTGAATATGAGGCAAAAGAACTTGCCATTCACGACAACTCAGATTTCCCGTGAGTATAATTTCCGCACCCTCAGTAACCGGGAACTCTTCTGCCATCAAAAGATGCATTGTCACACCAGACAAAAACAGTTCAGCATCAGCTTGAACAATGGTACTCGTATCAATTAACAAGGTGATATACCGACTTGCCAGATGAGTCGCACTCATTCTGACCACCTGTTGTAAATCGCATTCCAAGAACTCCTCAGATTGAGTCCAATCGGGAAAGAGAACTAAATTGATATCGTTGAGGTTAATCAATGGTAATTGCTATCCTTGCGACCCTATCAACATCCAGACTATCAACCTAGGCACTCTCTCTAACTTACCCACTTCTGTACCTAGAGCAATCATCTGATTTTAGCAAGGGTGCAAGCTGGGGTTATCCACACACCAACGACAAAGAGTGCGATCGCTTCCTTGTTCCCATTCCAGTCAATTGTATTGGGCGCAAAGGTTTAAGCCGAGGGCGACCCGATCCAATTAAATGGATTGGAGTTGTTCATTGATACAGGTGGGTCGCCCCTACCCAGATCGCCTGTTCTATTCCGGTCAATTCAATCATGCGATCGCCTGTTCGGTTCTAGTCAATTGAATTGTGCGATCGCAGCCTGATTCCAAGCCTGCGCCAATCTTTCTTGTTCCCTCCCCTTCGAGGGGNCTAGG
>JGI11876J12873_1000092_pt1 | contig 16368 bp, 20 predicted proteins | sample ElkSloMetagenome_4_FD_12873 | JGI IMG/M metagenome (IMG submission 12873) | reverse complement strand
CGTAAGCTGCTCTTGCTCGGCAACTATGAGTCCTTCTGTTAACTAATCTTAACGTGTTGCCCGAAATTTCTGCCGAAAACGGAGCAATAGCCAGTAGACTAAAGGTCATATTGATGTTTAATTAGGAGCTTGTAAACCATGTCCCTTTCAGATACCCAAGTTTTCGTCGCTCTCGTCGTAGCGCTCATTCCCGGTATCTTAGCCTTCCGTTTAGCTACGGAACTCTATAAGTAGTTCTCATTCTCAATCTGGCTGGGAACTGGCAAGGATGAGGGGTGTGATGTCCACCCTTGTCTTGTAGATACGGTTTGAGTTGCACCCCTCATCTCATAATTCCGGATAATGGCAGCAAAATGCTTTAAGGTATCTGACTATCTTCAGCAGAGTATTGCCTGCGGAAAACTCTTCGTCTATGATCTGAACTTTAGGCGACCAGCTCGGTCGTTTCAGTCTGTGGACTGGTGAGTGCCGACACTGCCAGGATGAAGCCGGATGAAAATGTTAGCGATTGTTAGCATTTCATTTTGGCAACGGACATACGTTCCATCAACCCCTAGGCGTACAGTTTAAAAGCACGAGTCTGTAACGATCCAGACGAGAGGTGAACGCTGGCACGTCAAACGTCGTTAGTCAATAAGGCGGTAGGGGTCTTACCAACTTTTGTACAAGGGAAGCGATACTTTTATGCCGAGCTTTCCTCTGCCGCTAAATCAAAGACGATAACGGGAGTCTCCAGCGAGTTTTTTTTGAGATGAATGCAATCCCAACCTCTCGACCCACTCGGCAACCTTTACCAACCCGCCGCAGGGTTACTCGCCAAGAGCGTCGTCCTCGGCGGCATTCCTACTCCGTTGTGGCGGGTGAAATTACGGTTAAATTAGTGGTAAATCTGATTCTTTGTACTGCCGCGATCGCGGGATTGGCACAACTGTTGCCCTATCATCTGTCCCAAAAGGCGAAGTTGCAAGAAGTACGATCGGAAGTGAAACGCACCCAAAGCCGTGTTCAGAAACTCCGCAGTGACTTCGGCGAAGCGTTTGATCCGGCACAAGCTAGACGAGTTATGCAAGATCAAAGTTATCGGGTTGATCCAAATCAGCGTCAAGTCGTCTGGGAAGATCGACGTCTCATGCCCGATAACTAAATAGGGGCTGCTGAATAAATTTTGGGGTGGAGAGAGGGAACAGTTTCAACCCCCTGTTGAGGTTTGAATTCATGCGCTTAAGGGATCAAGCAACTCACCCATCCAGGTTTCAACTTTCTGGCGCAGACGACCCGAGGTTCCTGACACAGGGAGTTGAGAGAGGGCGCGTTGATAGTCAGCGATCGCGCAGTTCCAGTCCCCTCGCAGATGATAGGTACGACCTCGTTCGGCATAGATGTGGTTTTGTAGGCATCCCAGGATTAAAGCCAAGTCCAGGTTTTCTATAGCAAGGTCATAAAGCCCTAATTCCCGAAAGGTGATGGCTTGGTTAATCCAAGTGCGAACATTACGCGGATTGAGATCCAATGCTTTTTCGTAATCAGCAAGGGCTTTGGCTAATTGTCCCATGGCAGCATAGTAATTGCCGCGATTATTGTAAGCGCTGTCCAATTCGGGATTGAGTTGTAAGGCTCGGTTGTAATCGTCTAAAGCTTTTTGACGCTGACCCATTTGGAAGTAAATCAATCCTCGGTTGTTATAGTCAATGGCGTGGGTAGGATGATGTTTAATTGCCTGACTCAAAAGCGCGATCGCACTCCTGTACTCTCCCTGTTTGGCTTTGCGTTGAGCTGAGGTGCGTAAATTTTTAATCGAAAGGTGGTCAGGGGTTTGAGGGGTCAGTGTAATCGTGGGTAAAGGCTGGGGTTTCCGGCGGGACATGGGAATCCATTGTCTATTCTGTTCATCGCCTTTGATAAATACATGAGCGTTCATAATCGTTCTCCAACAACACCTGCGGTCTATCTACAATCAACCTTAAGTCTGGCTGCACCCCGCGAGTTGGTGTCGGTGTGTCACTTCCTGAGGCGTCTTTACTCCTCTTAATAATCACCAGCCAACCCAACATATTGATGTTCTATGAGAAATCTACAGCACAACTTAGTTGCTTTCCTGAAATCTTAATGAATGAAGCTGAGTCATTCCCTCTATCCTGGGTGTTGTTCACCCCGCTAGCTGTGTGAACCTACAAAAATTGGCACAATTGTAATCAGCACTCAAACCTTTATTGCCATCTGGCGATGCTCCGTCCCCCAAACTTACAGGGTTAACGGTAACGTGCCAGAAATCTGCAACGTTTCTTTACATTCCCCAGCAAGTGATTGCCCAGTCTGACCCACAGATAAAGAATGTCCCGTCTAGAAGGTGGTAAAATACAACCCAAGTAACTGATTGGTTTGGGTTGGGAATAATTAAGGACACTGAAAAATGGCAACGACAACAGCATTACAGGATGCTCCTGACGTTAGTGCAGATAACTATTTAGTGGTAGGGTTAGCCACCTGCTTTTTGAAACAAGAGGGTGAAGTTGAGGAGGTGAAAATCCTGGAACCAATTCCTTCGGCGGCTCTGGAGGCAGTTCTCAAAGGGATTCCGACCTCCTATTCCATGGCGTGTGGCACCACACTGGGCGAGGTTATCAGTGGTAACACCCCAGAAAAACCGCCGGAATTTCCAGCAGAGGCTCATTTTTGTGATGATTTTATCGCCCGCGCGATCGCAGCAGCTCGCACCTACAAAACTCGTCCGGAGGCACAAGCCCACATTCCCCCTGGTACAACGCGCAATGATTTCAATTACTCCATCGAACGCAAGCGGGTGCTGAATCAGATACGAGTTGTGCGTAAGGAAGACGACGTTAAACAGCACGAATACACTCACAAAGTTCTTTAATCAAAACAACGATGCTGAAACTTTATGGTGGCTCTCGCAGTCGGGCGTCAATTGTCCAGTGGTATTTAGAAGAATTGGGCGTTCCCTACGACTATGTATTGTTAGACATGCAAGCTGGAGAACATCGCCAGCCGAATTATCTGGCGATTAATCCCATGGGTAAAGTCCCAGCTATTATGGATGAGGATTTCCAACTGTGGGAGTCGGGAGCAATTTTGCTCTACCTGGCTCAAAAATATGGCAACCTGAACGGATTGGAGGAGCAAGCCACCATAGCTCAATGGATTTTGTTTGCCAATGCGACGCTTGGTCCGGGAATTTTTGTGGAGGCGAGTCGAGAGCGGGAAATGCCGAAATTATTTCCCCCGCTTGAGCAACGTTTACAGAATCAACCGTTCTTGTTGGGAGATAAGTTTAGTGTCGCTGATGTGGCTGTGGGATCGTATTTGAGTTATATCCCGATCATGTTACAGCTTGACCTAAGCGAGTACCCAGCTATCTCAGACTATATTAAACGCCTTGGTGAGCGATCGGCGTTTCAGAAAACCATTGGCGGACGCAGCTAAATATATAAAGCTGTGGACTATGAATCAGGACACCCCTAACTGGAATGTTGATGACTTAAGCTGGGTTTGTAGTAGGCACGAAGCGTGCCAGAAGCGCTCGCATTGCTTACTACAAACTCTAAAGTCAGTGCCATTTCCCCTAACTGGGTGTCCTTGCCATGATTTATTTTCGTGATTTACCGGAAACCCACAGCCGCTTGCCAAACAAACGCTAGCAGCAAGAAAAAGACGGGGATGACTGGGAGAACGTCTACGATAGGGTCAAAGATAGAGTAGGCTTCAGGCAATTTCGCCAACAGCATGGCTGCTTCCATAGTTAAGTCTTCCTTTCTAAGCGAATTTTCAGAATTGAAATGTATCTTAACATGAACTGGGTTACAACTGAGCTAGCTTCAGGGGGTAGGTTGGGTCTAGGGAAGAGACCCAACCGAAAAACCTAAACCTGAGCTGTTGCCAGTTCAGCTTCAGCCGCAACTGGATAAATGCTCACCTTCTTGCCAGATTTACCCTTTCTCTCGAAGGTCACCGTGCCATCAATCAGGGCAAATAGAGTATAATCTTTGCCACAACCGACATTGGTACCGGGGTGAAATTTTGTGCCACGCTGACGCACCAAAATGTTACCTGCTTTGACGACTTGACCGCCAAAGCGTTTAACTCCTAGCCGCTTGGCATTAGAGTCACGACCGTTACGAGTACTACCTGTACCTTTCTTGTGAGCCATAGTCTCCTCTTGTTTTAATGGTGTGATACCAAATCCGGGTTAGCTACCCCTGTTATAACCTAGTCCGCGCAGGCGGACTTTGCTTGTGTAGCAGCGATTTCAATCGCCTCCTCTTGCATGGAGTGATAAAGGCGGATTTGGTGTGAGTAGATTCCTATTCTTATTCTGAAGCCGTTTCCGATGTTGCTTCAGGGGCTGACTCCTCAGCCTCAGTTGGCATTACCTCTACAGGCGTCGCTGACGTCGGCGTTTCTGGGGATTCAGCGCTAGTACCCGCTAACACTGAACCATTCATACTAATAGCATCAACCATCAGACGGGTAACTTCCTGGCGATGTCCCCGTTTTTTGCGGGTTTTCTTCTTCGGCTTCATCTTGTAGACTAGGATTTTGCGATCGCGAAAATGTCGCATCACCGTGCCTTCGATTGTTGCCCCTTCAACTAAAGGCTGACCAATGGTGACGTCACCATTATGCTCAACCAGCAACACCCGTTCAATGGTGACTTTCTCTTCGGGTTCAACGGGCAGGAGTTCAATGTCGTAAAAACGACCGGGTTCAACTCGTAGTTGTTTGCCGCCTGTCTCAATAATTGCGTAACTCATGGAATTGTCCTTAAATGTAGCCGTACAGGTAGCTAGCTCATTAGTAGGTTAGGACTAAGACACAACATCAGATATACAAGCGACAGCACTGTCTAGCTTAACACTTGTACTAAGCCTAACGACTTTTCCTTAGTCCTAATCCCGTAGAGAAGCGATAAATCGCTGTGACTCTCAGGCTTTGAGCTGCTTTTGCTATATCTTTACCTGATCCGAGCAGGTGTATAAAGGCATTTTATGACCTTAACTTATAAATGCTAAACTTGTCAAGTTTGAACAAAGTTTTTTTGCCCAAGTCACTTCATTCTCAATACTCTAACCATTTTGACAAATCTCGCTGAAGCAACTCTTGAAGCTGAAGAATGTCTTCTCTATAAAATTCGACGAGTTGCTTGCGGACTTCTTGTGAAACTTTAGGTTTAACAAGATTTCCATTGTTAACAGTGAACGTAATTTGCTGGCGCAGTTTATCGGGAAACAGTGGCTTCAATATCGATTTGATTGGGTTTTGTTTGTTAAAGAGTGCATATAAAGTTTTATTTTTTGGAGCGCGGCGGGATTCTCTAACTCTTTCGGATAAACAAGGAATAAATGTTTCGTTGACTTCTAAAAATTTAAAAATGTCTGGCAAAACACTGAAAAGATTATTCTGGAAATCTTCATAGATATAAACTTTAATCTGATCACGTTCAAACACATCAATGTAGCGTTTCAGTTGGACATAGTATAACCCCCGTTTTTTGTAATGCCAAAAAGGCCACCAGTTATCTAATATTCGCTGTTCTTCTTGTTCAAGAGCTTGGGCAAAATCTGTTAATGGTTCACGACCTTGGTAGACCAAATGTAAAAAATTTGAATAAGCTCTATCAATTGGATTGCGAAGCATAGTAATCAGCTTCACATGAGGAATATAGTGTTTTATCCGTTTAACCGCATTCGAGCTGTAAAGGTAGATTGTAGATGCTTCGCCAATCGCTATTTCATCGGTTACTTTATCAAATAGTGCTTGATAGGCATCAATGTTAGTCACAACTGACTTGGCTTCTTTGGAGTCATCGGGACCGCAAAAATTCAATGTTTCTCCTTCATAGGCAAAGAACTTTGGTTCTTTTGCAGGACTCATGTAAATTTGCGGATGCTGCTTTAAATATCTATAAAGTGAAGTCGTTCCTGTTTTCGCCGCCCCTACAATTAAAAAATTAGGCATTATCATATTTTGAACTCCTGGAAATCAGTTTATTGGGATTAAATGCAACAAATTTTTTACATAAAAAACTAAACTTTATTTATTAATCAACTCATGTAATTGCCAAAATTCACTCTTTATAGTTAGCCAACTTACATAATTCTTCATAAACTTCATAAGTCTTTGCCGATACAGGTTTAAATGAGTCAGAATTTTGTAGGGAAGCATCAGGGAAATTTCGGTCTATTTTGCCATCAATAAACTCTTCAATTTTATCAAATTCTGTCCCTTCTAATACTTGGTTGTAGTGAATAAATAACCATTTACCTTTGTGTATATGGATTTTTAAAATGTGCTGATACATGAGTTCCCAGACTTGCAGTGCTTGGCCAAAATTTATTGAAAAATTATGTAAATATTTTTGCTTTTTACGAACTTTCAGAATACTGGAAGCAGTTGCCGCTGGATGCCTAAATATACACAAAAATACAGTATCCATTAAAAATGGTCTCCAGGCTGGCAATGTATAACAGAAGCGAGGGTCTTTAAAGCAAAAAGGTTGTTTCTGCGTTAATGATTCTATTTTTTCTGCTATTTCCAGAGGACAATGAACCTTTTTGTTCAAAGGTATTCTGGCAAGCCATCGTTGATTTCTAGTCGGTCTGTTTTTGAAAAAATTTCCAATTATTCCTCTTGGTCGTGCAGGTACAACCTGACTCAATAATTCTTCATTAATAGCTTCAACATTTTTTGATTCAAAATAGCCTTTAGGATTGATTCGAGTTGGAGACATTATCCTATCTCCCATGAAATATCCTGCACCATTCAGAGTCCCAGCTACCATACTAGTTCCACTACGTCCTGAACCTAATATAAGACAATTGAACATTTGCTATTTTCCTCCTCAACTTATTCCCATGTAGCTTTTTGATTTAATCTCAATTTTAACCAGTTTTAAATTGCATTTTGCTTTAGTATGGTTGTTTTTAACAATTTTTAACAATGACATAAGTTTCGCTACACTTTAATTATAATAGTTTAATTGTACAGACATTGTTACCTGATTAATTACATAATTTATTTTTTCTATTTTATGTACCTCATAATCTTTGCTAATCGATTTTCCCAAGAAAATTGACGAGCAAAACCAATTTGCTCTGAATGACCATTCTCTCTTCGGGGATAGGTTTCTAGAGTATATTGAAGGCAATGAGCGAATTGATTGGGATTATCAGGTTCACACCAAACCGCAATCATATTTGTCTCCTTGAATTCCATTAATGGTGGGATCTCTGTTGCTACAATAGGAGTTCCAGACGCCAAATATTCAAAAAATTTGAGGGGTGAGGTAAACGTTGCTGCTTCGCCCGAACAGTGCGGATGAGCTAAGATATCGGCAGCTTGCAGTAAACTAGGTAAATGTTCGTGCTGAATGTAACCTAAGAACGTAACATTATCAACCTGTTTTTCCCTGGCTAGTTGACGATAGGCTTGTACCTGCGATTCATCTCCTCCAGCAAAGGCAAATTGAATCTGGGGTAATTTTTTAGCAACATCAATTAGCAGATCAACCCCTTTAAATCGATACAATCCTCCTGAATATACTATCAAGTTTTGTCGTCCCTCGGCTAGCAACTTTTGTCGCCATTGTTCAGCTTTGTCAGGTTGTCGAACTAGAAACGATTGATTAAAGCTAAGATGAAGCTTGAGAATTTTCTCTGGTGGCATTCCCTTTTGAATCATTTTCTCGCGCACAGGTTCGGCAACTGTTACCGCTACTTGAAAGAGAGGATGCTGGACAATTTCTGGTTCATATTTATGGTTGGGATAGTGTTCTCGCTCGTAAATAACTGGAATACCAGATTTAATAGCTATCTTTACCAAATTCCAATCTAAAGTATGCAAAACTTTAGTATGAGGAAAAATATGAACAGGAAAATAGTACTTGCAGACGATCGTACTGGGGTGAGTCCACTTTCCTCCAATTCGACCAATGGGCCACGGCATGGCTAGGGGAATAACTTTAAGTTTATTGTGAATGTTGTAATGTTTAACAATTGTTTCCTCTGGCTGATTCAGGCGAAATGGATAAATCCAGTCAATGGGATTAAGGGATTGCCGTGGTTTTTGAAGATAGACTAAAACAGCCGGATAACCCAGGTTTGCTGCTGCATTAGCCGTATTAACATCATGAACTATATGAGCTTCTGGTTTAGGTAATACATTTCTCGTGAAAAAAATATAATATTTATTCATCGGATTGTTATATTTTTTAAAGATTTTGAAGAGAGTAACGCCTATTTTTTTGACATTCTAGCGCTATTCTCAAACAATTCAATAGTATTAAGGATATTAATGGCTGAACTATAAGATTCTTCTAGTAATTCATTCTCCTCTTCTGGGGTATCTACCAAGTCATCCGCTAACAATCGGATAGAACCAATCATGGAATTGAGCATGGTTCGGACTTCGTGAGATGCTTTCATTAAAGCAGGATTTGGGGTGGGCGTACCTTGAGGATGTTCCGCAAATTGCATCTGATACAACCGTGCATAATATCCTCCTTTGCGTAAAAGTTCGTCATGTTTCCCGACTTCCATCACACACCCTTTCTCTAAAACCGCAATTTGATCGGCGTTTTGCACAGTCGAAAGGCGGTGAGCAATAACCAAAGTTGTGCGATCGCGACTCAATTCCTCCAGCGCTTCTTGCACCAAACGCTCAGAAACCGTATCTAATGCACTCGTAGCTTCGTCCAGAATCAAGATATCCGGATTTTGTAAAATAGCGCGAGCAATAGCAAGGCGCTGACGCTGTCCTCCTGATAATAATACCCCGCGATCGCCAATCATCGTATTAAACCCCCCAGGGAGTTGTTCAATAAATTCTAAGGCATTCGCCCGTCGCGCCGCTTCAATCACATCTTTTTCGGAAGCATCTGGTCGAGCATAAGCAATATTATCATGAACCGAGGTATTGAACAAAAAAGTATCCTGGCTAACAATTCCCATATTATTACGCAGACTTTTGATATCAAACTCCTGTAAATCGATTCCATCTAGGGTGATACTCCCCTCTGTGGGATCATAAAATCGTGGTAATAAATCCGCTAACGTTGACTTACCTGCACCCGATGCTCCCACTAACGCTAATGTTGTCCCACGAGGTAAATCTAAATTAACCTCTTTTAACACTACCTTGTTCGGTTGAGTCGGATAGGCAAACGATAGCTGATGAAAATAAATTCCTTTTTTCAATGGATGATAAGGCTGAGAACCCGGCTGCATAAAGGGCTTATTATCATAACGCAAGAAGTCATGTGCTACTTCCACACTGGCTGAACTATTCGCTAAGGAACCCCTCGCTTTATTTAATTGGGAAATTAACGGTAAGAGCCGTTGCAGTAAGATGAGAAAACTTAGTAATACTGCCGATAGAGCCTCTATCTGACTAGCAAAAAATATTCGTCCCATAAATACAATTGTCAGCAAACCGACAATGCTAGTCACTTCACCAACAGGTGCTATAGCTGCATTGTTCGCCTGGGATTTAAAATCCGCCTTTTCGCGATCGCGGATTAGCTTTCGGATTCGCTGATACTCTCTCTCATCATTACCAGTAGATTTAACGAGTCGAATTCCACTCAACGTTTCTAGCACAGCAATCGAATAAGCTTTTGACAGACTTGATAGCTGTTTGCCAAATGCTTTGGCACGACTAATTGAGTATTGATTGACTAACGCCACAATAGCCACCAGAACCGTTGAAGCTAAAGTTAATTGCCAGGAAAGAGCCAGTAGTAAGGCGAGAAATACTAGGGCATTCGTCACCGTCACCATCATATTCAGTATAGTGCTGACCTCCCCAGCGGCTCGACCAATTTCTGTCCCTAGGCGATTCACTAGATCACCGACTTTCATGCGAGAGTAAAAATCTATATCTACGTCGAGCAATAATTTCACGCCGGCTTCACGTAAATCACATGTAATTCGGCGTCTCAACGAACTGGAGGCTAATGTACTGGCATAATTAGAAAGATTTTTTAATATAATGAGTCCCACAATAGCTCCCGCCATCGCTACCAGTCGATAATTTCCCGGCAGGTTATTAAAGGGAGACATAATCGCCTGGAGAATGGGCGGACCACTTTTTAAATCTAAATCTATACCTAAAAGATTTAAAACGATCGGAGCGATTAGGGCTGTACCAATACCGTTAAATAATCCACCCGATAATCCTAAGAGAACCGTTGTCCCCACTCGAATCGGATATCGTCTAATAACTTTTGATAATAAATTGGAAGCCATAGAGTCTTATTTGTTTAGTATGATCAATACTTAAAACTATAATTGACTAATCACTTCAGATAGTATATCTGCCATTTTATCTATACTGTAACACTCCATACACCTTTGTCTCGCTTCTTTCCCTCGCTCATTGGCGTCTTGGTAGTTTTGAAATATCCACCGAATTTTATCAGCAATTTGTTCAGGAGAACTGGCATCGACCAAATAACCCGTGTTTCCTAAAATTTCTGGAATGTCGCCAACGCGGGTGGATAAAATCGGTTTGCCCATTGCCATAGCATCGGTTAGTTTGAGTGGAAACTGAGCTTTAGCTGCTGGAGTATCGCGCTGAGGAACGACGACAATATGAGCTGCCGCAACCACTTCAGGCATTGCTGACACAGGTAATCTGGGTANCTTNATAATCCAACGTCCCCATTTTTCCATCAGTTGATGATCATAATCATCGTATGGACTACCCCCAACAATGACAAGCCTTAAGTCGGGCTCATTTAATTGATCGAGCGCGATTAAAACATCTTCTACACCTTTATAAGGGCGTGGCGCTCCTGGAAACATGAGAACTCGATAGTCAGTCAGATCATATCGTTTTCTACTGGTTTCTGGATTATACTGACTGGGGTCAAACACTGTCGTATCTTTGCCCTGAGGTAGATATACACCACCAAACCGTTCTTGCATGAAATGGGTGTGAGTTGTAATTACATCAGCTTGGGAAACTAACCCTTCGGTCAACCTTAAATAAACAGGATGATTCGGATTTCTGAGAGCGCCTTCAGGTTTTAAAATATCTCTAGCGAATTGTTTTATGCTAGGACGGTATGCCCAATCATCACCTCCATACCAACTTAACTCCCAATCGTCTATATCTAAGAGAACAGGACATCTGGTTTTAAACTTTTTAATAAGGGCAACCCCAAAACTTGTTGGTTTTAATTTGCTGGCATAAATAATATTGCCTTGAATATTCTTAATTAGAGTATTAATTGAAATAATGAATTTTGGATAATTATAAGCGGGAATTGTAATAATAGGAATTTCAGAATGCGGAATATCTGAACTCTGCTCGTGGGGAACAAATCCTATAACTTCGACTTCATAATTGAGTTTCTTGAGAGCTTTATACAATAAAAAAGGTCGCACGGCTCCGCCCCACCTGCCAGATCCACTGCTCGATAAGTCACTGACAACTAATGAAATTTTCCGTTTAGGTTTCAACGATTTTGTCTTTTTTAACTGATCCACTGTAGTCGTCCCATTTGCCGTTCATCCAAGACACGATTGATATAACTACGTTCCTCTTCCGTAACTTTATAGTCAGAAAGCATCGTAGTAACCAACTGAAGATACTCCCAACGGCTCAATTGACCTGTATCGAGAATCCGATCAACAATTGGCGCGATCGCGGGACTAGAGGGGCGTTGAACAGTTCCTGCCATGGGCGGTTAGTCTTTTTTAGCGGTGACCTAGATTTTCGACTAAGATAGCCTAGTTAACCGAGGTTCGTCATCTCAAGCTGAGTGAGCGGCAGTAGAGACTAGGATGAAGGTTAAAGGCTATGCGAGTATTTCCATTCTAAATCTAATGCCTATTGACACGATTTGCCATTGAGGTGGTTTATCTGTCGAATAGGGAAAATGATTGATAGCAAACTTTTCTCTTGGAGAAACGATTCAATATGCAAGTCCATCGACTACCAGCCCTTTCAGATAACTATATCTTTTTGCTGCATGAACCTGAACAGAACATTGCTGCTGTGGTTGATCCAGCCGAGGCTCAACCTGTATTACAGCATCTGGAAAAACTGGGTGCAGAGTTAGTAACAATTTTTAACACTCATCATCATTCGGATCATGTGGGTGGAAATCAAGAATTAATTCAGCGATACCCTGATGTCTGTGTCTATGGGGGAACCCAAGATCGTGGCAGAATTCCGGGACAACAGGTATTTTTACAAGAGGGAGACCCGGTTAAGTTTAGCGATCGCACGGCTGAGGTCTTTTTTGTTCCCGGTCATACTAGCGGGCATATTGCCTACTATTTTCCCCCGGTCACCAGCGATGATGTGGGTGAGTTATTCTGTGGTGATACCATATTTGCCGGAGGATGTGGCAGGCTTTTTGAAGGGACACCCACGCAAATGCTTGATTCCTTGAGTAAGCTGCGAAGGTTACCGGACAACACCCGTGTCTGGTGCGCCCATGAATACACCCTAAAGAATCTGAAATTTGCCCAAACCGTTGATCCCAACAACCCAGACCTGCAAAGCCGCTATACTGACGTTGAAGCGGCTCGTCGTCGAAAAGAGGCAACAGTCCCCTCCNTACTGGGCGTAGAAAAACTGACGAATCCCTTTTTGCGCTGGGAACAACCGACACTCCAAGCAGCGGTCAACAGTACAGAACCCGTGCAAACCTTTGCCCGATTGCGGGGAATGAAGGATCAATTTTAACCCAGGGTGTAGAGACGTAGCATGCTACGTCTCTACACGAATCCCAAATTTTCGTATAATTGGAGTTCTGAGTAAGCATCAATAATCTAAGTCAAATAGCCCGTACCCAAAAAAGACAATGGCAAAACGTGTACAGTTAGTTTTAAATCAAGACGTTAGGAAGCTAGGCAAATCCGGCGAACTGGTGGACGTCGCTCCTGGCTATGCTCGTAATTATTTAATTCCCCATGGGATTGGAACCTTAGCCACTGCTGGTATTCTCAAGCAAGTTGAGCGGCGCAAAGAACAAGAGCGACAACGTTTACTCGAAGAAAAGCAGCAAGCTGAAGCCCGTAAGACAGCATTAGAAACCATAGGTCGCTTTACCATCCGCAAGCAAGTGGGTGAACAAGAGGCAATCTTTGGTACGGTTACGGCAGCCGAGGTAGCAGAAGCCATTCAAGAAACCACAAACCAAGAGGTAGATCGTCGGGGAATCACGCTTCCCGATATCAGCAAGCTCGGTTTCTACAAAGCACAAGTCAAACTGCATCCAGAAGTTACGGCGGTTATAGAAATTCACGTTGCTCCGATGTAGAGACGTAGCATGCTACATCTCTACTCCGGATGTAGGGGCGGGTTTTACCGATAACGGTTTGGAACTGTCCCGATAACTTAACTCAACCCGCCCTTCCAGGGGAACAAGGAATTACAGCCCTCCGCTCCCCCGCTCCCCTGCTCCCCTACCCTCTGGTTGTACTCGCTATCTCTGGCGATGGCTTCAAACTTTAACCTTTCAATCATCCCTAGCTCTGTACCGCCTCAAAACATCGAGGCGGAGGAGTCTATTTTGGGTGGGATCATGCTTGATCCTGAAGCAATGAGTCGAGTGGTAGATTTATTATCTCCAGAAGCTTTCTACGTTAGCGTTCACCAAGAAATCTATAGATCTGCCTTCATTCTGCACCATGAAGGTAAGCCAACGGATTTCATGAGCGTTACCTCTTGGTTGTATGACCATAAATTATTAGACAAGGTGGGGGGTCAGAGCAAGATAGCGCAGTTAATGGATCGCACGGTGTCAGCCGTGAATATTGACCGCTACGCAGCGTTGGTGATGGATAAGTACCTGCGCCGTCAACTGATCCAATCGGGAAATGAGATTGTTCAATTGGGTTACGAGACACCGATGGCGTTGGACTTTGTTCTTGACCAAGCGGAACAGAAAATTTTCAATTTGACTCAGGTGCGTCCACAACAAGGGTTAGTGCCAATCTCTGAGACATTAATTCAAGCCTTCCAGGACATCGAAACGCTTCATGAAGGACTTGCCTTACCCGGTATACCCTCTAATTTCTATGACTTGGATGCGATAACGGGTGGGTTTGGGCGTTCTGATTTAATTATTGTGGCGGGAAGACCCTCAATGGGTAAAACTAGCTTTGCGTTGGCTATGGCTCGCAATATTGCTAACCGATTTCCTGTCGCAATTTTTAGTTTAGAAATGTCCAAGGCGCAATTAGTCCAGCGGCTTTTATCCAGCGAGGCGGGCATTGAAAGTAACTATTTGCGAACGGGGCGAATTACTCAAAATCAATGGGAACCTCTCTCCCATGCGCTGGGAACGTTATCAGAATTACCCATTTATATCGAGGATACGCCTAACCCCACCGTTATGCAGATGCGATCAAATCTGCGGCGTCTCCAGGCTGAACAAGGAGGAACGCTGGGATTGGTATTGATCGATTACTTGCAGTTAATGGAAGGGAGTGGTAGTGACAATCGAGTCCAAGAACTGTCTCGGATTACCCGTTCTCTCAAAGGATTAGCCCGCGAACTGAATACTCCTGTGATTGCCTTATCTCAGCTTAGTCGAGGGGTAGAGGCGCGGACGAATAAGCGACCGATGATGTCCGATTTGAGAGAGTCGGGTTCGATTGAGCAAGATGCGGACTTAGTGATTATGTTGTACCGGGATGAGTATTACCATCAGGATACGCCCGATCAAGGGATCACGGAAGTGATTATTACCAAACATCGCAATGGTCCAACTGGTGTCGTGAAGTTGATTTTCGACCCTCAGTATACTCGCTTCCGCAATCTTGCCAATCCCAATCAGTGATTATTTAGTCATTCGTCATTTGTCATTTGTCATTTGTCATTTGTCATTCGTCTTATGTCTCGCCAGCCGCCTTGGGTTGAAGCCCAAGGACCAACGCTCAAGTTAGAAGAGAGCTAGCTGACTAGGAAAGGCTGGACAAGTTTTAACTAATTTTTAGTAATTCCACATCAAAAATTAGAGTCGCGTTGGGCGGAATCACGCCACCTGCACCACGGGAACCATACCCCAATTCCGGGGGAATGATCAGCCGACGACGTCCGCCCACTTTCATCGTGGCAACGCCTTCATCCCAGCCTTTGATCACCCGTCCTACACCGAGTTTAAAGGAAAACGGACGGTTGCGATCGCGGGAACTATCAAACTTGGTGCCATCCTCCAGGGTTCCGGTATAGTGAACCACAACGGTTTGACCTTTTTGGGGTTGTGCGCCTTCACCTTCTTTGAGTTCGATATATTTTAAACCCGATGGTGTGGTTACAACCTCCTGCTCGGTGTTCTGTTCCTCAGTTGAATCCGTACTCATAGCAATTGATTGATTTTCAGGGATTGGTTTAGCCTGGGTAACTTGGGTTAGGGGTTGAGGTTGGGTTGGGTTGAGTTCGTCGGCGGTTGCACTCCCACGGCTGAGTTGAGTCACGACCAACAACAATCCACAGGCAACAATAACACCTAAGCTGATTAGAATATCTCTCAAAATCTATCCTCCTATTCAATGTTTGATTAACGCCACAGCTTATTTTCTAGATCCCGCACTTGACGTTCCAACCTATCAATGCGCCCCCGCAATTCATCCACTTCCGTTTGCCGAGGCACACCTAACTCCTGCAACAGATGCCGTAGCTGTCGTTCCATGTTGACTTCAAAGTTACCTTGCTCCGATTTGATCTGCTGCACCATATCATCGACGAATCCTTGGGCTTGCTCTGGATTAATTTTTCCATCTTTTACCCATTCATCGCTAACTTCTCGTAGTTTGTCTGCAACCATTGACGTTGTGCCTACACCAACCATCAATAACTGCTTCAGCCAATCTCTATTATCCATACGCTGTTCCTGTAACTCGGTGCTAACCCCAGGATAGGGGAAGGGAGGTTGATTCCAACCCCCAGTTCCATTTTGTGCTATCTTGCCCACAACTGCTGCCGTATTTACCCGCCCTGAAGCCAGAAGCAGAGGCAGAAAAACGACTATCTTTGACTTGAACTTGTTATGATTCAACCGTTTGCACCGTAACCGATCAAGCGTTTTATATGGTAATTGAGTATCTTAAAATTAGAGTCTCGCCCGAACTTCGGGAAACCTTTATTCTCAAAGATGCCGAAATCTGGACATCGATGCTGGCTCGCTGTCCGGGATTTATCAGCAAAGAAGTCTGGATTGAGCCAGAAACACCCACCGAAGTCATCCTGATTATTCGTTGGACAAGCCGTGAACAGTGGAAAGCTATTCCCCAAGAGCAGTTGGAGGGAACCCAACAGCAGTTCGAGCAGGAGTTTGGCAAAGATTATCAGATGATTCAGGCGAGTGAATATCAAGTGAGAAAATTCCCCCAAACA
>JGI11876J12873_1000090_pt1 | contig 16474 bp, 14 predicted proteins | sample ElkSloMetagenome_4_FD_12873 | JGI IMG/M metagenome (IMG submission 12873) | reverse complement strand
GGGCGCGGCAGCGGCAGGTCGGCCAGGGCGCGGCTGTCGATCTTCAGCGACAGCCACGCCTTGGGCGCGCCGTCGTCGGTGGTCTGGAAGGCGTTGGTCCGCAGGGTCGCCTTGATGAGGTCGTGATAGCGCCGCAGGATGCGGTCCTCGTCGGGGTTGGTGACCTGATCCACCGCCTCCAGGATGGCCGCGTCGAGGTCGGCCTCGGTGGTGTCCGCGCCGGCGCCGCCGTCGGGATCAAAGCGCGCCTCGAACAGGGCCACCAGCCGCGCCGTGATGGCGGGATGCCCGGCCAACGCCTGCATGATGTAGCTCTGGCTCAAAGTGAACGCCGTCTGGCGCAGGTAGCGCGCGTAGGCGCGCAGCACCGTCACCTGGCGCCACGACAGCCCGGCGTCGATGACCAGCCGGTTGAAGCCGTCGCTTTCCAGATCGCCGGACCAGACGCGGCGAAAGGCCTCCTCGAAGAGCGCGCGCGCCCGGTCCACGTCCACCACCGTGCCGGAGGCGGCGGTCATGGCGAAGTCGTGAATCCACACCGGCGCCGACGAGTCCGAGCCGGTGGCCGTGGGATCCAGGCGGGGCCGCAGTTCGAACGGCACTTCGCCCAAAACGCGGAAGCCCATGTTTTCCAGCACCGGCAGCATGTCCGACAGCGGCACGGCGTCGCTGGGCTGGTAGACCTTGAATCGCACCTCCCGCTCCGGGCTTTCCAGCGGCCGGTACAGGCTCAGCGCGAACGTGCCGCTCTCCAGGGCCTGTTCGATGCGCACGATGTCGGTGACGGCGGCCTGGGGCGTGTGCCGCTCGCGGTAGCTGGCCGGGAAGGCAGAGCCGTGGCGGCGGAACAGATGCACCCCCACCTCCTCGCCCTTGGCGGCCACCAGCACGTCGGCCAGATGGTCGGCCCAAGACCGCGTGGCGGTGGTGATGCGCGCCTCGATCTCTTCGGTGTCGGATCCGGGCACAACCCCCGGCGTGGTACGGATGATGACGTGCAGGCGCGCCAGCGGCGAGTCGTCGACCTGGGTGGACCACGTCTCGACCCGCCCCTGCAGGTGCGTTTCCAGGATCTCCTGGACGCTCAGCCGCAGGGCCGTGTCGTAGCGGTCGCGGGGAATGAACACCAGGCACGAAACGAAGCGCTGAAAGTCGTCGTGGCGCAGGAAGAGGGCGGCGCGCTGCCGTTCCTGAAGATCGAGAATGCCGAGCGCCACGTCCAGCAGCGTCTCCTCGCCGCTCTGGATCACCTCGTCGCGCGGCAGGGTCTCCAGGATATGCTGCAGCCGCTTGCCGTCGTGGCCGCGCGGATCGAAACCGCTGCGCGCCAGCACCCGGGCCAGCGTCCGCCGCACCACAGGGATACTGGCCGCCGAGTTGGTGTAGACGTCGGCGGTGAACAGACCGACAAGCAGGGTCAGGCCGGTCAGCCGGTGCGCCTCGTCGAAGCGCTTGACCACCACGGCGTCCATGGGCGCGGCGCGGTGGACGCGCGCCCGCGCGGCGGTCTTGGTCAACAGCAGCGGGTCCGGCCCGCGCACATAGGCCTGGACATCCTCGGGCAGGACCTCCAGGTCGCGCAGTTGCCCGAAGACGCGCACCTCTGCGTCGCGCAGGATGCCCAGCCCCGGCTCCGGGTCGGCGCGCACGCCGGTCTCGGTCTCGGCAAGCACGTAGTCGCGGCTGCCCAGGAAGGTAAAATGATTGTCGCTGAGCCAGTCGAGGAAGTGGGCCGCCTCGACGACGGTTTCCCGGTCGCCCGGCACCGGCACGGTCTCCTCACGCAGGGCCGTGGCGGCGGCACGGGTGAGGTCGCGCATGGCTGGCCAGTCCTCGACCGCCGCGCGCACCTCGGCCAGGGTCGAGCGCACCGTCTCGGCGACCGTTTCGAGCACGGCCGGGTCGGTCTGCTCGGCCAGGTGCACATGGATCAGGGAGTCCCGCGCCGTGCCGTCCGCCGCACCCTCGCACAGGTCGGTCAGCTCGCCTTGGTCGGTGCGCCGCACCCACACCACGGGATGAATCACCAGCCGCACGACCATGCCCAGGGTGGTCAGGGCCGCGGTGACCGAGTCCACGAGGAACGGCATGTCGTCGGTGACGATCTCCAGCACCGTGTGCTCGATGTGATAGCCGTGCTGCTCGTAGATCGGATTGTAGACACGCACCCGTGCCTCGCCCGGACGGCGGTGGCGCAGGAAGGCGAGCGCCGACAGGGCGATGCCATATAGCGTCTCGGGGTCGTGGCGCACGATGTCGGCCGGCGGCACGTGCGCGAAAAAGGCGTCTACGAAGCGGGTGGCCTGGGCGGCGTCGGTCCCGTCGGCGGCGGCGAGCCGCTCGGAGACCAGGGCGCGGACGCGCCGCAGGTGTTCGGCCTTACGGGCGGCCTGTTTCTTGGGCATGACACATCCTCTTCCGAACGGACCACCGATCGGCCCGTTCCACCGATCCGGGATCCAGCGGCACCCCGGTTGTGTCAATATCGCACGTTAAGGCTTGGGTTTCGAGGGGGAGAGGGGCAGCTTCGGCGTCCGGGTCGGGGCCGGGATGGTGCCCGCGCAGAGGCTCAGGCGACGCAATAGACGCGACGCAACAGCGAAAGCTCCGCAGTATTGTGTTTCATTAGGTCGTGGGCCCACAGTCCCTGCACGCCCTGCTTGAAGTCCTCGGCCAGTGTCCGGCCGATGGCCTCGAAGGACCCGAGCCCCTGGCGCTTCAGATCCTCCGGCTCCGACAGCACGCCGAGAATGAACACCCGCCCCGCGACATCCTCGGGAATGCTCGCCCTGATGCTGGCGATCCGGCCTTCATCCTTGTCGCTGTCGATCATGAGAACGAAGAACCGGTGAGGGAACCGCCGCATCTCCCTTGCGTGAACACCCAGGAATTCGTCCCGGACATGCGTCCATCCGCCGGCCACCGGCAGGACCTGGATCTGCGAAAGATCAAGATTGAGTTCGAAGCCGTTCGCCAGTTGCCGGTTGGCGTCGTCTTCCGGAAGGATGTGAATATGGGGCCGGTGTCTGTTCACGCCCATCACGCGACATCGCCTCGCAGCAGCGCCCCCACAAGGTCACCGTGAACGTCGCCCGCCGCCCGGATATCCGCCACGGACCGCGCTTGTGTCGGCTCCTGATGACTGTTTCGATACAGCACGAGCGTGTTTTCGTCCGAAAAGCGACGGATCGCCTCCGGATTATGTGACGTCACGACAAGCTGGCCGCCGCTCCGTTCAAAGCTCTTGCGCAGCATCATGATGGAGGGGCTGACCTCTGACGGCGCAAGGAAATTGTCAGGCTCGTCCCAAAAACACAGAAGCGGGCCGTATTCTTCATTGGCCGCCATCGCCAGCGCGAAGACCAGAAAGCATTTTTCGCCGTCCGAGAGATGCTCAAAGGGAAGCTCAACGAAGTCTTTCTTTTCACCAAACTGAACGGACAGATCCCGGCCCCTCGCCCCGACCGTGGGATTCTTGATCGCCAGAAAATCGGGCATCACTTGCTTCAGGTACGACTCCATGCGGGCATAAACGGACGGAGCCGAGACCAACACGCCGGAAATCCACTCGCCCAGGTTTTCCACATGCCGATCAGGCTGGAGGGTCTCCGTCTCTGACTCGCCCTTCATCCCTTGCGGGATTGGCTGCAAAATCAAGGCATTGGCAAGCCATTCCGAGAACCGCCGGACCTCATCGTTCCGCGAGGGAAGCTGAACGATGGGCAGGGCGACCAGATGCCAGTCGATCCCGAAACTGGACGACGAGTCCCACCCCGGCCGCTCCACGGTGACGCGCGCCGCCTCGCGCGAAAACACATCGGTCCCGTCGACCGTCAGCCATTCTTCAAGAACGCGCAGCTCCCGAAATCCTTCCGGGAACTCAAGGGCCAGCGTGTAGGAAAAGACGGCGCCCTCCAAGTCCACCTCGAGTTCAAACCGCATGGGCACCTGTGACCGGCCCATCGACAGGTCTGACGGGCGGATAAGGCCGCCGACCCGGTTTGACCCCCTGGCGATCATCTGCAAGACTTCGAGGGCGGCCCCCACCGTCGTCTTGCCAGAGCCGTTCCGGCCAATAAGCAGCACGGAATGCATGTCCTCGAGCTTCAGCTCGAAGTTTTCAAGGCAGCGGTAATTGTGGACGTAGAGTCTGCGGAGCATGGCGGCCCAATCCTGTTCGTCGAACCGACCATGGCATGACCGCGCGCGCTCTATCAACGTCGCCGGTCGGGGCCGCCCGTCGTGGGTCGAATTGGATTCGTTGGATTACGCCGCCGCCGGCGTGGCCACCAGGTCCTTCAGCGCCGCGTGCAGGGTCTGGTTGGCGGCCAGGATGGTGCCCGAATGCACCGGGTCGGGGCCTCCACCGAGTTCGGTGACGAAGCCGCCCGCCTCGCGCACCAGGATCACCCCGGCGGCGACGTCCCACGGCTGCAGGTCGCTCTCCCAGAAGCCGTCAAAACGCCCGGCGGCGGTGAAGGCGAGGTCCAGCGAGGCCACGCCCATGCGGCGGATGCCGGCGGAGACGGCCATGACACGGCCCATCTGTTCCAGGAACGCCGCGTGGCCGGGCTTGCCCCGGAACGGGATGCCGGTGGCGAACAGCGAGATACCCACGTCGCGCCGCGCCGCCACACGCAGCCGGCGGTCGTTCATGAACGCGCCCTGGCCCTTTTCGGCCCAGTACAGCTCGTCGGTGATCGGGTTGAGCACCACACCGGCGATGATCTCGCGGTCCCGCTCCAGGGCGATGGAGATGGCGAAGTGCGGGATGCCGTGCAGGAAGTTGGTGGTGCCGTCCAGGGGATCGACGATCCAGCGGTGACGTGGATCGCGGCCGTCCTCCGGCGCACTTTCCTCCATCAGGAACCCGTAGTCGGGGCGCGCCTTCTTCAGCTCGGCCTTGATGGTGCGTTCGGCCTTCGTATCGGCGGTGGAGACGAAGTCGCTCGGCCCCTTGACCGAGACCTGAAGCTGCTCGACCTCGCCGAAGTCGCGCACCAAGCCGCGCGCCGCCTTTTGCGCGGCGCCGACCATGACGTTGATGTTGGCCGAGCGGAAGGCCATCGGCAGCTAGTCCTTCGCCCGTTCGACGTAGGTGCTGTCCTCGGTGTTGACGACGATGCGGGTGCCGGCCTCGACGAACGGCGGGATCATGACGCGCACGCCGTTCTCCAGGATGCCGGGCTTATAGGAGGCGGCCGCCGTCTGGCCCTTCACCACCGGGTCGGCCTCGACCACCTCCAGGGTGACCTGCTGCGGCAGTTGCACCGAGATGGGGGTGCCCTCGATGAAGCTGACCTGAACCTTCATGCCGTCCTGCAGGAACGGGGCCTGCTCGCCCATGGCCTCTTCCGGCAGCTGGAACTGGTCGAAGGTCTCGTCGTCCATGAAGTGGCAGCCGGTCTCGTCCTTGAACAGGAACTGGCAGTCGCGTTCGCGCACGTCCAGGCGCTCGACCGTGTCGGCGGTGCGCCAGCGTTCGTTGGTCTTGTTACCGGTCTGGATGTCGCGCATCTCCACCTGGATGAAGGCGCCGCCCTTGCCGGGCTGGATGAGCTGGATCTTGAGCACGGACCACGTGCGGCCCTGGTGGTCCAGGACCATGCCCGGCCGGATGGTGTTGGCATTGATTTTCATGCGTTCATTCCCTTGAATGCGGGCGGACCCTAGCAGGTTGCCCCGATCCAGGCAACCGGTTGGGGGCGACCACGCACCCCACTGAAAACACTGGATTTCCGATGACTGACCCGCGTCCCGGCCGGCCCTGGTGGCACCCCGACGCCGTGGCCGAGCGGCGCCCGGCCCTGGCCGCGCGCGCCGCCGTGCTGGGCGCGACGCGGGCGTTCTTCGCCGGGCAGGGCTATCTGGAGGTGGAGACCCCGGCGCTGCAAATCTCACCGGGCCTGGAGCCGCACCTGAAGGCCTTCGCCACCCGATGGACGCCGCCCGACGGGCGCCCGCCGCTGCCGCTGTCCCTGCACACGTCGCCCGAGTTCGCCATGAAGAAGCTGCTGGCCGGCGGGCTGGAGCGGATTTTCCAGATGGCGCGGGTGTACCGGGACGGCGAGCGTTCGACGACGCACCATCCCGAATTCACCATGCTGGAGTGGTACCGGGCGGGGGCGACGTACACCGACCTGATGGACGAGACCGAGGCCTATGTCGCCGCCTGCCAGTGGGCGGTCGGGGGTGCGCCGCTACGCTGGCGCGGCCACCAGGCGGACGCGACGCGGCCGTGGCGCCGCCTGTCGGTGGCCGAGGCCCTGGCCGAGTACGCCGGCGTGGACCTGATGGCCTGCCTGCCGCCAGAGCCAACCAAGGACCCCGACCCAGGACCCCTGGTGGCGGAGGCACGGCGGCTAGGGCTGACGGTGGGCAAGGGCGACCGCTTCGACGATGTGTTCTTTCGCATCTTCCTGGCGTACGTGGAGTCCCGCCTGGGGATCGGCACGCCGTGTATCCTCTTTGACTATCCCGTCTGCATGGCCGCGCTGTCGCGGCCCAAGGCCGCCGATCCACGCCTTGCCGAACGCTTCGAGGTCTATGTGTGCGGTTTGGAGTTGGCCAACGCGTTCGGCGAACTGACCGACGCCGCCGAGCAGCGCGCCCGCTTCGAGGCCGACATGGACCTGAAGGAGCGGCTGTACGGCGAACGCTACCCCATCGACGAGGATTTTCTGGCCGCGTTGGAGCACGGTCTGCCCGACTGCGCCGGCATCGCCCTGGGGATCGACCGGCTGGTCATGCTGTGCGCCGGCGCGCGGCGGATCGAGGACGTGCTGTGGGCGCCGGTGGCCGACGCCCCGCCCCGTTCACCCAAGGACAAGCCATGATCATCCGACCCGCCCGACCAGAGGACGACGAGGCGATCTGGCGCATCATCGGTCCGACGATCCGCGCGGGCGAGACCTATGCCCTGCCCCGCGACATGACCCGGGACGCGGCGCTGGCCTATTGGCGCGGCCCGGCGCACGAAGCTTTCGTCGCCGAGACCGACGACGGCATCCTCGGGACCTACTACATGCGGCCGAACCAGCAGGGCGGCGGATCGCACGTCGCCAACTGCGGCTACATGACGCGGGCCGACGCCACCGGCCGGGGCATCGCCCGCGCCATGGCCGAGCACTCGCTGGTCCACGCCAAGGCGCGCGGCTTCCTGGCCATGCAGTTCAACTGCGTGGTCAGCACCAACGCCCGCGCCATCGCCCTGTGGCAACGCCTGGGGTTCGCCATCGCCGGCACCCTGCCCGGCGCCTTCGACCACCCGACCCATGGTTTCGTGGACGCCTACGTGATGGTCCGGTGGCTTTAGGGTCGATTGATCCCTCGCCCGCCCCGTCACGCCTCCTCGGGCGAGCGCATCTGGTGCTCGGTGATGAGCTGTTGCAGCGAGACCAGCAGCGCGTCGCGGTCGAACTTGGCCACGTAGTCGTCGAAGCCGGCCTCGCGCCCCTTTTCCAGATCGCTCTCGGTGGCGTGCGAGGACAGCGCCACCAGCGGCGTGGCCGCCCAGTCGGGCGTCTGTCGCACGGCCACGGCGAACTCGAAGCCGTCCATCTCCGGCATTTCGATGTCGCTGATGATGGCATCGAAGCGCGCACCGCGCTCGCGCAGGTCCAGCGCCTCCGGCGCGCTGGCCACGGCGGTGACGTTGAACCCGGCGGCCGACAGCAGCGGTGTCAGCAGGTTGCGGAAGAAGGCGCTGTCGTCCACCAGCAGCAGGGCACGCCCACTCGTCGGCCGGCGCCCGGTGCTGCTTTCGATGCTGCCGAACCAGTCGCCGAACGCCTGGGTGAGGTAATAGCCGGTGTCGATGATGTCGGTGGACTTGCCGTTGAGGACGGCCGTGCCGATGACGCCCATCTGCTCGGCCTTCAGTTCGACCTTGAGATGTTCCTCGACGATGTCGACGATCTCGTCGACCATCAGGCCCATGGACCGCTCGCGGTCGGAGAACACCAGCACCGGCTGGCGGCCCTCGGTCTTCATGCCCATCATGCCGTCGACACCGATCAGCGGCATCAGTTCGCCGCGATACTGCACCAGCGGCTTGCCGTAGCTGTACTCGACCTTCTCGACCTCGATCTCCTCAAGACGCGCCACCAGCCCCAGCGGCACCGCCTTGCGCTCGTTCGAGCCGGCGCGGAAGATCAGCAGCGATGTGGTGTCCTCGGCGCCCCGGCCCTCGCGCGCGGCCACGGACTCGGCGGCGGCGCCGCTGCCGATGGTGCTCTCGCCCGTCGCGCCGGCGATGCCGTTGGGGTCCAGGATCATGATGACGCTGCCATCGCCGAGGATGGTGTTGCCGGAGAACATGCTGATGTGACGCAGGATCGGCGCCACCGGCTTGACGACGATTTCCTCGGTGTCGAACACGCGGTCGACGATGATGCCGAAGCTGTAGGTGCCGACCTGGGTGACGACGATGAAGGTCTCCTCCTGGCCCTTGACCTCTTCCTCCAGGCTGTCGCGTTCCTCGTCCAGGCGCAGCAGCACGGCGAGGGACACCAGCGGCAACAGGCGATCCCGCAGCCGCAGCACCGGGGCGCGGTTGATGCGTTCGATGCGCGTGTCGGACTTCTCGGTGACGCGCACCAGTTCGAGCACCGAGATCTGCGGGATGGCGAAGCGTTCGCCGGCGCTTTCGACGATCAGGCCGGAGACGATGGCCAGCGTCAGCGGGATCTTGATGATGAAGGTCGATCCCTTGCCCGGCCAGGTCTTCAGTTCGACGGTGCCGCCGATCTGCTCGATGTTGGTGCGCACCACGTCCATGCCGACGCCGCGCCCGGAGACGCTGGTGACCTTCTCGGCGGTGGACAGGCCGGCGCGGAAGATGAACTGGGCGATCTGCTGATCGCTCATGGCCTCGACCTCGGCCTCGCTGGCCAGGCCGTTGGCGATGGCCTTGTCCTTGATCTTCTTGATGTTCAGGCCGCGCCCGTCATCCGAGATTTCAATGATGATGTGACCGCCCTCGTGATAGGCGTTCAGCTTGATGACGCCCACCTCCGGCTTGCCCACGGACAGGCGTTCGTCGGCGTTCTCCAGACCGTGGTCGCCGGAGTTGCGGACCATGTGGGTCAGCGGGTCCTTGATCAACTCCAGCACCTGGCGGTCGAGCTCGGTGTCGGCGCCGTACATCTGCAGGTCGATCTTCTTGCCCATTTCCTGGGCCAGATCGCGCACGATGCGCGGCAGCTTGGCCCAGGCATTGCCGATCGGCTGCATCCGGGTCTTCATCACCCCTTCCTGAAGGTCGGATGTGATGTGCGACAGGCGTTGCAGGGGGGCCGCGAATTCCGAGTCGTCGCTGCCACGGACCATCTGGAGCAACTGGTTGCGGGTCAGCACCAGCTCCGAGACCAGGGTCATCAGCTTTTCCAGCAACTCGACGTTGACGCGGATGCTTTGCGCCGCGACCGATTCCTTGCGCGCGCCGTCACCGTCCGGCTGTGCGGTGGGCGCCGGGACGGAGGCTTTCGACTCGGCCTTCGGCTTTCCACTTTGGGCCGAGGCCGCCTCGGCGGCCTTGCGCTCCTCGTCGGCGGGGATGCTCGCCTTGGCGGCCTCGGCGGCGCGTTCGCGTTCGGCCTCGGCGGCCAGTTCGGCGGCCAGTTCCGCCTCGGTTGCCGCGCGCTTGCCCTGGCTGATGGCCTCCTCGACCTCGGCCAGCAGTTCGGCGGCGACCGGGAACCCGTTGGCGTCCAGGTGCGGTCCGGACCCGGTGGAGGCCGCCTCGGCCGGCTCGGGCGCGGCGGGCGCCTCGGCGGGCGCCGGGTCCGCCTCGGCGGCGGACTTGCCCTCGGCCAGCGCGGCGAGCTTCGATTTCAGGTCCTGATCCTCGCCCGGGGGTTCGCTTTCGGTCTGCTCCAGGTGCGTCAGGATGTCCTTGATGCGGTCGATGGTGTGCAGGATCACCGTCACCGCCTCGGGGGTGACCTCCAGTTCACCGTCGCGGAACTTGCCCAGCACGTTCTCGCCCGAATGGGCCAGGGTTTCCAGACGCGGCAGACCGAGGAACCCGCAAGTCCCCTTGATGGTGTGCACCAGCCGGAAGATGTTGGACAGAATGTCGCGATCGTTCGGGTTCTGCTCCAGATGGACCAATTCAACGTCCAGCGTGGCCAGGCTTTCCGACGTTTCGGTCAGGAATTCACTGAGCAGATCATCCATGGTGGCTTCTCCCCTGCTGTGCCGGCGCTCGCCTGCCAACCCGGATCACGGCGACACACCCCCACTCCGCATTCATGCGCGAAGTCTTGACCCCGCTTGTATAGCATGAAGACAGAGCGGGAAACAGGCGCCAGTGTGTATATCCGTTGGGCAGCAGACGTATTCCTTTTCGCCAAAAAGACCTGAACGCGCCAGCACGGGGAACCCGCCCGACGCCATGCTCGGAAGACTATGGTGTGTGGAGGGATACATGGAGTGTCCCCGGTAGCGACTCAACCCGGACCCTCGCGCCCAGGTCGTGAGCCAGCAATCCGGCATAATACCCCATGATGTTGCGCGGGTCAGAAATCAATGCACGATTGTCCAGGCCCGCCGCCAGGGCCTCCAACGGCGGCTGGCGCACCGGCGCGGCGCCGGAGACCTGAATGTCGCAGGTGCCCGGCAGGGTGCCGTTCACGGCGATCCGGTCGTGCCGGGGCATGGCTTCCAGGGCCACGACGGTCAGGGTCAGCAGCACCTGAACCATCGGCCGGACCCGCTCATCCGGACCGCTCGCGCTGACGCGCCAGGACAGCTCGGGCGCGTGCGAACCGCTTCCCATCGCCAGATGCTCGGTAAGGACGCCGCGAGCCTCGGTGGGATCGTGGCTGCGACTCGTCGGCTGTCCCAGCAGGGCGCGGCACACCCGCAAGCGGCCCGATGCGGCGGCCGCGCTGCGGCTGAGCAGGTCGATGATCTCTCCGTCCGTTTCCCCGGCGTCCTCCTCCAGCAATTCCGCCCCGGAGCCGATGGCCCCCAGCGGCCCGGCCAGGTCGTGGCACAACCGGGAACACAGGGCCTGGGCCAGCAGCACGGCATCGCGATCGGGCATGATGGTTCTGACCTTTCGAAGACCGTGGTCGAAGACCCTTGGATTAACGGGCCGGCGGCGGCGTGGCGGGGGAATAAGGGAGCGGCTTGGTATACCTGACTTTTGTGGGGTGGTATTGCCGGGCTGTGTGCGCTATGTGACAAAAGGGAGACGTTTTTCGCGCCGGCTTGGACCACCCTCGGCGGGATCGCCGCCAGGCCGGAGGTGTCGCACCACCAAAGGAGACCTTACCATGGCCCCAGACACGATGATGCTCGATTGCGATATCGTCACTCCGGGGGCCTGGGTCCGCCTGCCGGCTCAGCCGGACTGGGGCCGGGGGCAGGTCCAGTCGGTGGTCGGCCCGCGCGTGACGGTGAACTTCGAGAACACCGGCAAGCAGGTCCTGAACGCCCACGCGGTGAACCTGGATGTCATCGAGGACGCGCGGCCGCCCCGCACCTGAGGCCCGGCTGAAGGCCGGACGCGGATGCGGGGCCGCACGGCGACGCGCGCGCCGTGGTTGGGGTTCGGCCGCCATCGCGCTCACACCAGTTCGAAATCGTCGCTGGTCAGGGCGGTGTTGAACGTGCCGATCAGGGACAGGTCCGCGACAGCGTCATCCGCGTTGTAATACAGTTCGCCCTCGTCTTCCTGGTAGATGAGGTATTTCGCGGTTCCCGCCGTGTCGACCGCGTCTCTCGCCGTCTGGTCGGCGACAGAGGCGAAGTCGTTGGTGAAGGTGCCGGTCAGGCTGGCGAACGTTGCCGCGTCCAGCCTGACCAAATCAGTTCCGTTGCCGAAGTCGGTGATCGTGTCTGCGTCGCCGTATTCGCTGAAGGCGAACACATCGTTGCCCAGGCCGCCGCTCAGGGAATCGTTGCCGGCCCCGCCGGCGATGACATCGTCGTCGAACCCGCCGTCCAGGGTATCGTTGCCCGCGCCGCCGCTCAGGCTGTCGGCCCCTTCCGCGCCCGATAGGACGTCGTCGCCGGCGTCGCCCTCCAGGGTGTCGTTGTCCGCGCCGCCGTAAAGGCTGTCATTGCCAGTGCCGCCGGTCAGAGAATCGGCGCCGGTGTTGCCGGACAGGGAATCGTCGCCGCCCTGACCGTCCAGGGCATCGGCGCCGGCGCCGCCGAGCATCGTGTCCGCGCCGTCCGCGCCGATCAGGGAGTCGGCGCCTTCGCCGCCCTCCATCCGGTCGTTGCCGGCGCCGCCGACCAGGGTGTCGTTGCCCTCGCCACCGACCAGCGTGTCGTCTCCGGCGCCGCCGTCCACCTCGTCCACGCCGGCGCCGCCGTCGAGGCTGTCGTTGCCGGCGCCGCCCTCGATCTGGTCGGCGCCGTCGCCGCCGGTCACCACGTCGTCACCCTCGCCGCCCAGCAGGACGTCGTCCCCATCGCCCCCCACCAGCGTGTCGTTGCCGGCGCCGCCGTCGAGGGAGTCGTTGTCCGTGCCGCCATCCAGGGAGTCGTCGCCCTCCTGGCCGATCAGATCGTCGTTGCCGGCACCGCCGCTCAGCGTATCGGCCTCGGCGGTGCCTTGCAGGCTGTCGTCCCCGCTGGTGCCGCCTTGCCCGGTGCCGCCGTTTTCGGCCGGTGGTGCCGTCAGGCCCGCGTCCTCGCCGATCTGCAGGTAGTGCTCGAAGGGCGAATAGCCGCTGACGATCGCCTCCGGGTTGGCGGTGGCATACCCGCTTGAACTGAAAGAGGCGCTGGGATTGCGCAGCTCATACTGCCCGTTTTCGATGAAATGCTGGTACGGATTGACGCCGGCCGCCGCCACGTCGCTGTAGGTGGCGAGATAGTATGCCGCGTCGAACAGCGGGCTCGCCACCCGTCCCTCGGCATAGCCGTACTCAAGGAAATGCTTGAGCGGGTTGATGCCGGTCCCGGCCAGATCGGTGCTGTTCACGAGATAGGTGCGCGTGTTGAAAAACGGGCTGGGGTTGCGCAGCTCGTTGACGCCGTACATGGCGAAGTGAGTCAGGGGATTGACGCCGGCCTCTTCAACGTCCTGGTTCTTGTCCAGGTAATACGCGGGATCAAAAAAGGGGTTCGGCTTGCGGCCTTCATTCCATCCGTAGGTCATGAAGTGTTCGTAGGGATCCCAACCCGATGCCGCCACATCCTCGTTCTGCTCCAGGTAATAGGCCTCATCGAACAAATCGCGGCTCATCGGACATCCCCTTGACCTTGCAAACCCTTTCGGACCCACGTCCCAGGTCTCGGCAGTGTAGCGGCGCCCACTTAACCGGACGTTACGATCGGCCGCAGCCACAGTCGATGCCCCGCCCCGGCGCTGCCACATTCGGCGTCTTGAATGGCGTCAGCATGTGGGCGACAGTCCCCGGACGGCGCCCCGCGACAGGCATTGCACGGGTCAAGCACGGCATGAGGCACGAAATGGCAGCGTTCCGACGGGTCGCGAGCGGATTGTTTGGCCGGTCCGGCAACCGCTCCACCCGATCTGGCGTCGTGACGGCGGGGGCGGGCGCTCTACTTGCATTGGCTGTGACGGCCTGCCAGCCGAGCGTAAAGGTCGAGGCACCGGACAAGCCCATCGTCATCAACCTGAACGTCAAAATCGAACAGGACGTCCGTGTGCGCCTGGAAAAGGGCGTCGAGGACGTGCTGAGCAAGAACCCGGACATCTTCTGATCGGGACGATCGCGCCCGAGAGTGGGGTGCCCAACAGAGGGACGTGAGAGGGAGGCGACCCATGATGCACCGCCTGGTCACCATGACACGGCACAGCGCGCGGTCTCTTGTCGAGTGGGCCGGCGTGGTGCTGGTGGCGGGCACGCTGGCCGCCGCGCCGGCGGCGGCGCAGAGCCTGGACCAGCTACGGGCCAGCAACGCGGTGTGCGAGCGGCCGGACGGCCTCTTGCGCGCCCTCAGCTCCGACCCGTCTGTCAACCAAAAGGTGAACACGATCAACCAGGAGCGGCTGGCGACCTACGAGCGGCTGGCGCGGGAGACCAACACCACGGTCGAACAGGTGCGCGTGGTCTCCGGCGAGAAGCTGCAGGGGCGCTACGGCGGCTGCCCCTGATCCGGCCCGGCCTCGGCCACGGTGGCCTGGGGTAGGGATTCCAATACGCCACAGCGTTCCACCACTCCGCCCTCGCACTGTTCCATCAACTGGGCTAACTCGTCGCGCAGCCGGTGCAGGTGGGCGATCTTCTCGTCCACCGCCAGCAGGTGGCGCGTGGCCACCGCGTGGATGTCGGTGCATGGCCGGTCGGCCTCGCCGCCCAGCGCGATCAACTCCCGCACCTCGTCCAGCGTGAAGCCCAGCCGCCGCGCGCCGCGCACGAACGCGAGCCGGCGCAGGTGCTCCCGGTCGTAGACGCGCTGGTTGCCGCCGGTCCGCGCCGGCGTCGGCAGCAGGCCGATGCGCTCGTAGTAGCGCACCGTGTCGACCTTGGTGCCCGTCAAGCGGGCCACGGTGCCGATGTTCATGGGGCCACTTTTCCCTTGAAGCTCGAGTGACTCGAGGATCCATCGTGTGGATCCGCGAGTGAGTTTCAAGAGCGCAAAAGAGAGATCCGATGGCCGGCTGCGACTGTTCCCAAAAAACACGGTTCGAGGGCGTTTCGCGCGCCTATCGGCGGGTGCTGTTGGCGGTGATCGCCATCAACGCGACGATGTTCGGCGTCGAGATGACGAGCGGCATCTGGGCCCAGTCCATGGCCCTGAAGGCCGACGCGCTCGATTTCCTGGGCGACAGCGTCACCTATGGCCTGTCGCTGGCGGTGATCGGGATGTCGCTGCGCACGCGGGCGACGGCGGCGTTGCTGAAGGGTTTGAGCCTCGCCGTGATGGCCGCCGTGATCCTGGGGGCCAGCCTGTACCGGGTGTTCGTGCTGGCGCAGCCCGACGCGGCGGTCATGAGTACCATCGGCGTGCTGGCCTTCGCCGCCAACGTGGCCTCTGTGCTGCTGCTGATCCGGTTCCGCGAGGGCGACGCCAACGTGCGTTCGGTCTGGTTGTGCAGTCGCAATGACGCCATCGGCAACCTGGGCGTGATCGCGGCCGGCGGCCTTGTGGCCTACACCGGCACGCACTGGCCGGACCTGGTGGTGGCGTCGGTGCTGGCCGGGCTGTTCCTGACGTCGTCGGTGCAGATCATCCGCCGCGCCCTGGCCGAGCGGCGGGAGGCGGCGTCATGCGGCCTGGAGGCGGGCGCCGCCGCACAGCCCACGGCGGCGGAGTAGGTCACCAGATCACCCGCTCGCCAGCGCCGCCTTTTCCCGCCGACGCTGCACCGACGACGGGATGCGCATCCCTTCGCGGTACTTGGCGACGGTGCGCCGGGCGATGTCGACGCCCTCGGCGCGCAGGATGGCGACGATGCGGTCGTCCGACAGCACGCCCTTGGGCGGCTCGGCGTCGATCAGCGCCTTGATGCGCGCGCGCACCGCCTCGGCCGAATGGGCCTCGCCGCCGGCGCTGCTGTTGATCGCCTGGGTGAAAAAGTATTTCAACTCGAACAGCCCGCGCGGCGTGGCGATGTACTTGTTGCTGGTCACACGGCTGACGGTGCTTTCGTGCATCCCGATGGCGTTGGCCACGTCGCGCAGGATGAGCGGCCGCAGACCGGGCAGGCCGAGTTCCAGAAAGGCGTCCTGCTGGCGGATGATCTCGGCGGCCACCTTGATGATGGTCGTGGCCCGCTGGTCGAGCGCCTTGACCAGCCAGTTGGCGTTCTGCATCTGCTCGCCCAGGAAGGCCCGCACCGCCTTGTCGCCCTTGGCCGACGGCTGCACGCGGGCCAGATAGCGGCGGTTGACCAGCACCCGGGGCAGAGTGTCGCTGTTCAACTCGACCAGCCAGCCGCCCTCGGGGTTGGGGCGCATGACCACATCGGGGACGACGGTGCGAATCGGCTCGCCCTCGAACGCCAGGGCCGGTTTGGGATCGAGCGCGCGGATCTCGGCGATCATGTCGCGCAGATCCTCGGCGTCGACGCCGCAGACCTTCATCAACGCCGGCAGGTCGCGCCGCCCCAGCAGCTCCAGATGGTCGAGCAGCGCCACCATGGCCGGGTCGAGACGATTCCGGTCGGCCAGTTGCAGGGCCAGGCATTCCTTCAGCGAGCGGGCGAACAGCCCCGGCGGATCCAGCGCCTGCATCCGGGCCAGCACGGCCTCGACCCGGGACACGGGCACGCCCAGCGCCAGCGCCGCCTCCTCGACCGACACGGCCAGATAGCCGCAGGCGTCCAGGTGGCCCACCAGGTGGGTTCCGATCATGCGATCGACGGGGTCGGTCAGGTCCACCGCCATCTGCGCGTCCAGGTGCTCGCGCAGCGACGCCGGGCGGCTGAGGGTTTCCTCCAGGTCGCGGGTGTCCTCGCCGAAGTCGTGGGCGCCGCCCCCGCCGCCGCCCCAGGCCCCCATGCCGAGCCCCAGCGCGTCCAGCCCGCCGGCGCCGTCGGCGG
>JGI11876J12873_1000088_pt1 | contig 16540 bp, 11 predicted proteins | sample ElkSloMetagenome_4_FD_12873 | JGI IMG/M metagenome (IMG submission 12873) | reverse complement strand
CTGGAATGATGCGACACTACGCCACAGGCTGGCGGAGGGAGGACCGGCACAGGCGGCGCGCTTCTCCTGGGAACGCGCCGCCCGTGAAACTCTGGCGATCTACCATCGCGTTAGGCGCCGGCCGGTTGCGCGGTAAACCGGCCTAGTTCCCAACCGTCTGCTGTTCAACGGATTCAGGTGTACGCATCAGCGCCGGATGCAGCTTAATGGAAGCCAGCCAGCCCTCAATCCCGGCAGTCGGAAGCACGCCCTGCTCCGTCACCAACCCGGCAAGCTCTGTCAACGGCGTGCAATCAAAATAGAGATTTTTGATGGTAATACCAACCGGTGGCGCTTCCCAGACTTGCTCAGCAGGCCAGTGCGTCTGTATCGGTGGCGTATAACCGGGAGGCAGAAACTTGTTGCTACTGCAGAGCGCATAGATTGGCACATTATTGGTCCGCGCCGCCAGCGCCAGACTGTAGGTACCCGCTTTATTCATCAGGCCACGACTGGTTAGATGATCGGCTCCCACCAGCACCAGACTCATCCGGGGCACATACGAACCTGCCAGCGCATCAATCATCATCGTAACCGGGATGCCGTCTTCGGCAAGCTCTGTTGCCATTTTGCGCCCCTCGTATCCCGGTCGGCCCTCCGCACAGATCACGCTAAACCGGCGTCCGGCCCGCTGAGCATGGCGCAACGCGGCCCGCACCGTCGTACTGCGGCTGTTCGTCAGCACCTGCGCCCCTTCGGGAATGAGGGGTAACACCGACTCGGCAATAGCTGCCTCATGTACATGCAACTGTCGCTTAAAATCGCTGGTAATATCGACCACGGTCTGCCGGAGGGTGCGCAGCGCGTCAAGCGACTCAATCTGCCACAACACCTCATTAACCAGGTTAACCAGGGGCGCCATTGAGGGTTGGGCGTGAATGAGCCCCCAGATCGTCATTAATAACTCTTGACGGAAATCTTCCAGGGATGGCGCGTCCCCGGTTCGTGCGCATCGCAGCAAGACCTCCGCGCCCTGTTCGGCTATCTCGGCTGCACCGGCATAGTTGTTGGCAGCAATATCGGCAATTGCCTGTGCTGTCACTTTATCCACATGCCCCTCCATGATGAGGTTTTGCGTGCTGCGATCATTCTGGCCTGTTGCTTGTCCTGCGTATTCAATTGCTACTCATTTCCTAGTTGAACTGACTGCTGTCCCTGGAGGCTCTTTACAAGCGCTTCCAGGCGATCAATGGCAAACGGTTTTGCCAGATAGGGGGTTCCAAACTGCGCAATGCTGGTGCGGGTTGCCGGGCTCAGTGTATCGCCGGTAATGAACACCAGTCGCTGCGCCAGTTCGGGATACCGCTGTTGAATAATACGATAGAGATCAAATCCGCTCATGCCCGGCATTTTAACATCGCTCAGGATAAGATCAAACTGTTCCTGTTCCAGTGCTTTTAACGCGGCTTCGCCACTTGTCACCACGCGTGACTGATGTCCCAGGTCATGCAACAAACGGGCCAGCAGTGCGCCAACCGGCTCTTCATCGTCCACAACCAGCACGGTATAGGCCAGATCCAGTTCTTCCACTGCGGCATCATCAACCGGCAGAGGAACATCCGGTTCCAGTTCCAGAGCTAATATCGGCAGATCAACATAGACCGTGGTTCCCACACCAACCGTACTCTCCGCCCAGATCCGCCCATTATGTTCCTGCACAATGCCAAAGCAGATCGAAAGTCCCAGTCCGGTTCCCTGCCCAACCGGCTTGGTTGTGAAGAAGGGGTCGAAGATCCGGTTCAGTTCCCGATCCGGAATACCCACGCCGGTGTCACTGACGGCTACTCGGAGCATCCTGGGGGCAGGTGTGCCCCCCTCGCCGGTGTCGCGTGCCGGCGCGATCAGTTGCGTGCGTAACGTTAGCGTACCGGGACCGCCCCGCGATGCCATTGCCTGATGCGCATTATTAATCAGATTGAGGAACACCTGCTGGAGTTGATAGGGGTCGGCAATGGTTGGCGGTAATTTCTGGTTGTAATCAGTGACAACTTTGATATTATCCACACGGAGTTGGTAGGCCCGCAGACTCAGCGTACTATGCAGCACATCATTCAGATTTACTGTGACACGTTCGGGCTTATGTTCGCGGGCAAAGATGAGCAGATTCTGCACAATACGTCCCGCCCGTTCCGCCTGGGTATGAATATGCTCAACATCCTGGGTGACGCGTTCGGGAAGCGATGTATCACGCAGCAGGAGTTGAGAGTAGCCGCTAATGCTGGTCAACGGGTTGTTCAACTCATGCGCAACCCCGGCAACCAGTTGCCCAATGGCCGAGAGCTTTTCGGCCTGGATCAGTTGCTCCTCCAACCGCCGCCGCTCGGTCAGGTTACGGGCGATACAGTGCAGGCCGCCGTTGTGTTGCCCATCGCGGGTGCGCCGGGCGCTGACTTCCAGATAGATCGTTTCGTTGTCGATCCGGATCATCTCAAGCTCAAACGGCGATACCGTCTCGCCGCGCAAAAGCTCGATAAACAGCGACTTGACGCTTTCCCAGGAAGACATCGGGCATAACGACGAAAGGGAGCGGCCCTGTAACTCCTCCAGCGAGTAGCCGGTCAGTTGCTGCCCGGCTTTGTTAATTGTCGTAATACACAGGTTGCGGTCCAGCGTAAAGATGAGATCGTACGCATTGGCAAAGAGATCCCGGTAGCGCTCTTCACTCTGCTTAATGTGCTGATACAGCCGGGCATTCTCAATTGCGATGGCTGCATATCCTGCCAGCGCGGAAAGCAAATACTGGTCATTCTCACTGAAGACCCGATCGGCCTGCTGATTATCCACGGCCAGCACACCGATCACCTGCTGGCCCATCGTCAGCGGCACCTGGATAATTGAACGAACCAGGAAACCGGTCTTCACTTTCAGCGCCGTACCGACCTGCCCCTGATTGATGCGGATCGGTTTGCCGGTACGCACCACCTGCCCGGCGAGGCTGTCGTCAATCGGCATCCGCAGTCGTTGGGCGCGCTGCTCACCCAGGTTCTTTGCGGCGCGCAGGTAGAGTTCATCCGTACGTTCATCGCGCAGTAACAGGAAACCTTCCTCGGCGCGAGTAATATACACCCCGGCTTCGACAATCCGCTCCAGCAGTTCCTCCAGGTCCATCAGCGTACTGACCGACTTGCCGATACTGTAGAGCACCGTCAACTCCTGCACCCGCTGCTGCAAATTGCGGGTCAGTCGGTCGCGCTCGCGCTGCAAGCGCCGTTCGCGGAGCGCCTGGTTAATCACAGCCTGCGCTTCGGTATCGCTAAACGGCTTGATCAGATAGTTCCGCGCCCCAAGCCGAAACGCATCAACCGCGATATTTTCCGACCCATGCGCCGTCATCAGAATAACCGGCACATCATACCCCTCCTGCGCGATCAGGCGGAGCAGATCCAGGCCGCTAATATCGGGAAGTTGCAGATCGAGCAAAATAAGGTCGGGTAGTTGCTGGCGTAGGCGACGAAGGCCCTGCTTTCCGGTATGAGCTATAATTGGGCGATAGCCCAGGTCTGGCAAGACAATTTCTGCCAGTAACCGGCAGATTTGCTCGCTATCATCTATTATGAGGATTTCTTCCATACTACCTGCGCTTGTTGCATGGAACACGTGGAGGACAAACACTGCTTATGAAACATGAGAGCTTGTATGCTAGTCTGAATAGCGCACAATTTTTCATCCTGGGCTTTATATTGTACAACGAAGCAGGGGCCATGACAAGCAGGATACATTACAATTATACTCATACAACCTCGTAAATACCAGTCCCTGTTGATATTCTGTTGCGTCTGTCTATCCCAGGTGCTATGATTGAACCTATGTTGACCAGCCGTACGACACACATCGCCGTTCTTGGTGATATTAACGCGGATATCACTCTGATTATCCCATCCTACCCGTCCGAGGGTGACGATTGCACCGCCCGGTCACTTCAGTGGGGTAGTGGCGGTTCCGCGCTGAATGCGGCTGTTACATTTGCCGTGCTGGGTGGTCATTCCCGGCTCTTGAGTCGGGTTGGCCGTGATCCGACGGCCGATGTGGCGTTGCGCGTAGCACACCAGCAGGGCATCGACATCAGTCTGGTCCAGGAAGATGAACAGATCGCCACCGGTACTTGTGCCGCCATTATCAGCCCCGGCGGTCAGCGAACAATGTTCAGCTTTCGCGGCGCGAATGTTGCCTTTGACTCCAGGGCAATTACGCCGGAGTTGCTCGCACGCATCCATCTGCTCTACCTGAGCGCGCATGCACTGCTGGAAGGCTCCCAGCGTGACGCCGCACTCCGTGCAGTTGAACTTGCCAACGCGCAGGGCGTGCCCATTGTGCTCGACCTGAGTACACCCGCGATTCGTCAGTGCCCGGATGATATTTTCCAACTGCTGCCCCGGCTGTGGCTGCTCTGTCTGAATGAAGATGAACTGCGCCTGCTGTTACCCGGACAGGACGATGCCACAGCGATTACCCGCCTGTTGCGTTATGGCGGACGCTACCTGGCTCTGAAGCAGGGGGCCCGGGGTTGTACGCTTGCCAGTAGCGACTGCCGTCTGCAGGTGGCTCCTCCGGCGGTGACGGTCATTGACACAACCGCTTCGGGTGATGCCTTTGCTGCCGGGTGTGCCTGGGCATTACTCCACCATGGGAGTATACACGAGAGCGCGCTTCTCGGCAATCTATTGGGCGCATTGACGGCAACACGACCAGGGGCGGCGGCGGCTCTGCCTGGTCGGGACGAGTTGCGCCGCCGGCTTGCGCCGTCGTTGCAGCGTCTGCTGCATTTTTAGGCGCTATCTGTATCGCACACGCTGCTGCCGCAGGCGATTCTCCCGTTTACTGGTCAAACGTCCGGTTTGTATGGCAACCGTGTACCTTGTAGTATTGAAACATGAGGATCAGATATATGACCCCACCGTGGAAAGACTATCTTGACAGCCTGCAAATCAAGGATCTCGGTGAGATTTTTGGTACACCCAAACCAGTTATCGGCATGGTTCACTGCTGGCCGCTGCCGGGAGCGCCCGGGTATACCGGCTATGGCATGGATACCATTATCGCGCATGCCGTACGTGATGCGCAGGCGCTGGCGGCGGGGGGCTGTCATGGCGTGATTGTTGAGAACATGTGGGACATTCCGTTCCGTTCCGGGCCACATGTCCAACCGGAGAGTATTGCAGCACAGGCCGTGGTCGCGCATGCCGTGAAAGCGGCGGTTGACCTGCCGCTGGGGATCAACCTGGTCCACAATGGCGGTACGGCGTTGCTGGGGATTGCTGTGGCATCCGGGGCCGGTTTTATCCGCGTCTGCATGTTCACCGGCGCGGGAGTCTGGGATGCAGGCAGTTGGGACGAAGGATGCGCGGCTGATCTGCTCCGCCGACGCAAAGAACTGCACGCCGAACATGTTAAAATCTTTGCCGATGTCGATAAAAAACACTCGGTCCGGTTCCCCGGCATTGACCTGGCAACACATATCGAGTGGACCCGCTTCTTTGGCGCAGATGCGCTGATCATTTCCGGGCGGATGACGGGTGACGCACCGGATCTGGCGAAGGTGCGCCAGGCACGCGCACTGGCGGGTGATCGGCCTATTCTCCTGGGCAGCGGAACCGATGAGCAGAACATCGCCGCGTTTATGGAAGTCGCCGATGGGGTGATTGTCGGCAGCAGCATTAAAGCAGACAGCGCAATTGCCAACCCGGTAGATGTTGAACGGGTGCGCCGTTTTGTACGCGCGGCCTCCGGGCGGTAGCACTGGTGACAGGTGTGTCTGGCGGTAAGCCAGTGGTAAACTGTTCATCAATGATACGAGTTACGCGGTCACAGATCGGTAGCGCATTTCGCCTCCGGCAGGACGGAAAATTCCATGCTTTTGCACAAAAATTTGCACTTTTGTGCAAAAGCTACATCACGTACCACGCTGCCGCAGGCGAAGCCGGCTTCCGGAGTTGGCACTCGGACAAAACAGTCTGCACCGCGTACATCGTGTCAATGACAGGACGTACGCGGTCGCCATGCAAACGAGATGGTTGCCCTGACGGAAGCCCGACTCGCCGGCGGCAGCGTGGTATATTTATGGTTTCTGCTGCCCTGATGGAGGTAATAGCCACGTCCAGGCGAAGGATCGCGTAACTTGTGTCAGTGCCGGGAGCGGTGCAACCATTACTGCTCTCCAAAGATGAATAACCTGTCATTCTGCCCTGGTACTTATGGTTATCATGCAGATGGTACCTGTGGCGTACTCCGGTCAAGACCCATGCCTCATTGAACCTGAAGGGCCGGCGTGTTATCCTATAGATGCAACGGGACATCACACAACAACAACAACAAACATCTCCCCGGAGCAAGAACTGTCAACCGCCAGAGGTATTTGGTTCTTGTAACGTGTCGTAGGAGCGTCACAGTACCAGCATCACAACACGACAACGCAGCACGACAACGCAGCACGACATCGTACCAGCATCACAACACGACAACGCAGCACGACAACGCAGCACGACATCGTACCAACATTACAACACGACAACGCAGCACGACAACGCAGCACGACATCGTACCAACATTACAACACGACATTATACCAGTGTCACAGCACAACATTCAGGCATCATCACAGCACAAAACCTACGGTATGCTTTAAAGAATCAAACGCATAATTTTTAGTCAAAAGACCAGTACGTTGCTACGCGATGCGTTAGCTGGTGAGAAGACAGTCCACAAATGGCCTCGGCAATTGCCGAGGCCATTTGTGGTATCTTGGCGTATGCTATAATATCCACATTATCCAGGCTGACGATCAATCCATAATTCATCGTTTCACAACAGAGCTTTCATATCCTGCTGTTCCTCAAATCTGAACTCCCTGGAAAGGGTGGTGGCATGACGGTTGCACTCGCCGCAACACACCATGACTCTGATGGACGCCTCTACGACCAGACTGCGCGCATAGTACCACTGCTGCACGAAATCTATAGCTCTATTGTTATTCTGGTGACACCGGCAACCCTACCGGCGTCACGTTCACTGCTTCAGGCAACCGGCGTACATATCAGTAGTAGCGGGGCGGATTTACCCCAGGGCCATATGCATCTGGGATTGTGGCGGCGGCGTGCTGTTGAGCAGGCGCTTATGGTTTCACTACAGGCTACGCATATTCACTTCTGTGATTTTGACCGGGTATTGCACTGGGCAGAATACTACCCCGATGAACTGCGACTGACGCTCGATACACTTACGCAGTATGATTTCACTGTCCTGGGGCGAACGCGCCGTGCCTTTGACTCGCACCCCCGGATCCAGCGTGATACCGAGGGTATTGTGAACCATGTCTTTGCCACCGTGAGTGGTCTGCCATGGGATGTAACCGCCGCCTCACGCGGGCTCTCGCGTTGGGCAGCCCAACCGATTGTGGCCGAGTGTCATGACGATACTGTCGGCAGTGATTGTTCGTGGCCGCTCTTTTTGCGGCGCAGGCCCAACCTGCAGATGGGCTATATCGAGACCGAAGGACTGGAGTTTGAGACGCTGGATCGTTATGCTGATGAGCTTGAAACATCCGGTGGTGCAGCGGCATGGATTGCCCGGATGGATGCTGACCCGCAGAACTGGGCGTTTCGGCTGGAACTGGCCCGCCTGGAAGTTGCGGCAATTGCGGCTTACAGCCAGGAGCGCGGATAGGGCTATGTCATCCGGGAATGACGGGCAATGCTGAACTTTCTGCATTGTTAACTGTTAACAGGGAAAATCATGCAACCTTTGAGTGGTGTTATCTGTGCGACACTGACGCCTTTCATCAGTGATATCGGGTTCGTCGATTATGAGTGGATTCCGGCACATTTACGCTTCCTGGAAAATCATGGTATCCATGGTGTGCTGGTGTTGGGCACAACCGGCGAGGGGCCTTCACTTGGATTGAGCGAACGCCGGCGCGTGCTGGATCTGGCGTTGAGTCATCGCGGTGGCTTGAACGTCATTGCCGGGACCGGCTGTGCGGCGCTCTCTGAGACGGTGACACTGAGCCAGTATGCACTGGATCATGGGGCCGATGCGGTGCTGGTTATGCCGCCCTTCTACTTCAAAAATGGGCGTCCGGAAGGTGTGCTAAACTACTACCGGGCTCTGTGTGATGCGCTGCCCGAGAATGCGCGGCTGCTGCTCTACCACATCCCGGCAGTCACCATGGTGCCGATGACGCCGCTGGTGATTGAGGGCTTACTGGCAAGTCATGGGCATCAGTTGTATGGGATTAAAGACAGCAGTGGTGATATTCAGCATACAACAGATCTGATCCGGCGGTATCCCCAACTGCGGATCTTTAGTGGCAGTGATACCCAGGTTGCCAATGCCCTGACCGCAAACGCAGCGGGGGTTATCTCGGCGCTCTCCAATGTCTGGCCGGACCTGGTACGCGCCGTGTTTGATGCCCATCAGCATGGCAGAGATGTTGCTACCCCGCAGGCACGCCTCGCGGCGGTGCGGGCGCTGATTCCTAACCCTACCCCACCGCCGCTTAAAGCCGTGCTTCCCTGGCGTAGCGATCTGCCGCGTACCAGTGTGCGGGTGCCGCTGACCAACCTTACGGACGACGAGGCGGCCCAGTTACGGACAGCCCTGGAAGTTATGGATGTCCTTTGAGGAATGGATTATCCGGTTATCCGGGCCACCAGTTTGACCAGTCCGGGAAAAGCGCGCCCCAGCACCACCAGCGGGCGGGTAATCGCCGGGAGAATAATCTCGCCGGACTGGTTATGCTCAATGGCCCGGATAACGGCGCGTGTGACATCCTCGGCCTTAAGCCAGGGCGACAGTCTGCTCAGGCGGGCCATTTTCTGTTCCTCGGCCTGCTCAAAGAAATTTGTGCGCACCGGGCCGGGACTGATAACGGCGCAGTTGACCCCGGTGCTGCGCAGTTCGTGCTGGAGCGAGCGACTGAAACCAATAACGGCAAATTTGGTTGCGGTGTAGAACGCCATATTGCGCATAGCAATGATACCGGCGATTGAGGCAACATTAATGATCTGACCCCGCCGGCCTTCAATCATCTGTGGTACAAATGCTCTTGTGCAGTGAACCATGCCATAGAAGTTGACCCGCATCATTCGCTCCAGGTCGTCAAACTGTGCATTGATAAATGGATCAAAAATACCAAATCCGGCATTGTTGATCAGCACATCAACCCGACCATGTTGTTGCAGGGTAGTATCGGCCAGATGCTGTACCTGTGCGGTATCGGTGACATCGGTAGTGACGGCCATCACACGCCCACCTGCCTGGGCGATCCGCTGTTCGAGGGCGGCTAATTTGTCCGCACTACGAGCAGCCAGCACTAACTGTGCGCCTTTTGCCGCACATCGGAGGGCGACATCCTCGCCGATGCCGCTTGATGCTCCGGTAATAACGACAACGCTCTCATTTAGATCCACGTAACCTTTCTCCTCCTGTTAATCGGCAAATAGCTTTAGCCATATCTGATACACGTCGCTTTTTTGCAACCCTAATTCCCGAGCAACCGTCCGCGCGGCGGTACTGCCGCTCTGTCCCTGGTCACGTAGTGCGTGCAGACGCTCGGCAATGGCTACTTCGTCGGTCGCAGGAGTTGTTTCTGCGGCAGTAATGGTTGTGGCCGACTGCCGCCGTTGTCGGGCTGATTCGGGATGTTCCCGCCCCGCAATGATCAGCGTAAACTCCCCCCGGGGTGGGTGAGTCGTGAAATGCGCCTGTGCCTGGCTGATATGTGTCCGTAGCACCATTTCGTGTAATTTTGTCAGATCTTTGGCGACGGCAATTGGCCGGTCCCCCAGAATCTCCCGGGCGTCGGCCAGCGTTTCGATCAGGCGGTGGGGAGCCTCGAAGCAGATCAGCGTGACGCTCAGGGGGGCAAGTTCGGTTAGTAAGGCGCGGCGCTCGGTACTCCGGCGCGGCAGAAAACCAACATAGAGAAAGCGGTCAGTTGGTAGTCCGGAAACGACCAGCGCGCTCACCGGGGCACTGGGGCCGGGAATCGGCAGCACCGGAAAGCCGGCGACAATGCATGCATTGACCAGTTCAAACCCGGGATCAGAGATGGCCGGGGTGCCGGCATCGGAGACGAGCGCAACATCACCTTCGGCCAGGGCGTCCAGTATCCGGTTGAGGCGCGTCAGTTTGTTATGCTCGTGGTATGAGATGCAGGAAGTTTGAATATCGTAGCGCTTCAGGAGGCGCTGTGTGTGGCGCGTATCCTCGGCGGCAATCAGGATGGCTTCGCGCAGAATGCGTAATCCGCGCAGCGTTATGTCTTCCAGGTTGCCGATGGGGGTACTGACTAGATAAAGTATGCCCATGTTTCTTGGGTCAGCAGTTTGCAGTTGTACGTGTTTACCTGCTACTGGTGACTGTTGATTATTCGAGTGCGCCAGTATTCCAGGAGTTCGGCCACAATACTGGTCATATCAATGCGTGGCTCCCAGCCCGTGGCGGCGCGCAGTTTATGCGTATCGCCGAGCAATATCGGCTCATCGACGGGACGTAAGCGGGCCGGATCAACCTGTATTGCGATAGGAACGCGCCCCTGCTCACGCACCAGCGTAACAATATCGCCAATCCGGATCGCCTGTCCCGATCCGAGATTGTAGACCTGACCGGGTTGCCCATGTTCAAGCAGCATCCAGAGCGCGCGAGCTACATCGGACATATGGGTGAAGTCGCGGCACGGCTCCAGGTTGCCGACAAACATCACCGGTTCCTGCTGTCCTGCTTCAATCGCAGCCATCTGCCGGCAAAATGTCTGAATGGAGCAGCGATCACCCTGGCGCGGGCCAACATGGTTAAACGAGCGCGTGACAATAACCGGCAGTCCGTAACTGTCGTGATACTGCAGGCCGGTGAGTTCCGCAGCGGCCTTGCTGACGCCATACGGACTGAGGGGGCGCAGTGGATGGGTTTCTACAATGGGTACATCTTCGGGTTGAACCCGGCCATATTCGGCGCTGCTACCGGCGATATGGACACGGGCCTGCGGCGCGTGCCGGCGTACCGCCTCGAGCAGATTGATGGTTCCCTCGACATTGGTACGCATGGTGGTAATTGGCGCATTCCAGGACTCGCTGGGGTAGCTCTGAGCTGCCAGGTGGTAGATCCGGTCGGGCGCGGCCTGCTCCACGGCTCGCTGTACTGAGAAGGGATCTTCAATGTCGCCCTCGTGTAGCACAATCCGTCCGCGCAGATGTTCAATCGGGCGGGTATCACTCCGCCAGCGTTTGAACGCATGCACCTCGATCTCCGGGAGCGTAAGCAGGTAGTCTGCCAGGAAACTGCCGACCGGCCCGGTAATGCCGGTAATAAAAACGCGCACATTGCCTCCCACACGCAGCATTGACCAGACTGCGGATCTCTGAAAAGAGCAAATTCAGCTCTGTATGATACCATATCTCCCGTTAGCCTTCGCAGCATCGCGAAAAAGACCACCACGCAATTCTGCGTGGTGGTCTTGAATATATCGGGGCGGTATGGCATTACGGTCAGCGGCAACGTTGCGAGTCGCGTGACGCTGTTGACGTTTTTCCATTTAGCGTCCAGACCAGGTGATTGCCGTTAAAGGGCACACTGAAGACAGCCCGCTTGCGACCCGGTTGGAAGACATCCGGCTGGTTACGCCCCTGTGGATTGGGGTGAAACCGGTTATGCTGGCCGCGATCAATCTCGACCGTGGTATCGTTCGGGTTATAGTACCCGAAATACGCCCGGTATGTGCCATCCTCCTCCTCGGCCACACACTCCAGCACAGGACTTACTCTCTGTTGGGTTACAACTGATGGGTCATCATCATCACCGTCGCTTTCATCATCACCGTCGTCATCATCGTCATCGGGTGTAACCGGTTCTGCGCACACCGTCAACTTGAAGGCAATCGACTCGGCCGTGTTACCGCCAAGCAGATGGGATACTTCCATCACTACATCGTCATCGTCAGCGGAAACCACAGACGATGTTTGCCAGGGGCCTACCGGAATCCAGGTATCGACATTGCCACGATCATGATGTACTCCAATCGTTGCATTGTTGATGCTAACCCGGAACTCCTCATGCATCTGTCCCTGCCCGCAAAACCGTCCATCTGGGCAGGCATCGGGATGTCCTTCCTCGGCATATCCCAGAACGGTCAACCGGGCATCTTCAGATAGAGATAGGTTGTAGGTATGCGAGCGTGGATCTTTATCCCGTCGCACATAATTGTCAAATGTACCAATTTCCTCCATACCGGCCGGACAGGCAGCAAATTCGGGTTCACGCGAGAGATCCGGCGTGCTGGTTGGCGATGGCGTACTGGTCGGCGTTGATGTACTGGTCGGCGTACTGGTCGGCGTTGATGTACTGGTCGGCGTACTGGTCGGCGTTGACGTACTGGTTACCGTCGGTGTGCTGGTCGCCGTTGATGTGCTGGTTGGCGTGCCGGTTGCCGTCGGCGTGCTGGTTACGGTCGGCACATCAGTCGGCGTGCCGGTTGCCGTCGGCGTGCTGGTTACGGTCGGCACATCAGTCGGCGTGCCGGTTGCCGGTAGCGGTGTTGGTGCTGGGCAATACCAGTCGTACCAGTAGTATGCTACACTGGTTGCTTCTGCCATGAGCGGTTCGCCAGTTGTTGCATCAAGCAGCAAAGCATTTACATGCAACTCGACAACCGTATCATCAGGCCGTATTCCCGGCCACTCTACTTCCACACTAAACTGATCACCATTCTGCACAAGCCCATAATTCTCAAATACAGGCTCGGTGCGCAGATCCTGGGGATGTACAATTTCCCAGGAAGTCTGCAGGCGTGCCAACTCATCAACCGGCTGGAGACTGACTGTTCCATTGACACGAATGGTTGATGGATCATACAGACAGAGCGGTACCTCGGTGTTCTCGAAAACGACATTCCCGGTTATGGTAGGCACTATCGTCGGTGTATTGGTCGCCGTGTTGGTAGGTGTCGGCGGGACCGGTGTATTGGTCGCCGTGTTAGTAGGTGTCGGCGGGACCGGTGTATTGGTCGCCGTGTTGGTGGGTGTCGGCGGGACCGGTGTATTGGTCGCCGTGTTGGTGGGTGTCGGTACATACGCAGACAGCGGCAAGGCCCACAATTCGCGGCCTGTACTTCCATTGTCGGCAGCAAAGAAGAGCGTTGTCCCGGTGACTGTTAGTGAACGCGGGTTGGCAGAGAGTGATCCGGGGGCAATATCGGCAACCATAGAGGTGCCGCTAGCCATACCGTTGCTCTGATAAAGTTCAGTACCATATGTGGATTCTGTTGCAGCGAAGAAAAGCGTGTCATTAAACGCGGTTAAATACCGGGGAGAAGAACCGTCTACTCCCGGCATAATATCTTTCATAAGAACAAATTTTTCTCCACCGGACAGTGTCCAGAGTTCTTCCCCAGTTTGACCATTTGTTGCCGTAAAAAACAATTGCCCATTAACATTGACCAGGTTGTCTGGTTTGCCTTCGGCGGCACCGGGGTTCAGATCCCCAACCAGAACCGTTCCCGCCGATGTCCCGTCGCTGCGCCAGAGTTCACGGCCAGTGCTGCCGTTGGTCGCGCCAAAAAATAACAGTTTATCGACAACCGCCAGATCGTTAGCCAGCGAGCTACTACTACCTGGATTAATATCTCTGATAATCTGGGTATTTGGCAAAGAACCGTCGCTGCTCCATACCTCCCGACCGGTTTCACTCGTCGAAGCGACAAAAAACAGGCGATCAATGCCTGCTACCAGATTATCCGGGAATGAGCCCCCAGTGCCCGGTTCGATATCCTGAACCAGGTAGGTGCCTGACGACGTACCATTACTAAACCAGAGCTCGCGCCCGTTGGTACCATCATCGGCGCTGAAGAAGAGGCCATTATCTAACACAGTCAGATATATGGGAGAAGAGAAGCCATTACCCGGTTGAATATCCTTGACCATGCGGGTTCCGGCCAGGGTACCGTCGCTGACCCAGAGCTCTTTCCCGGCGATGGGCTCATACGCGACAAAGAAAAGTTGTTTCCCGGCAGCAGTCAGGTTATACGGTGAGGAACTATCCAGCCCTGCGCGGATATCTTTGACCAGGCGGGTTCCAGCCGCGGTACCGTCACTGACCCATAATTCCTGCCCGCTATTTCCATCACTGGCGGAGAAGAAGAGTTGTCCATTCATAACCGTTAGCGAGGTTGGATATGAACTACTGCTTCCCGGAGCAATATCTTTCAGGAGGAATGTCCCTGCCGCAGTACCGTCACTCGTCCAGATTTCCATGCCGGTCTGATCGTCGGTAGCGCTGAAGAACAATCTTCCGTTCATCGTAACGAGCCAGGATGGGTTACTTGCTGTTGTACCGATGTCCTTAACCAGGTAGGGTGCCGCAGCAGCAGTCAGGGCGACACCAGGATTCAAAATGAGCCAGGCAAATGCCAGGCCGAGGAGGAGGCATATACCCTGAGTGAAACGTTGAAATGGTATGGGGGTATTCATTTTTGTCTTCTCCCGCTGATAATAGGAATCACCATATAAATATGTCTTTATCTATTATGAGTATACTGCGCCGTTTACCATTTTACGAGTCAGCATGGTAGGCTCTTAGGTACTATTACATAATAGTATGAAATGGCTACGTAAGAAAGGGACCATAGCACTAATTTTGATAAAAATTTGATAATGTTATGATGAACAGGTGATGAATGGCTGATACCCTTACCATAGGTCTTCTAGCAAGATACATACCATGAGGATTAGTATTCCGGCGAGAAAGATATGATATTATGTGGCTCACCTGTGTTGTCCCGGAACGTCTGTTCGACGCGGGATTGTTGCTGGATCAGGCTTACACAAACAACCACCCCGGTTGTAATCGAGGTGGTTAGCAAGTATCAGCTTGCAGGACTACTGCTTCGTCTCGAGTGGGGTTGGGTTACAATGGTCTGGTGGGCGATACTGGATTCGAACCAGTGACCTCTACGATGTCAACGTAGCGCTCTAACCAACTGAGCTAATCGCCCCTGCGATGGTAGATCTTAACACTGAACAGTCTGGCTGTCAAGGAAATTATGCCTGAACTTACTTATCGCGCCGATTCTGCGTTGCTGTCGGGTCTGAACCAACCGTTGCAGGATCTGCTGGTTCGTGCTGCTGCTCTGGCGCAGGGGCAACAGGCGACGCTCTGGCTGGTAGGTGGGGTTGTCCGCGATCTGCTGCTGGATCAACCGATTGAGCATGACCTGGATCTGATGGTTGAGGGGGATGCGGTGGCATTTGCGCGCTTGCTGGCGGCAGACCTGGAGGGTACCGTCAGTGCTGCGCATCTCGCGTTTGGTACGGCCACGGTCATCCTAAAGAAAGTTCAGGTCGGGTCAGCGGTCTTTCCGCTTGCGCTTGATCTGGCGCGCACCCGCGTTGAGCAGTATCCGCAGCCGGCGGCGTTGCCGGTGGTGCAGCCCGCCGGCATTGACCAGGACTTGCGGCGGCGCGATTTTAGCATCAATGCGATGGCGCTGTCGGTGCAAACTGTTGATGGGCATCTGGCTCCCACAACACTGCTGGACCCATTCGGAGGACGGCAGGATCTGGCAGCGGGCCACATGCGTGTGCTGCACAACGCGAGTTTTGACGATGATCCGACGCGCATATTGCGGGGCTTGCGCCTGGCGGCCCGGCTTGGGTTCCATCTGGAGCCACACACGCAGACGTTGCTCGCCACTGCTCTGGCGCGGCGGCGGCTGGAAGCAACCAGTCCGGATCGTATTCGCACTGAGCTTTGTCTGGCGCTTGCGGAGCCTCAACCGGAAGAAGTGCTGCGCCTGGCGGATGCCTGGAGCGTGACACCGCATATTTGCGTGCCCCTGCACTGGACTGCAACCCTGGCTACACGTTGCGTCCGCGCCCGCGCTGGTGAAACTACTAGCCTTCATCCATTGCACTACGCTGGCCTCTTGACATATGATCTAACGGCGGAGGAGCGGAACCATCTGGCGGTGCGCTACCGCCTGCCAGGTGATGCCGTGCGGCTCCTGCGCGAGCTGGATGCGCTGCAGGCGATCCGCGATCAGCTTACACGCAACCTGCGCAACAGCGAACTGGATCATCTCCTGCGACCTTTTGGTGTGGTGGCGCTGGAGGTGGTCCGCGTGGCGGAGCCGCCGCCCATTCCCGCAGTGATTACGCACTACCTGGTGCAACTCCGCTCGGTGACGCAACTACTCGACGGGCATGCGTTACGGCGGTTGGGTATTCCGCCGGGGCCGCAACTTGGGCAGATTTTGCGTGAGCTACGCGCTGCCCGGCTTGATAACCTGGTTGCCACCCGCGCGGACGAGGAGTCCTGGGCGATGCAGCTTTGGCAGAAGATACGGGACGCGGAATGATATTATGATGCGTAAAACTTCTGCCGGATTTCCTCCATCCGCTCCCGGTTAACCCCTAGATCCGAGCGCCCCAGCCGCGCAGCCGAGCGAAAATGAATGACATTGTTCTCCGCATCAAACAGAAACTCCGTATCATCGGGGAAGCCGAAGGTTGGGGAA
>JGI11876J12873_1000085_pt1 | contig 16723 bp, 10 predicted proteins | sample ElkSloMetagenome_4_FD_12873 | JGI IMG/M metagenome (IMG submission 12873) | reverse complement strand
GTCTGCCCTGTGTAAACAGAGCGAACTTCTCCATTCCGTCGAATAATAGCTTCTCCGTTGTTCACTTCAACTAACATCCAGCCACTTGTGCCAATGGCTTCACCAATGTTAATCCGCTGAGTAATCCCATCAATTTCAAATAAGGCAGCAGAAAGTTGCTCTGACTCTAGCACTCCCACCAGAGTATGGTTTACAGGAGGCGGGGGTGGCGGTGCTGGTGGCGTTGGCGATGCTGATGCTGTAGGTGAAGTCGGAGCAACTGTTGGGGGTGGTGCTGGCGGTGTTTGAGCCGTGACTTGAGGAGGAGGTGGTGTGGGTGCAGGTGGATTGGCAGCCGGTGAAGGCGCTGGGGCTGGGGCTGGCGGAGGGGCTACCGAGGAGTTAGCAGGGGGTACAGGGGGTATCCAGGAACTCTGGGGGGGATAAACTGGATAGTATATTCTTTCCAAAATTGTACCCGGTGGATTAGCACCCATGGGACGATTGATCGCACCGGAAGAGTTAGTCGCACCTGGCGGTAGATTAGGATTACCTGTTCCACCACCTGCCATTCCAGCTTGTTGTCTGGCTTCAGCTTTACGGTCAATAGCTTCTAGCGCCTCCAAAGCATACTCTCCAAACTTGTAATCGGCTTCTGAGGGGAGTTGGGTGTCAGTAGACGGTGAGCCAGTAAAGTTGGGCAACCAGGGTGCAAACCGTTGTTTTTGAGTAATCAGTAGCAACAGTGCAGTTAGACCCACTGAAATTAGAGCCATTACCCATAAAAATCTATCCACAGACCAACCAGATTTTTTGGAATGGGAACGGCTACTCTTGGTTCCTTTCGTTTCTGAAGACTGGGTTTCAGACGAGTCTTGGTTCGTCTCAGAGGGATGTTCCACCAAGTCTTGAGTCGGTATCACAGCAGGTGGCGCAGTGATGGGGGGAATCACAATCGACTTTAAAGATACATAGTCTGGCTTAGTCGGTTCAGTTGGTAATTTGCTACTCCCTTCCAAGATGCGGTCAAGATCTGCAAATAAATCATCCATTAACTTATCTGCATCGGCTTCGGCTGACCAAGACTGGAGCGCAGTGGAGGTGGTTGATGGCTTGTTTGCCTTGTCGTGAGTATTGATATCCTGAGACATAATGGCTCGCTCTGATGGCTATAGAATTCTCTATATTAAGATGCTCTAAAGCATTTCCTATCGCTTAGATTAGCAATCAAATTACCGATCTGAGAAAAAATTCTCATCTTTTTATCAAAATTCTGTACGATTTTAAGTCCAATGGCGATATTGTGGGTCTACTTCTGTTGATTGGCTTGGGCATTGCGTCGCCACATCTGAGGTTTGATACGTCGCAACGCTGATGCCGGAAATCGTTGATGCCATTGGTGATCTGAAAGTGTCGCCAGTTCCGCTAAGGTGGGAGCGACATTCCCAGGATAGGGTTCAAAGTCGGCTACATCTGTTGGTTGAGCAAAGCGTTGGTTCCAAGGACAAACATCCTGGCAGATATCACACCCTGCTACCCAACCCTCTAAATGGGGGGTAATGGATGAGGGAAGTTCCTCGGCTCGGTTTTCAATTGTATGATAAGCAATACAACGATTGGCATCTACGACAAAAGGTTTAACAATTGCTCCGGTCGGACAAGCCTCCAGGCAACGGGTACAGGTTCCGCAATGCTGGGTATGGGGAGTATCGGGTGTCAGAGATAAGTTGGTTAAAATTGCCCCTAAAAACACCCAACTCCCATACTCTCGCGTAATTAGATTACCATTTTTTGCGATCCAACCAATTCCAGCACGTTCTGCCCACACTTTATCCTGCACCGGACCGGTGTCTACGTAGTAACGAGCTTTGATTCCTTCTCCTTGGGCTTGTAGCCAGTGGGTCAAGGCTTTGAGTTTTTTGTGCATCACCTTATGATAATCTCGTCCCCAAGCATAACGGGATATCTTCGCGTACTCGTTTCCTTGAGGGCGTTGGTGAGGGGTGTAATAGTTGAGGGCAACGGAAATAACGGATTTAACCCCTGGCATACAGGTATGGATATCTAAGCGGCGCGGATTCTGCATCCAATCCATGTCAGCATGATAGCCCTGAGCCAACCAAGTTTTCAGATGTTGAGTGGCTTCGTTGTCAGTATTTCCTTCTACCCCTGCAATACCACAGTGATGAAATCCGAGCGATCGCGCTTTTTGCTTAATTTGATTGCTTTTGTCATTGGTCTTTTGTCCTTTGTCCTTTGTCATCATAGGCATACTTTGGCAAGTTTCTCTATGATGAATGAAAGTTATCCCGACTAACAACCTGAAATGACTATAGAGGGCATTACCCAGTCCGTGATTTTGCGTTACTTTGAAACAATGAATGCTGGGGATTATGACGCAACCGCCGCATTGTTTACGGATAACGGTGTGATGCAGCCACCGTTTGAGGAACCCATCCAAGGGCAAAAGGCGATCGCAACCTACCTAAAGGCTGAAGCCATTGACATGCAACTATCGCCCAAAACTGGAAGTGTGGAACCCCAAGAAAACGAGGATACTCAAATTCAAGTCAAGGGCAGAGTACAGACACCACTATTTAGTGTCAATGTGGGCTGGATATTTATTCTCAATCCCGAACAAAGGATTAGTTTCGCCAGAATTAAGCTGTTAGCCTCGCCTCAAGAACTCCTCAGCTTAAGACGATGACGAATGACAAATGACAAATGACTGAATGACAACTAAGCCGCCACTTGTTCCCAGGAACGAGCGAGCAACTGACGCCCCAACTCAATATCTCTAGGCGCACAAAGCCAATCGGGATGAGCTGTCATTAACAAACTTTCTAATGCTTCTTGATCAAACAAATGCCAGACAGCCGCACCATCAATCTTGGTTGCGATCGCGTAGCAATTGGCGCTGATACACTGAATGGTTGAGGTGTTGGCAATTCGCCGCAGTTCCATGCGATCGCCCGATTGAAGACTTCGGAACCGCCATAATATTTGCTTCCATTCCTTGAGTGATGACACCGTTAATCCTGGAATCGCGACCTGGATATCCGGATCTCCATTGATGGTAATCCAATAGTGGCGTGATGGATCAATTCCTTCTAACCATGGAGAATCATCATCCAATCGGTAGCGGGGAGACAAGATAAACGGCTGTGTCATAGGAATGATGGGTTGCACTAAACTTAACAGCTAGCTCTTGGTTTCGGAGGCTCACCAGTCCTCGAAACAAGGGCATCCTTAACAGACAGATAGTCAAGTCGCTCTTTCGGCTTGACTTATTTAAAATCCTATAGATTCAGATATCTATATCAAGTAAATTTAACAAAGCTTATAGATTTAATTAGGATCATGACTGCTTTTGTAATATCTCGTAACAATTTCCGTAGTCTCGGACATTATACTACAGACGTTCCGGAAATGGGATACAATTATCTAATCATTCGTCAGCCTTAGGTAAGCTCGTCTCCATCTTCAGACAATTACGACCATTGATCTGCAAGCGATACTCGACTCGATCCATCAGCTTTTGCATAATCAGCCAACCATATCCGCTTTCCTGTTTCGCCTCTGGAGAGGGTTGATTATAGTTGGTGATGTCATACCCTTTGCCGTGATCCCAAATTTCCAAAGCAATGTCCCGCTCTTTGAGTTCCAAGCGAATCAAAATCGGTAAATTGGGTTGATCTCGATGAGCATGACGCACCACATTGGAATAGGCTTCAACTAACGCCAGTCTTAACCGACTCGATTGATGTTGCCAATCCACTGAATCTCCTAACGCTACTTCCAAACTTCCCAGTAACCAGCTTTCGACAATCGTCAAAAACTTCAAGTCACTTGGTACATGCAGCTCCGTTTTCATCAACTATAGAACCTCCATTGAGAGAATTGTTTGGTCATCTTCCTGAACATTATTCGTCTCCTCGCGGATATGAACTAATAAATGGGGTAAATTAAAGGGAGCTGGCTCATGAAGCAGAAGTTGCCAAAGACCCGATGTCCCCAACATTGAATTCGTCAAGGATTTACTATTTTTAGAGTTTTGAGAATGGGTGTCGTGTTTTACGTCCTTGTCCTTAACCGTTGCTTCTGTAATCCCATCACTGATCAGCAGCACAACATCCCCTGAATGTAACGTCAACGTTCCGGCTTTGGCTTTCCACTCCGGAAGAATACCCAGGGGAATCCCCCGAGTTTGTAGATAATCCGGTTCTACAGTTACAGATGATTCCGGTGCAGATTGTTGCTGAACAACTAAATGATGCGCCCAAACCAACGGATAGATGTGACCCGCATTCGCATAGACAAGCTGTCGCGAGGTTGGCGTATACCGCGCTAGTACCATCGTGATAAAACAGTTAGTACTGAACAGATCATCTGACATAATGCTGTTCAGGTTTCGCATCACTACCTCCGGTTCGGGAGAGATTTCTTGAGCCAATTCTCGGCGCAAGATAGAAATCGCACTTGCCATAAATAAAGCCGCAGGCACTCCCTTTCCCGACACATCACCAACCGCCAGCCAAACATCGCCTTGAGGATGCAGGTAGACTTCAAAAAAATCACCGCCAACTTCTCGTGCGGGATAACAGTGGGCTTGAACTCTGACCCCTTCCACCTCAGGTAAACTTTGGCGCAACAAATTATTTTGAATCTGGCGAGCTACCTCCAATTCAGCCCGCATCTGTTCGGCTTGTAATTGAGTGCGTTGGTAGAGTTTTGCCTGAGAAATGGCTAACGCTGCCTGTTCAGCGACAGCTTCGATGAGTTTAATATCCTCTGACATCCAAGGCTGATCACACTGTTGTTTATAAAGGGATAACACGCCCAATAGCTGTTGTTGCCAGATCAGAGGAACAACTAGATGCACCGAATGATTACCATCACTGAGCTGTTGAATAAGCTGGGTTTTCCAGTTTTCCAGCACATTTTGCACAATCGGTTCAACATCAGGTAACGATTCAGAATCTTTTGTTGACTTAGCTTGGTAAGAAAATGAGTCTGAAATCAGGTGATTACCATCGACAGGTTGCAGGATACAACTCGTCGCCTCGAAGGTTTGACCAATTGTGGTGACAACGGTTTGCAACATACTGCCATAGTCTAGCGACTCACGAATGGCTGTTGTCACGACATTAAAGAGTTCTTCGCGGCGTAAAGCGCGACTCAGTTCATTAGTTCTTTGTTTGAGAACTCGGTACGTATCGGCTGCTTGTTGAACGATGACTTTCAGACTTTCCGGATTCCAGGGTTTGGTAATATACTTAAAAACTTTGCCGGAGTTAATGGCTTCGACTAAATCTTCAACATCGGTATAGCCCGTTAACAGAATCCGAATTGTATCCGGGAAGCGATCAACTGTTTTCCCTAATAATTCTGTACCATTCATCACGGGCATCCGTTGATCAGAGATAATGATCGCCATTTCTCCCTGTTCATCCAAAATGCTCAGAGCGCTCATCGCCCCATCCGCTTTATAAACCCGAAACTCTCGTCGGAAGGTTCTATATAATAAATCTAAATTGTCAGGCTCATCGTCCACTATCAATAATTTGAGTTTATCTGCCTGACTCATTCTGTGTACTCCGGTCTCTGCTTGAGTTAGAAACAATAAGGTGAACTACTCAGGCTTACTTCGTAGAAGCCTGAGCTTCTGATCTCACAGGGGATTGCGTCAGCTTGGATTTACGCCCAAGCTTCGGTCTCACATCCCCTCCATCAGCAGCAGTCCCAGTCCCTGAGACCGATAAATGTTGCTGAGCCTGTCGAAGCATTCTGATGCCTTCCGCCCTGATATTTGCTGAAGCGTTACCGTCTCTATCGTGGTGAGTGCCACAGCTAGGGCAAGTCCATGACCTAACCTCTAAAGGCATCTCATCAACTTGATAATGGCAGTTTGAGCAGAGTTTTGAGCTAGGGAACCATCGGTCAATTTCCACCAGTACCTTACCTTCTTTTTCGAGCTTGTAAGATAAGAAGTTGACAAACATACCCCAGCCAACATCAGAAATTGCTTTAGCTAGTTTGTGGTTACGAACCATGCCTTTGGTATTTAGACTTTCGACTACGTTGGCGAAGCCTGCGCGAAGCGCTTTGACTTGGTTTTCGTCAACAAGCTTTCTGGATAGCTTATGCAGGTAGTCTTGACGGACATTACTAACTCGCTCGTGAACCCTAGCCACCAGTTTCCTGGCTTTATCTGTTGACTTGCTTCCCTTCTCCTTTCTATCTAATTTCCGTTGCTTCCGCTTGAGGTTGCGCTCATGTTTGGCTAGGTGCTTAGGGTTGGCAAACTTAGAGGTCTTGACCCCATCGTTAACAATGGCAAAATCCTTCAGCCCTAGATCAATCCCAGCTACTTTGCCATCGGTGCTAACAGGTGGGTTATCCCCTTCTACCTCGGTCAAGACGGACGCAAAATACTTCCCTGATGGCGTCATGCTCACCGTTACCGTCTTGATTGTTCCTTCTATGGGTCGGTGTAATTTAGCCTTGACTACGCCAACGCGACCCGGAAATTTGAGGCAATCACCTGCAACCTCGACTGATTGAGGATACTGTATGGACTGCCTATTCTTTTTAGCCTTGAACCTTGGGTATTTGGCTCTACCATCGAAAAAGTTCTTATAGGCAGTCACCAGATTGAGCGTAGTAGCCTGTAACACCTGAGAATAACACCCAGATAACCAGGACGTTTCTTCCTGTCTCTTTAGTTTAGGTAAAAGTGCATTCAATGCAGAACGGTTCAAGCCTTTGCCCGTTAACTGGTAGGTTTCAATGCACAAATTAAGCGCATAATTCCACCACCAACGGCTACAGCCAAAGTGTTGAGCTAGTATCACTTGTTGTTCAGTTGTCGGGTATAGCCTCACTTTGACGGCTTGATGTCGCATTGTTTTCACCTTTTCTTACCAGAATATACTATTTAAGGTAAGCTTCTCCGGAAGATTGGAAATTATTTTTGCTAATAAAATTTATCATCATACCATATCTATTTTTTCAGGGGAAGAAATCAGCCATTGATTTTACCAAGAGTCCGCGCTCTGCACCGAGCCAGCTATTGAGATTGCCTTTTTTCCCTAGCTTAACCTTCTTCTGGGGCAATGGGGTTGCTACTCAGATGGGGGAGCTAGGGGAGCTAGGGGAGCTGGGGGAGCTAGGGGAGCTGGGGGAGCGGGGGGAGCGGGGGAAGTTAACTCAAAACTCTACCTTACCTATTGCCTATTGCCTATTGCCTATTCCCTGACAAATGACGAATGACAAATGACCTTTAGCGAGTTACCCCCTGTACGACTGGGCGAATGGCAGAACCGTCAAACAGTCCTGGGTTTCCATTCCAATTAAAATCATTAATTCGTAAGCTAATTGAACCTAACTCCTGAACTGGATTGTAGCGTAGGAGAATACTGTACGTGCGACGGCTGTACTCCAAGAATAAATCCGTACTGATTTCCTCACCCGTGTCCAAATTGAAAGAGGTCTGAAAACCAGCCAGAAACGGACCGTANATTTGTTGGGTGATGCCAGCAGAAAGCACAATTCTATCAGCCACTCGGTCAAACCGAAATGGGGATAAGTTACCCCGTGCAACCTGAGTGTAGCTGAGGTTAAATCGAGTGTAGTCGAGATAGGGTCGGGAAAAATGCCCAAGCTGACCTACAAGCCCAACTGTACCACTGAGGGATTCCTGGGTATCGCCACTACTATAGGCGCTAGCCACCCCGGTGACTACTCCCCGCACTGCCAAAAAAGGAACTACAGGTCTGGGTGTATATCGTAATCCTTCGGTGGGAGTTAAGGGCAAAGCCTCACCTCGCCAGAGTGTGAAACTTCGGCTCAACGATGCACTGGCTTGATAGCGCGTCAAGTCGATGCGGTTATTCTCTCGTGGAGGGGGAGGTAGCAAGTCTTGTCGATCTGTCCTAGCGTTAATTGCCTGAATCCCTGCTTGATAGGTAAGATTGATCCCTGTGTCCCCTAAGCGAATTACTGGGGATGTGATCACCGCTCCCAGACTCTGCTGCACGGTTTGAAAGCCCAAGGAACCATTAAACAGGCGATCGCGAAAGCTATATTCCAGATTCAAGTTATGGGGTAAACCCGTACCGATAACCTGTTGGAGTCTCACACTGGCTCTGAGTTCTTCGTCCAATTCATTGGGATCAAGGCTGGTGAAGGTGGCTGAAGCCCGTAGGGTGGTTCGGGGGGTGAAGGTGGCATCTAGTCGGGCTTTGAGACCGAAGGAGGAGGGGTTTAAAAGACCATTATCATCTTTGTCTGCGGTATTGGGGTTTCTTTCACCAAGGACGGCTCTCTGGAGAAAGTATTGGGGGGTGACTTTAAATCGTACCCCTGGAGTATTGACAATATTAAAGGATCGCTCAATAAATAAACCGCCACGATCATCATCATCGAAGCCAAACTGAAGTAAACCCGGTTCCCGTTCCCGACGATCAATTACCACCCGATTGCGAAATGTGGGTACGGATAACCCTTGGTCAAATACCAACCGGGGACGAGTAGCAACGATTTCATCTACTAAGGGCGAAATCCGGCGAAATCGAGCTGTTTGTGCTCGTAATTCTAGTTCAGGTGGGGAAAAGGGGTCATTGGTGATCCGCACATTTTGAGCGATCGCTTCTGAACCTTCAAAGTCAATGCGATCGGCTTCATAGCGGAATCGGTTGATTGTTCCTGCAGCCTGTGGCGCACCCGAAACGACATTCGAGAAATTTCCCGTAGTGGTTGTGCCGAAGCTTCCGCCGAGAAAGAAGGAGTAAAAACCTGGATTGGTTATATCTTGCAGGGGTTGATTGCTGAGAACGCGATCGCTAATTGGTCGTTGTTCTTCGGGAGCATTCGGATCAGCAGGAGACGGTAAAATTGTCAAATCTGAACCTGATGTTGGGACATATAATTCCCCACTGGCATCAAAAATTACGCCGCTATCCTGGACAAAGGAATACTCAAAGCGTTGACCTCGTAACACTTGTTCCCCTCGCGTCAACACCACATTATCCTCCGCCACCAAAATCCGATTCGGTAGGTTAACTTGGACGCGATCCGCTTCCAGCAAAGCGCCGCGAAACCGCAACAGGACATCGCCTTGGGCGGTAATTACCTGTCGTTGTTGATCATATTCCTGTTGATCGGCGGTGAGTTCCAGCACCCCTGTGATCGGACCGGGAGCCGCAGGTTCAGTATCTTCTGAGGCGGAAGCATCAGGGGTTGGCTCGGAGGTTTGCGATCGCGGCTGTCGCTGATGAAGATCCGGTGCAGGGACTATCGCTGGGTTAGGTAATGTTGGAGGATCGGATGGGGGAGGTGTAAATTCAAACTCTCTCATCTCACCTCCCCGCTCTTGAGTGATGATACGTTCAACGTTTGAGAGTTCCAGGGTTACGGCAGAGAAACCTACCGGGTTCGCATTCGTTGTCTCAGAGGTTAAGTTCGTGCTCAAAGCATCGGAATCAATCCTTTCTGCCCTCTGCCTTCTGCCTTCTGCCTTATAACTCTCTTCTGCCTTTGTTTGGTCATTAGTCCTTGGTTGTTGACCTATAGTCAATGACGGATCTAGTGTAGTTGAGATCGGGTCAGACTGGGCATTTGCCGTTTGACTCGTGCAACAGGGCTGCAAATCTGCCGCCGTTCCCATCTCTTCTGCTAGCTTGCTCCCAGACGTGCCATGGCACGTCTCTACATTGCTCCTCTGCTCGCCTGCTGGTTCGCAGGTGGTGACCAACTTTTGTTGAGGTGGATTAGCCGTATTTATTGAGCGGTGAGCAGGTATCTTATCCTGTGCGTCTAAAAAGTCCTCATGTCCTTTTACCTCATTTCCTTGAAGCCTTTGACTGGGAGCCTCTGCATTGTTTCCACTTAACTTTGAGGATTCCACCGGACTTGATATTGGGGGTGGCGGCGTGCGATCGCGGGAGTCTCCGGTGCGGTTTGACGGCAAATCATGAGCCGCTAAACTCGTCTTGGCATCTCTGCTCTGTGACACCTCTGTTCCTGGGTTCTCTTGGGCAGAATAACGGGCAGAAACTGACCGTCCTAGCCGGGCAGCCTGTGAAGATGCTATATCTGATGAAAACTCTGGCGGTAACGTTTCGGGTGGGGTTGGTGTCGCCAGTCCCTTTGGCTTTTGCTGGGGAAGGCGAGTCGGTACTGAACTCAGACGAGAGGACGAAAGGGGAGCAACCGCGTCCTCAGTCGTTAACGATTGAATAATGGCAGGAGTTTCAGGCGGCTGAACGGGTTGGGGCATTTTTCAACAATAACGGTCGAAGGAACAAATCCGAAGCGTATCCCCTTACCGCGCCTAATCACAGCGGGGCGAGATACGCCTCGCCCCTTTGCAAAACTCAGGGATGAAGCAAAGTATAATTTACTCCAAATCCCGTCGCTTGGGGTTACGAGCCGGATCGTTTGACAGGAAGCCAAACACAAATAAGGCAACGAAAATACCAACAACGATATAGACCACAATCTTGAGTGTCAGCATCTTGAATATCTCCCAGAGGTATGAATCATCGAATTGGCGATTGTGTTGCGTTTTGCAACAACTTTTCTNATCATACCCAATGGTGGTCTCCTTGTTGATAGGCAAACTCTACTCACGCTCAGGATGAAGGTACGATACCCAACAGGGTTTGAGTTTAGATCCTCATAGATATCAGACTTTTTTCCTCAACGGCGAGTTCCAAGACGCGCCAAGGCACGTCTCTATAAGCTTTTGAGCGTAAATAGACCTTGAAGCAATGGATGCTTCTCAACCCGTTGCCGATGGCACTTTAGCGTTAAACTAACACCGATGAACCCAAGTCTGTTCCGAAAACAGTATTAAAAGTCTCATCCTTTGTTTGACACTCCCCCGCTTGAAAGACGGGGGATTCTTCGTTCATCCAATCACCAAGCGAGTATTGACTTTCATCAATACTGCTATAGGGCGAGTTGTCCCGAAGCGTTTATCCAGTCTTTTTGGAATGTTCCTGTATGCCCTACAGTACGAAGTGCTTCCTTGAGTATGTTAATTGCTGCGTTCCAGTCACGGTCTAAAACACATCCACACTTACATTTATGTGTTCGAGTTGAGAGTGTTTTTTTCACAACACAACCGCAGTTGGAACAATGCTGGGAGGTGTAGTGTGGTTTAACCGCAACCGTCGCTACACCGAATACTTTGCCAAAATACTCAAGCCAGCACCTAAACTCTGACCAAGCCGCATCTGAAATCGACTTCGCCAGGTGATGATTTTTGACCATATTCCGCACTTGCAAGTCCTCATAAGCTACCAAGTCGTTAGACCGGACTACGCACAATGCAGTCTTTACCGCAAAGTCTTTACGCTGCCTACTGACTTTTAAATGCTTTTTGGCTAGCTTCCGCTTAGCCTTCTTGTAGTTATTAGACTGTGGTTGCCCCGTTCGGCTGACGCTCACGGCGTCAGCCTTCTTAAACTTCCTAGATACCCGCTTCTGGAGACGTTTTAGTTGCCTTTCTGACTTCCTCAGAAATCTCGGATTATCAACCGTTTGACCCTTTGAGTCGGTATAGAAGTGGTTTAACCCAACATCTAATCCTACAGTATTGCCCGTTGGCTTTTTATCTTCAGTCCTGTCATGGTCTATACAAAACTGAGCATAATAGCCATCGGCGCGGCGCACTACCCTAACTCTTTTAATCTGGTTGAGTTGGTAGTCGTCTAAGTAGCGAGTCCCGTAGAGCTTGAACTCTCCCGCCTTGAACCCGTCAGTAAATGTGATGTGGTCACGATTCTCTGACAGCTTCCAACCTGATGTTTTGTACTCTACAGAACCATGTAATGGACGATTCTTTTTGTACTTGGGATAACCTTTTTTGCCCGGAATTTTCTTTTTACAGTTGTCAAAGAATCTGGCAATACTAGCCCAAGTCCGTTCCGCCATGGCTTGTCGGGCTTGAGAGTTTAATTTTCCCGCCCAAGGGAATTCTTTATTTTTGCCCAGGACTGCACAATACTTAGATAAGTCATTGCGACTCTTAGCATGACCGTCTTCCCAATATCGGAGGCAAGCATTACGGATAAACAGACCAGTGCGGATGGCTTCATCAAGCCTTCTATATTGGTACTCTTTACCTTTTAGCTTCCCTTCGTAGACAATCATTTTATCGCTTTAAGCTCGTGATAAGATTTTAGCACAAGGTTGGTGAGCGGCGTCGAAGCAAGATCGTTAACACTCGCAACTAAAGTTGCAACGGCTGAACGCCTTGCTTGGTTTCATTCCTCGGATAAATCACGAGGGAGCCTGCACCATCGCTTTGCTGTAAAACTTAGAATTTTGTCGCTCTATGCAGCCTATTCGCACTTTTAACGTTTCTCCCGCTTTGCCAGAAGCCCTGGAACCCTTACGCAAGCTGGCATATAACCTGCATTGGGACTGGAATGTGGAGACAAAAGACTTGTTCCGACGCCTAGACCGTAAACTCTGGGAATCCACTCGCCATAATCCCGTTTTGATGTTGGGGATGATTAGCCAAGCCCGTCTGGAACAAGTGGCTGAAGATGATGGGTTTCTGGCACAAATGGAACGAGCATCTCGACAGTTAGACGACTACCTCAAGGAACGGACATGGTATCGTAAACATCGTGGCAACAGCGATGAAAAGGAATGCTATGCCTACTTCTGTGCCGAGTATGGGTTAGTCGATTGTCTGCCCATATATTCCGGTGGTTTGGGTGTTCTGGCTGGCGATCATCTCAAATCTGCCTCTGACCTGGGTTTGCCTTTAGTGGCAGTCGGTTTACTTTATCAAGAAGGATATTGCGCCCAATACCTGAATGCAGATGGTTGGCAACAAGAGCGCTATCCCATTAATGACTTTTACAATATGCCGCTGCACTTAGAGCGCCATGAGGATGGTTCACAAGTGCGGATTGCCGTCGAATATCCAGGTCGTACTGTTTATGCTCGCGTCTGGCGCGTGCAAGTGGGAACGGTTTCCTTGTATCTGCTGGATACCAACATTGAACCCAATAATCCCTACGACCAAGATATCACCGATAGACTTTATGGGGGTGATCTGGATATGCGGATTCACCAAGAGATGATGTTAGGGATTGGTGGGATTAGAGCCTTAAAAGCCTTGGGATACAAGGTCAACGTTTATCACCTCAACGAAGGTCACTCCGCCTTTTTAATTCTGGAACGCATCCGTCGATATATCGAGGAAGAAGGGTTAAGCTTTACCGAAGCCAAACAATTGGCTCAGTCAACCCAACTATTCACCACCCATACGCCTGTCTCGGCGGGATTTGACCTATTTCCTCCCGATAAGGCAATGTACTATGTGGGTCATTATGCGAATATCTTTGGCTTGTCGCGGGAAGAATTTCTGGGGTTGGGACGAGAAGATACGGGAAATTTGGAATCCCCCTTTAGCATGGCAGCATTAGCCATTAAAACCTCTAGCTTTATTAATGGTGTCAGCCGATTGCATGGGGACGTGTCGCGGAAGATGTTCCATGGACTGTGGTCTGATCTGCCTCTCGATGAAGTCCCGATTACCTCGATTACGAATGGTGTCCATGCTCGCAGCGTCGTGGCAAAGGCAAACCAGGAACTGTATGATCGCTACCTGGGTCCGAACTGGTCAAGCCGCAAGGCAGAAGATCCCTTGTGGGATCGGGTTGCTTCTATTCCGGATGAGGAGTTGTGGCGCAATCACCAAGCTTGTCGGTCTCAAATGGTTATGTCTGTACGGGAACGCTTACAGTACCATTTGCGCGATCGCGGCGCTACCCCTGCCGAAATTGATCGGGCGCGTGAGGTTTTAGATCCCAGCATTTTGACCATTGGCTTTGCACGTCGGTTTGCGACTTATAAGCGGGCAAACTTATTCCTACGAGATCTGGATCGAATTAAAAAAATTATCCAAGGCGATAAAGAACGAAAACGAAAAGTTCAGTTTGTCATTTCAGGTAAAGCCCATCCCAAAGACATGCCAGGGAAAGATTTCATCCGCAAGATTATTCATACGATTCGCGAAGCGGGATTGGATAACTCTGTCGTCTTTGTTCCCAACTATGACATTCACATCGCCCGACTGATGGTATCGGGGTGTGATATCTGGTTAAATACTCCCCGTCGCCCCCGTGAGGCATCGGGAACCTCTGGGATGAAGGGTTCCATGAATGGTCTGATGAATGTCAGTATCCTTGATGGATGGTGGGACGAAGCCGATTACGTGCGAACCGGTTGGCCCATCGGTCATGGGGAAGAATACGATAATCCTGAGTACGAAGATGAGATAGAAGCCAACGCCCTTTACGACTTATTGGAACAGGAAATTGTCCCCTTGTTCTATGATCGCGATAATGAAGGATTACCGCGTGGGTGGATTGCCAAGATGAAAGATACAATCCGACTCAACTGTCCTACCTTTAATACCGCTCGTATGCTCCGAGATTATGCGATGCGGGGTTATTTCCCAGCCAGCGAACGCTACAAGGCGATGACGAGCGAAGGTTACCAACCAGTGAAAGAACTCGCTCAGTGGAAGCAACACTTATTTGAACAGTGGTACAGGATTAAAGTTGAAGACATTGACATTGGTGCTCCCAGTGATCTCATGGTCAATCAATCGGTTGCGGTGAAAAGCCGCATCAACCTAGCTGGACTAACGGCTGATGATGTCCAAGTCGAACTCTACCAAGGTTCAGTCAATGCCGATGGGCAAATTGTTAATGGCGTACCCGTGGTGATGGATTACCAGGGAACTGACGAACACAATATCAGTATTTATACGGCTGATATCAGTTATAGTGCCAGTGGCTTACAAGGTTTGTCTCTCCGGGTCTTTCCCAAACACAAACATCTTTCTAGTCTCTATGAACCCGGCTTAGTTCTCTGGGCTTCTTAGTCTGTCATTTGTCATTTGTAAGGGTTTGAGGCTGATTGGCATCACTTCATCCTAATCCACCCCTGTCGGGGCGCAGGTTGGGCGCCCCGACAACCAACGGTACATTGAACATACATAATGGATGTGCGATCGCATTGGCGATAATCCACCAGCCAAACGGTACAATCACCACCTGACTGAGATAAGGAAAACTTTTCGTCTTTACGCTTCGGTTTTAATCATTTAACGTTCATCAAATTTAACAGGGCAGAAAACTTCATGGGTCATGGAACCACTACAAGCATCTTACATGACTTAATTTGCTCGACTCAGACCGAGGCAAATTTGACAAAAAAGCCATTTTATGTGTGTTGGGTTTAATCAAAAAGGGACAACGGGTGGAAAAGGGTGGAATAGGAAGGCAAAGAAGCAGGAATTAGAGGAAGCGCGATCGCCTTTTATCAAAGGGCACAGAAACTCGATCCAACCTTAAAAATCACTGTGGCTTCTTGGAACGCTTTATGCTGGAATGGCAGTCTGAATGGGTATGCCAATGATGTGATGTTTGCTTGTGAAAATGCCGTCAGTATGCCTGGAAGTGATAAGATACCCAATCCGGGTTACCTACCCCCGTTATAACCCAGTCCGCGCAGGCGGACTTTGCTTGTGTAGCAGCGATTTCAATCGCCTCCTCTTGCCTCTTCACTTCGCTCTCCAATGACATAATAGAACGCAACTTGCTCTAAGATTAAGATGACAAGGTACTTAAATCCTCTAACACTTTTGTCACAGACTGATATCGATCCAGGAAGTAGTAGCGCACCATTTTTTCTAATATTTCACCGAATTCGTCACTCACATTTGCCAAATGACGCCAGCTAATTTCCCCTGTCTCTGAATCCAGGACTAACTGGTGAGGAGGAATGCCCGTTAAAGCTTGAATCCCAATCACCCCAACCGCATAAATATCGCTACTCAGAGTCGGATGTCCAGCGTATTGTTCTGACGGTGCATAGCCACGAGTACCAACCGCCACCGTATTATGTTCCTGGGTATCATGTTCCTGATCCAGTTTTTGTTGAGGTTGAATCTGTTTGACTGCCCCAAAATCAATTAACACCAATTGACCATCGGTTTGGCGACGAATAATGTTACTGGGTTTGATATCCCGGTGAATAACATTATGTTCATGGATAAACACCATAATTTCTAAGAGACCTTTGATTAACTTGACCACTTGCTCTTCTGGCATTCGCTTATCTACAGGTAACTCGTCGCTGAGTGAATCTCCTTTAATGTATTCTTCGACAAGATAGAATTCCCGACTTTCTTCAAAATATGCCAGCAACTGGGGAATGTGAGAATGTCTGCCTAACTTTTCTAAGATTTCTGCTTCTGTATGAAAGAGACGTCTGGCAATGGCGAGAAATCGTTCATCGCGACGGGCTGGTTTTAAATGCTTGACCACACATTTGGGTTTGCCCGGTCTGTGGCTATCTTCAGCTAAATAGGTGAGACCAAATCCCCCAGAACCGAGAACCCGATTAATCTTATAGCGTCCGGCTAAAAGGTTGGGATTGTCAGATGGTTTAACCGTTGGCGCGGGTTGGCTCTGAACTGCATCAGGCGTCCAAATTGCCGTTTCTCCATCCCCATCCTGCTGCGATGGGGCAATAGCCGTTTCTTCACTCAGAGTTACCTCTTGCTGTTCTGCAATCAGAGTCTGATCGTCATCTTCAGCCTCTTGAGTGATTGGAGCAAAGCTGGTTGTATCTTGTAATAAACCCTGAAGGGCAATGAGATTATTTTCCTGTTCTTGGAGTAGACGGGCAAAATGGGCGCGTTCTTGCT
>JGI11876J12873_1000083_pt1 | contig 16846 bp, 14 predicted proteins | sample ElkSloMetagenome_4_FD_12873 | JGI IMG/M metagenome (IMG submission 12873) | reverse complement strand
ATTATAAACAATACAGAAAAATACCGATATTAGTCAACCAATAAGAAAATAGAAAAACCAAAAAAATGGTCAACCTATTTCAGTATGAGACAACAATTAATGAAATTGATATTTATGAATCATCCGAAATGTAAAAAAATTTTATTTTTGGCAATATGTTTATTGATAATGAGTTGTGTAACAATTGACTATTATCAAAATTTTTGGTACAGACATAATGAGCATTCTACTTATTTTAAAAAAAAATATGAACCAATTGATAACATCAAAATCAATAGTTTAATTCTCTGTAAAAGGGGAGAAAAGGTTCATCGGAGCGTTAAGTCCAAAGGAATCTTATCGATTGAAATACAAGACATTGAAAAGAATATTGTTAGTGAGCTTAAAAAACATTTTAATAATGTTGATTATAACATAAAAGAGGATACTTTGACTAAATATAACTGTGGATTCTTGAATAAGAAAAACATATTGTCTGGAATTTATAAACCTAATTTCAAGGCGGATGATATTCATAGTGCAAATATCACATTTGAAATCGTATTGAAATCCTACAGAGACAATTACAAAGACGGATTTTATGGAGGTACTGGCCTTTTAGATAATGACAAACATATTGTAAAGTTTGTATTTAGGTTTGCTTTGTTTTACGGAAAAGAATTGATTTATATGGACAACTACGTGTATTCTAAAGCAATGATAAGCGAGATTAATAAAAATGTGGAATACCAAATACCAAAAGGAATTGTAGATACATTAGTGAATAAAAGTTTAATAGAATTTCACAAACGATTGGAATAAAAATCTCATAAAACCAGCTTACAACAAAGAACTGAGGTAAAAAACAACTCTTTTCTTCATTAATTTGAGACATAATTATTCTAGGCTCATAGATTCCTCCAATGGATTCTTTGAGCTTTTTTGTTCCTTTCATTGTGTGCTATTTACTTTGGCAATACAGACACGTATGTTTCATCATACGGTAACCCTGATTTAGCTATAGCAAAGCATTGTTTTAGTAACTTGTTGGCCACTGCAATCAGTGCTAACTTCTTGCTCTTGCCCTTGTTTAGGATTCGCTCGTAAATTTCTCTACACCCCTTATTATGCTTACAGGCATTGAAGGCACATAGAAACAACAGATTCCGCAGCTTTCTATTTCATGCCTTCCTCTCACCGTGCTCGTCGGAGGCAAGACTGATCCGCGCCTTACCTCTCACACTACTGCCAGACTCTCTTGTAGTAGGAGTTATTCCCACATAACTACAAAGCTGTGAGGCCGTTTCGAACTTAGAGAAGCCATCGGTAATTACAATCAAGAATAAGGCTGTTTTTTGTCCTATGCCTGGCACTGAGGTAAGAAGTGTGAGCTGCTGTTCTTGGTCTTCTTTTACTAAGGATAGGATCTTTTCCTCTATAGCTTTGACTTCCTTGTCCAGCTGCTTCTTTTGGCGCTTTAAAGACCTGTACACGAACTTTGAAGGAACTCCTAGAGCTTCTTCTCCATGGACCTTGTTCTTAACCGCAGTGCGCTGCTTTAGATAAGTGTCCAACAGTCTGAACAGCTGCAGACATTCACTCTGCACTTCGGTAAGTGCATTGTAGATGGGAACCTCATTGATCTGAGCATACTCACATATCGCCTTTGCATCACTCTTGTCCGTCTTTACCTTAGCCAGTTTCATCTGGACAAACCGCTTGATCGACAAGGGATTGATAACTGATACGACTACTGCATTTTTGTAAAGAAACTGTGCCAGTCGGTAATGATAGTAACCGGTAGCTTCCATGGCCACTAATGAGTTCTCTGGCAGCCCTTTAAGGAACTTCTTGAATCCAGATTCATTGTTCTCAAACTGGTGGTGACTGCTAAGGCTGCCATAGACATCAAAAACATCTTTACTAATGTCAACTCCATAAGTTTCTTTATATTTATTCATAAGAACTGATTTATGAAAGAGCATACTACCTTTCTCACAACAACTTAAAAACGAGATCCAGGTCTCACAGAACTGAACGTGGTTGAGATAGTAAAAAGAGAGGGGATTATTCCCGATAGCTATCGGGATTGACGAAGTCTGAGCTTCAATGTATATCCTAACCTTAATCCTCTCTTTTGTTCTTTCTGATTTAGATAACAATTTAATGAGAATCAAACTTAAGATGTGTACAGCTTATGGCTGGGGTTTAGGTTGAATCAAAATTTATTGTATTTTTAGAAAAATTAATCATTAACTGAAAAGCTTGCTTGCAAATCATTGCCACAGGCCATATGCAATTACCGTTATGCGGCATTTTACAAACTCTCCGTTTGACAATAAACAATTAGGCTAAAGATATTGCGTTAACTTATGAAATTCGAATATGAAAAAAAATATTATCAGAACACTTGCCACTTTTTCCCTCTTAACTTTTATTGCTTCGTGTGATAGACCTGAATGTGAAAATACAAACTTAATCTTCGAAAAATATTCTCCTGATGCAAAAGAGTATAAAGACGAATTAGTTAATCATTTGGCAGAGGTTGACAGATCGAAATTGACCTATTGGATGGACTCTTATCAGGAAGACCAAAACTCAAAATACATCCATGCTCACATTAAAGGTGGTGGACTGTGCGCCAAAGTTATTCTTGAAATAAATGATTCAGAAAAAGGAATAAAGGGGATAATTAAAAATAAAGGCAAGGGTTATCACGGTGCTGAACTTGAAAATTTAAAGTTTGATATCAGACAAAACAGTACTTCGACTAAATTCATTTTTCAAGAAATTAGCGGAATTATAGACTAAAAATAACGACCGCATGACAAAGCATATAGCTTATGGCTGGGGTTTAGGTTGAATCAAAATTTATGTATTTTTAGAAAAAATAATCCTCAACTGAAAAACTCGTCTGCAAATCATGGCCACAAGCCATACACAAAACCGTTGTAGCTAATGTGAGAGCAACATTGCGGAATTGAATTCAATATGAATAAAAGACCAAGAATAGAATTAGAATTAACCCAAACTGACAAGATTGTTGAGATACTTGGTTGGATTTTGATTTTCGGAATTTGGATTCTGACTTTGATAAATTATTATGATTTGCCCGAAATAATTCCGATACATTACGATGGTGCTGGAAAAGCTGACGGATTTGGAAACAAAGCTAATATTTTAACTTTACCAATTGTGTCTACAATCTTTTTCGTAGGAATGACAATACTGAATAAGTATCCACACGTTTTTAACTATCCAAGTGAAATAACGTATGAAAACGCATTACATAAATACACTAACGCAACTAGACTGATTAGATATCTGAAATTGACAATTGTAATTATTTTTGGATTAATAGTTTATAAAACAATTCAAAACGTAAATGGAAATGCGGATGGACTCGGAACTTGGTTTTTGCCATTAACATTGGGAATGATTTTTATTCCTATACTATTTTTTTTAATTAGAGCAAGTAAGGACAAAAGGAAAACAGCGGAATAAACACTAGCTACGACAAGGTATATAGCTCATAGCTAGTCAGTTGCTTAATCGAAGTTAAGGCATATTTGGAAAGTCGTCAAATTTTTAAATTTACTGTAGTTTTTATTTTATATTTTGGTGGCAGTAATCCTTCGGTGGACGATTTCCAATAAAAAGATAAATAGTAAAATTTAAAAATCTGGCTTGTAATTAACCGAAAAATTATCGCTAATTTAAATGCTACGAGCCATATACAAAACCGCTGGCAATAATTAAAAATGAAAAAAACATCTATATTCCTAATTTCAATTTTGATATTTGAATTTAGTTTTTCACAAACAATAACGACAATAAGCAAAGAAAATTATAAAAACGCAACATTTGAAAACCTTAATTTTCTTGAAGATGATTTAGAAAATGTCAAGTTTGTAGGTTTGGGAGAAGCCCTGCACTTTATGGGAGAAACTTATACTGCTAAAATTAAGATGGTTAAATTCCTTCATGAAAAATGCGGTTTTGATGTTTTAGCTTTTGAAAGTCCAATGTATAATTTAGACGTTCTAAATCGTCAATTAAAAAGAGGAATAGCCAACTCTGATACAATAGCAAGGAATATTTCTGGAGTATGGAATACAAGAGAAATGATGGAATTATTTACCTACATCATTTCAACTCAGAAAACACAAAACCCATTGGAACTTGTCGGATTTGATGAATCTTTTTTTAAAGTAAATAAAAAATACAATTTACCTAAAGACTTTTCCGAATTCATTCGAAATTTAGAAGATAAGAGTCAACAGGATTTTAAACTTGATAGTATTTTTTATAATGCAATATCGGAAACTGCGAATAAAGCTTATGGCTTTTCAAAAAGAAACCCTTCAGATACACTTTTAATGTTTAATAAATTTAAAGAAATTAATTTAGCATTAGAATCCATTTCTTACAAAGAAGACAATTATTTGAATTTTTGGAAACATATGGTTGACAACTTACAGTCCGTTTATCGAAAAAATTATGGCTTTGCAAATAGAGATAAACAAATGGCAATTAACGCTGAATTTTTAGGTAATGATTTGTTTCCAAATAAAAAAATAATTCTATGGGCTGCCACTTCCCACTTAATTTATAACACGGAATCAATTAAGGCTTATAAGGAATCTGACAAGTTTAATAAAAATAAAATGGGAACATATTTAAGAGATAAATTTAATCAACAATATTTTTTAATGGCATTTACACCATTTTCAGGTAAATCAGGTTTCAGAGGCTATCTCGGGATAGCAAAAACCAAAGTGAGAAGCAAAAAGGGAAGTTTAGAACAATATATTAATAAAACTTATAATACTGATTACGCCTATATTGCCTTTCGTAATAAAAAAATCAACCAGTATTTCACAGATAATATAATAAAATCGAATATTATTTGGATGAAAGGTGTTTGGTATAATGGCGAAGAGATGGAAATAAACAATGTTGCCGATGGAATATTTTATATTAGAAAGGAACATATAATCAACGCGGAAAAATAACTAATGGGAACACCGTGTATAATTAATGGCTTGGTCACTGCCGACTTACGAACATTCCTGCGGAATATTCTATCTGTGATTTATTTGCTAAATTAGATGTTTAACCACGCAACTAACCATACACAATTCCGTTGTATCAATTACCCACTCTAAAACTTAATAAACGATTATAAAACCACCAACTTGGCAACCAACGGCTATTCCAAATCACCGTTGAAAAGCCGTTGATTAACCAATTAATTCGTACGGCTAAGCTGGATAAATGGGATCTAGTTCTTATATTAGAGGTCACAATCTATATAAAGAATTTTTAATAAATTTATAAAACTACATCCTAATGTTTATGACTTCAAAAAATCTAAATAAATCTTTTTTTTCCTTACCTCTTTTTTAAATCAACAATTGTATCATGAATAAAAAAGAACTTTCAGAAAGAGATATTTGTTCAAAGTTTATCAATCCAGCTATTCAAAAATCTGGATGGTCTATGCAAAAACAAGTTCGGGAAGAGGTTAGTTTTACTGATGGTCGAATCATTGTTCAAGGAAATTTGCACACGAGAGGCAAAAAGAAACGAGCTGATTATATCTTATACTTAAAGCCCAACGTACCCATTGCTATTATAGAAGCTAAGGATAACAATCATAATGTTGGGGATGGTATGCAGCAGGCCTTGGAATATGCTGAAATTCTTCAGGTCAATTTTGTTTTTACATCCAATGGGGATGGTTTTGTGTTTCACGATAAAACCCTGACTAAAGGTAAGGTTGAAAAGACGTTAACTTTAGATGAGTTTCCAACTCCAGATGAACTCAGAGAAAAAGATTTAAAGCATAAGGATATTGATACAAAAGAGGCTAAAGAAATAGTAGAACAAGATTATTATGCAGATGATTCTGATATGTCTCCAAGATACTATCAGCAAAATGCTGTTAATAGAACTATAGAAGCCATTGCAAAGGATCAAAACCGCATCCTTTTAGTCATGGCAACGGGTACTGGCAAAACCTACACAGCCTTTAATATTATTTGGCGCTTATGGAAAAGTGGAATTAAAAAACGTATTTTATTTCTAGCCGATAGAAATGCGCTTTTAAACCAAACCAAAAACGGTGATTTTTCTCCTTTTGGAAATGATATCATGCATATTATTAAAAACCGTAAAATTGATAAATCTTATCAAATTTATTTCGCCTTATATCAAGGACTAACTAGTAATGAAGAAGCTAAAAATGCTTACAAAGAATTCAGTAGAGATTTTTTTGATTTAGTAGTTATAGATGAGTGCCATCGTGGAAGTGCTTCAGAAGCATCTGCCTGGCGAGAAGTTTTAGATTATTTTGAAAATGCTACCCAAATTGGACTTACAGCAACACCTAAAGAAACAAAAGATGTTTCCAATATTAGCTATTTTGGAGAACCTGTTTACACTTACTCATTAAAACAGGGTATTGAAGATGGCTTTTTAGCACCTTATAAAGTGGTGCGAATTGCGACTAATGTAGATGAAGGCTGGCGACCAACAAAAGGCTTATTAGATAAATTTGGAAATGAAGTTAAGGACAGAATCTACAACTTAAAAGACTACGATAGAAACTTAATTATTGACGGAAGAACACAACTCGTTGCTAAAAAAATTACAGAATACCTTAAAGCAACCGATCGCTATTCCAAAACCATTGTGTTTTGTGTAGATATTGACCACGCCAACCGAATGCGACAGGCTTTGATCAATGAAAATGCGGATTTAGTGAATAAGCATTGGAATTATGTGGTAAAAATTACAGGAGACGATGAAGTAGGTAAACGGGAATTAGATAATTTCATGGATGTTGAAGAACAAGTTCCTGTTATTGCTACAACTTCTAAAATGCTAACTACTGGAGTTGATACCAAAATGGTGAAAGTGATAGTCCTAGAATCGAATATCGGTTCGATGACCGAATTTAAACAAATTATTGGTCGCGGTACACGAATTAGAGAAGCCGATGGCAAAGTCTTTTTTACTATCATGGATTTTAGAAAAGCTACCAATCACTTTGCAGATCCAGATTTTGATGGTGAACCAGTTCAAATTTATGAACCTGAACCCGGTGGAAATCCTGTGCCACCAGATCCCGAACCAGAACCTGATCCCGATAATGGAGAACCGCCTAATGGTGGTGAACCAGATCCACCAAGCATTCCTTTTCCTGATCCTGATGGTGATGATGAACCTAAAAAATATTATGTAAATAATGTAAAAGTTCATGTGGCCAACGAACGAGTGCAGTATTATGGAAAAGATGGAAAATTAATCACAGAATCGCTAAAAGAATATACCAAAGACCATATTTTAAAAGAATTTAAAAACATCAATGGGTTTTTAGAACGTTGGTCTAAATCAGAAAAAAAACAACTTTTAATTGAAGAATTAGCCGAACAGGGCATTCTTATTGAAGCGCTTAAGGATGAAGTTGGAAAAGATATGGATGTGTTCGATTTAATTTGTCATATCGCTTTCGATAAACCAGCACTTACTAGAAAGGAACGTGCTGAAAACATTAAAAAAAGAGATTATTTCGCTAAATATGAAGGCAAAGCAAAATTAGTTTTAGAAGCAGTTCTCAATAAGTATATTGAGTCTGGTGTGACTTCAATTGAAGATACTTCTGTGTTGAAACTCAAACCTGTTTCTAATTTAGGAAGTGCTGTTGAGTTAGTAAAGGCTTTTGGAAAACGCAAGGATTTTGAAAAAGCAATTAAAGAATTAGAAAAAGAATTGTATGAAATTGCCTAAGACGTAAGAATACAGACGCTTTCTCCATTGTCGCAAATTTTACCATAATAAATGAATTTAAACCATAAAATAACTCAACCTGAAGGTAGGAAGATTGAATTTAAAGAAAGGCTTCCTAAAAATGCGCAACTAGCCAAAACTTTAGTGGCTTTTGCAAATGATGCTGGTGGTGAGATTTTTATTGGTATTAAAAATGAACCCAGGAGAATTGTTGGCACACCTGAAAATGAGCTTGACCAAACAGAAAACAAGATTAGTAATTTAGCCAACGATTTTTGTTCTCCCACTATTTTTCCAGAGATCACTTTTATTGAACATGGAGAAAAAAAAGTCATTCGTGTTTTTATTCACAAAGGGGCAAAACCGCCTTATCACCTTAAAAATTCAAGTATTGAAAAAGGCACTTTTATTCGTGTAGGCTCTTCTAATCGATTGGCTTCAGAAGAAATTATCGCTGAATTAATTCGGCAAGGAAAATATTTATCTTTTGATGCAGAATCATTTGAATTTCAAGATTATCAAAGCTTGAACTATTCAGATTTTAAGGCTTTTTACAAAGAACGAACTTCGGAAGAGCTTACTGAACAAGTACTTAAGAAATTAGGGCTTCTTTCAGAAAAAGAAGGCAAACATTTACCCTCCATAGGTCTTGTTTTATTATCAAATACAGAGACTAGAAATCGATATTTTCCTAATGCAAAAGTTGAATGCGCTCGCTTTAAAGGAACAATTCCAGGCGATTTTATCGATAGTAAAACAATCGACACTCATTTAAGTAAGCAAGCTGGAGAAGCTTATCAATTCATTACACGCCATATTTCTAAAGGAACAAAAAACTATAAAGGCGTGTTTCATAATGAGCGCTGGGAATATCCACTAACTGCAATTCGCGAAGTCATTCGTAATGCCATTATTCATAGGGATTATTCACTTACTGGAAAGGATATAAAAATTGCAGTCTTTGATGATAAAATTGAAATTACTAGTCCTGGAAAATTGATGGCTTCGGTTGATTTTCAGGAAATGCATGCAGGACAATCTGATGTAAGAAACAAAATCTTAGCTCCTGTATTTAAACGAATAGGAATTATTGAACAGTGGGGAAATGGGTTGCAACTTATAGCCAATGACTTAGAAGACTATCCTGAAATAAAAATGGCCTGGTCTGAACCTGGAATTAGTTTTAGAGTAACTTTTTCTAAAATAAATTATCACGTTAAAAAAGAGAAACAGCCAGAGTCTCAGCCAGAGTCTCAGCAGGAGTTACAGCAGGAGTTACAGCAGGAGTTACAGCAGGAGTTACAGCAGGAGTTGCAGCAGGAGTTGCAGCAGGAGACTTTATTTACAAAAACCTTACAAATTGTAAAAGAAAAAACAAGCGCAACCAAAGAAATAGCCATGGCTTTAGGTCAAAAGAGTATTTCGGGACAACTGTATCAAATTATTAATCAACTTAGAGAATTGGATTTAATTACTTGGACCATCCCAGAAAAACCTAAAAGCTCAAAACAACAATACAAAATAACAAACAGGGGAATTATATTTCTTCAACTACTTAAAAACAAAACCACTTAATGAGTACAATTACAACCAACATAAAAGCCATTCGCGATATCATGCGAAAAGATACAGGAGTAGATGGGGATGCACAACGTATTTCGCAAATGGTATGGATGCTGTTTATGAAAATTTTTGCCGATAAAGAAGATGAATGGGATCTGGTGATGGACAATTACAAAAGTCCTATACCTGATCATCTAAAATGGCAAAATTGGGCTTCAGATGATGAAGGATTAACAGGCGACCAACTCATGGATTTTATAGATAATGAATTGTTCCCAGCCTTAAAAGAACTCGATATCACCACCAGCCCACAAGCCAAAATTATTCGTTCGGTATTTGATGATACCTACAACTACATGAAAAACGGAACGCTTTTCCGTCAAGTAGTGAATGAAATTGATAAAATTGATTTTAATAGCTCCACAGATCGGCACCTGTTTAACGACATTTACGAAACCATTTTAAAAGAGTTGCAAAGCGCAGGAAGTGCTGGTGAATATTACACGCCAAGAGCAGTAACTCAGTTTATGGTGGATATTATCAATCCACAATTAGGTGAAACCATGCTTGATCCTGCCAGTGGAACAGGCGGATTTTTGACCTGTAGTATCGAGCATTTACGTAATCAAGTAAAAACAAAAGAAGATCGGCAAACCATGCAAAAAGCGGTTCGTGGAATTGAAAAGAAACCACTCCCCCATTTATTATGTACCACTAACTTAATGCTACATGGTTTTGATTTACCCGCTGTAAAACGGGGTAATTATTTAAATAAACCCTATTCTGATTGGGGAACTAAAGACCGAGTAGATATTATCTTAACCAATCCGCCTTTTGGTGGTGTGGAAGAAGATGGCACCGAAACCAATTTCCCAGCTAAGTTTCGCACCAAAGAAACTGCCGATTTATTTTTGGCACTCATTATTAAATTACTCAAAAAAGATGGCCGAGCTGCGGTAGTTTTACCTGATGGAACCCTGTTTGGCGAAGGCGTAAAAACCCGTATTAAAGAAGAATTATTAGAAAAATGCAACCTGCATACCATTGTGCGTTTGCCTAATGGCGTGTTTAATCCCTACACAGGAATAAAAACCAATTTGTTGTTTTTTGAAAAAGGAAGCCCAACCAAAAACATTTGGTATTACGAACATCCCTATCCCAAAGGCGTAAAAAGCTACAACAAAACCAAACCCATACACATTAAAGAGTTTGATACCGAGAAAAAATGGTGGACTAACCGAAAAGAAACGCCACAAGCTTGGAAAGTAAGTATTGATGAAATTAAAAAACGTGGCTATAATTTAGACATCAAAAACCCATATAAAGAAGAAGAAAACTTAGCTAGCCCAGAAGAAATTTTAGCAGACTACCGTAAAACTGAAACGCAAATTACAGACCTACAAGCCAAAATTGTGAAGGTTTTAAACGACGCTTTAAACTAACTACCCAAATGTCATGTCGAGCGCAGTCGAGACATCACAACAGGAACATGATATATGAAACATCTCTTACAACATTTTAACGAACTCAGTCTTCACCCAAAAAATGCCAAAGCTTTAAAGGGCTTGATTTTACAGTTAGCCATACAAGGCAAGTTAACGGAAAATTGGCGTGCTGAACATCCTGACGTTGAATCTTCAAAAACTTTGATTGGCAAGATTGAAAAATCCCGCATTGAACTGATATCCAAAGGGAAAATTAAAGACTATGGCACATATGAATATATAGACAAAGGCTTGCAAAAATATACAATACCAGAGTCTTGGTTATGGTGTAAGCTGTCAAACTTAACTGATTTGCCATATGGTAAAGGACTATCAAAAAAAGAATTGGTTGATGAAGGCTTTAAAGTGTTTGGTGCCAATGGAGTAATAGGTAAATATAGTTCTTATTTATATGAAGAAAGTATGCTTTTGATTTCATGTCGTGGTGCATATAGTGGTAAACCAAACATATCCCCAGAAAAATGCTATGTAACAAGCAATTCTTTGGTTTGTGAGTTTTATTTAAATGATGAAATCTTAAGAGATTTCTTTTTTCATGTTATTGATGCAGTCCCTAAGGAACATATTGTATCAGGTAGCGCTCAACCACAAGTTACTGCAACTAATGCAAGAGAGTTAATAGTCCCACTTCCCCCACTCCAAGAACAAAAAGCCATTGTGGATATTGTTGAAGAGTTATTTGCAGAAGTCGAGCAATTGGAGAAAAAAACAGTTCAGCGTATTCAACTGAAACAAGATTATGTCACATCTGCTTTACAAAACCTTGCCCAGGCCAATGATGTGGTAAAAGCTTGGCAAACCTTACAACCCCAATTTAAAACTTTTTTTGATGAAAAAGCCAACATCAAAAGCCTACGTGAAAGTATTTTACAATTAGCCGTACAAGGCAAACTCACCGCCCATTGGCGTAAACAACGCAGACTGAGCGGAGCCGAAGCTGAGCCCGCCAGCGAACTTTTAAAACGCATTCAATCCGAAAAACAAAAGCTAATTGAAGCTAAGAAAATTAGGAAAGGGAAAGCTTATGATTCAATTAAAGAGATTGAGCTTTCATTTGAATTACCAGAAACTTGGGTTTGGTGTAGATTAGTGGATTTAACAATTTTAATTACAGATGGAAAGCATGGAAATTGTAAGGATGAAATTAATTCAGGTTATTATTTTTTATCAGCAAAAGATGTAAAAAAAGGTAGGTTATCATACGAAAATGCACGACAAATAAATTATGAAGAATTTAATGAAGTTCATCAAAGAACAAATCTTGAAGCAGGTGACCTATGTATTGTAAATACTGGTGCTACTGTTGGCAAGTCTGCTATTGTAGAAGACAATGATTATACAAGGAAAACAACTTTTCAAAAAAGTGTTGCTGTGGTAAAAGTTATTCATGAATATATTGATATTAATTATCTAGATAATTTTATAAAAAATCAAACACCACAACTTTTGAAAAAGTCTGGTGGTTCAGCGATAAACAATTTACTTTTAGATGATATGAGAAAAATAATAACACCACTTCCACCACTCGAAGAACAAAAAGCCATCGTCCAAATTGTGGATGAGTTAATGGCCTATTGTGATACCTTAGAACGAGAACTTGAGCAACGGGATGTTTTAATAGAAGATTTAATGGCGAGTTGTTTGCATGGTGTTTTTAATTAAATTTTAAAATTATGATAGAAAAACTTAAGAAAATTCATGAAAGATTACTTGAATGTAATTTAAGCGCTTCTGTTAGAGTCTCTTTTTTAGAGGACGATTTGCGCGGTTTTAATGCGATAGGGTGTTTTTTAATTACTTCTGACAGATTCGATAATATTGATGAACTAGAAAAAACGGTAAGTAATTGTATAAAAAACTTAAAATGTAAAATCCAAATAATAAACACAGGTATGCTTACAATTATACCAGTTTAGATAACCCTTTTTATTATGAAAGTAACTAAACTTCCTAGAAATAGTAGTGGTTTATCAGGCGAATATTTTGTAGCTGCAGAACTATATCGTAGAGGGTTTAGTGTAGGTTTAACCATTGGTAATGCTAAAGCTATTGATATTCTTGCAGAAAAGGATGGGAGTACATATCAAATACAGGTAAAAACAATAAGAAGCAAAAAATCTGTAGGTTGGCCCTTAATGGAAAGACAAATAAAAGACAATGTCATATATGTGATGGTAAACCTAAATTTCGAAGAACAACCAGATTACTACATTATGACACCAGGTAAGGTTAGGCGATTTCATAAACAATACAAGACACGTGGTATTGTTAATTTAGGGCCTGTTCACAAAGAAGGTAAATGTTTGAACGATTGGAAGTCAATTAAATAGACTTAAAATGTATGCAGGGAAGAATTTTAAAATTTACAGATTTTTATAGAGAGGATCAGGTTGTTGATAAATTTGATTTAATAAAGGATATTCCCAGAGTTGAATTAATTGCTACTATATCTAGTATAAATCATTTGATAAAAGGCCCATTCGATTTGAATTTTAATAATTCGTTTGAGAATCAATTAATGTTAATTGAGACCATTTTTTTAACACATTTAGATCCAGATAATAGACAATATATTATAGGTTTTGCAAGAAGATTAAAAAATATATATGCTGCAGAAAATGGAGGTGTAACTCTGTTTACTCGAGCATCTTGTTTATATGCATTAAATGACATTGTTTTAAGTGACACCATTTTAAACGAAAATGTTCCAAAATATATTTTCCATTTACCTGATTGCGAAAATATTTTCAAGTTTTTACTTTTAAATAATGATGAGCTATTAAATTATAGTGAGAATTATAAGGATGAAATGTCATCAGATAGCTTAGGTGAGGACTTCTTTAAAGTTTTCATGTTTAAGGAAATACCTCACAATCAATATTATTATATCCAAAACCCAATTAATTTATTAAATAGAGCAGTTTTATTATTTGAACATTTAAAATCAACCTACAATGATCAATTAATTGAATATTTAGATGAATATCAAATAAAGTCCCCCGAAGAATTTATTAGTATAATATCGCATTTCTTTATGTCACCGGGCGCTATTTCTAATTTACATTGTTTTAAAGTTCCAGTAAGCGATACAGTCACAATTTCAAGATTGGATAAGCTTAGTATTAGAGGGACAGGCAGTCCAAATTTAGGCTTAAAGAAGTTTGAATTTCTAGAAATAAAAAAAGGACCATTCTACAAGTATCCAGGAGAAGAAACTAATATTTACATTTTAATGGATAATATTTTTTTCGTAGAAAAAGTCTACAACTTATTTTATTGGGACTTCTTCTTTGATAAAATAGGTAAAGGTTTAAACCAAAGAAAAAGAGAAAGGGAATTAAAAAAATGGGGAGGTATTGTTGGTAGATTTTTTGAAGATTATATAAAAAGTATCTTAGAGTATTCTTTTAGCGAACACAAAGATGTGGTTTTAAAATGTACGGATAATTTAAAAGTAGAAAATGGTGATGAATTTGCCGACTTTTATATAAGACGTAAAAGACAAATTACTGTGGCCCAAGCAAAATGCTCATTTTTGCCTCAAATTGATTATAAAGAAGTCTATAACTTTAAAGATTTTGAGAGCATAAATCAAGAAGAGTTTTTTGGTCGATTTGGATTATCTCAGTTAGTTGACACAACAATTGCAAATTTTATAGAATATGCTACTCAAATAGATAAAGGACTTCCTAAAAACAAAGTTTTCATTTACCCAATTTTGATAACTAATGAGCCAGTTCTTTCAGTTGGTATAACCAGTCAAGTATTTGATGATAGATTTAAATATCTCTTGTCGGAAAAGGGGTTAGAAATTGAAAACGAATCTTATAGAATTAATCGACTCACAGTTATTCATATAAGTGAGCTAGAACGGTTACAACAAAGTCTAAGAGATAAAGATTTTAAATTAGATAATTTATTACAAACCTATGCGGATAATACTAATGTTGAATTGAGCCATAATCCTTATTCTCAATTTATGAATTTTGATAGTTTAATTCGCAAAAAAATAAAGGAAAAAGCAATTCCTAAATACATTTTGGATAAAGAACAAGGTGTTTTTAGGTTAATGATTGATTTTCTCAATCTCAAATAACCTATAATTAAAAGAATTATGGTAATAGGACATGTTACCATAACAATTATAACAATATTCTAATTTTAATTAATTGTTCAAAAACAAAACATACAACGGCGAAATTTGGGCTGAAGACGGCTCAAAGCATTTTTGTGTTTTAGAAAAATCAGACGAACATAAAATAATTCTTAAAACCAATTTTAGTAGTTCTATTTATTTTCTTCAAAAAGTTGATATAATTTACGGAGGGTTTATCGGTTTAGGCCATATGACTTTTGTTGGGAATTTTAGAGTTAAATATTCATCTGGAGTAACTGGATATAATGAATTTCTCGTTAAATATTGTTTTAGGTCAGAAGATTCACAACTAAATATTGAAGATCTAAAAATTGTATCAGCATCATATTACAACAACACAATAGCTAATCTTCAAAGAAAAGTTGGATGGGTAGATTTTGACGAAAACAATTATCAAAGAAAAGGGGATTTAAACCTTTCGGCCAAAATAGGCGATAATGATTTAAAGGAAATTATTACAGAGTGCTATAAAAACCAAAAGTCATCCAATGTCTCTATAACTATACAAACTAAAAGTTCGATAAAGTTTAAATTTTCTGAGGCTGGTTCATTGTCTGATTTAATATCTAACTACAATATTTTTAAAAACTTCATACTTCTTATTTTCGGCTACTTTGAACAATTTGAGAATGTTGTATTGACATTACAAAATCAATCTAAGGTTGATTTTCACTACTCTGATGTAAGTAGCTTGAATAAACCATTATCATTGTTTGGATTTCATTTTTCACAAATAGAAAATGATTACCTGAGGCTACTCGAAAATTGGTTTAAGCATGAAAAATTAAGATTTATATGTTCTTCTATTATTGACAATATCATTTATAGAAGTATGAATCCACACAAGCGTTTTCTTAACTCCTATTATTCATTAGAAGGCTGGCTCAAATTTGACTTGAAAAAGGATAAAATAAAATTTAATAAGGATGTTCTAGCCCTTAATGATGATTTTGAAAATGTGTCTGGAATAAAGAATAAAGATCTTCTAAAGTTCTATTCTTATTGTATAAGACATAGAGACTATTTTGTGCATACCAATTCAAAGCAAAAACAAATCTTTAATGAAATTGAAGCCGATGAAGTATCAAGCCTATTTGACTATGTCTTGATGTTAAAAATATTGAAACAGCTCGGTGCTAGTAAAACTTTGTCTGACCTTGCTTACTCAAAATTCTCAGATAGCTATAAAAGTAGTAGTTATGAATTCAGGAAATATATGAATAGAGATGGAAAGTTATGATGTCTCAAAATCATTTGAAAACAAAACTAAATATAACAATAGTAAATTAACTCATCCATGCACTTCCACCAACAGATCCACGAGTATTTATTAATCTATAAAGAAGAGTTTAGCTTCAAATAAAAAACTTTTGAAGTCAACTATTATTTTCATGTAAATCGAATCACCTTTCGTTATAGTTATAATTTTTGGCAGATAAAAAAGTATAAACATTTACTTAGTCAATGCGCAAACTTTTTAATGAACCCGTCAGAAAAAAATAGGTTCTTTTAAAGTTTAGTCATTAAATAATAAAGACTCCTCAATTTGCACCAATATCTTAAAATCAAGCCTATAAAAAAAGAGCTAACTTTTAGGTTTACTCCTCGTAATAGCGGGGACCTGTCTTCCTGTCCCAGTCGGGCAGGCAGGCTGGACTCCCTTCGACTTTACTCAGAGCCAACTTCTCGTCCTTCAGGAATACTCCAAAATTTAGCGCATAAAAAAAGCCTCACAATGGTTGTGAAGTTTTCCTTAGTAGCGGGGACTGGACTCCCTTCGACTTCGTTACACTCCGCTCAGGACAGGCTTCTCGTCCTTCAGGAATACTCCAAAATTTAGCGCATAAAA
>JGI11876J12873_1000081_pt1 | contig 17292 bp, 15 predicted proteins | sample ElkSloMetagenome_4_FD_12873 | JGI IMG/M metagenome (IMG submission 12873) | reverse complement strand
CCCGCCTCGCCCTGGCCGGCTGCGCCCCGTTGCTGCGGCCCGGGTGCGAGGGGGCCGTGGTGTTCGACATCGGCGGCGGCAGCACCGAGCTGATGTGGGTGGTCCCGCGCGGCGGACCCAACGGCGCCATCGATCCGTGCATCGTCGACGTGACCTCGCTGCCGCTGGGCGTCGTGACGGTGGCCGAGGCACGCGGCGGCGACCTGTGCGAGCTCTCCTACGGCGCCGTCAAGCAGGATGTGGCCGCCGCCCTGTCGGCCTTCGACCGACGCCACCGAATCGCCGACCGGCTGGCCGCCGGCGAGACGATCCAGATGCTCGGAACGTCCGGGACCGTCACCACGCTGGGCGGCGTGATGCTCGACCTGCCGCGCTACAACCGGGACAGCGTCGACGGCCTGGAGGTTGACTTCATCTCCATCATGGCCGTCAGTCGGCGCCTGCGCGAGATGACCTGCGAGCAGCGCGCCCGCCATCCCTGCATCGGCACCGACCGCGCCGATCTGGTGGTCTCGGGCTGCGCCATCCTGGAGGCCATCTGCGATCTGTGGCCGGTGGGGCGTCTGCGCATCGCCGACCGGGGCATCCGCGAGGGCGTGTTGATGGACCTGATGCGCGCCGCCGGGGTCATGGCATGAGCGCTCGCGGCCGGGGCGGCGGCAAGGGTGGCGCCAAGGGTGGTGGAGGACGATCCGGATCCGGCGGGGGCAAGCCGGTCGGGGCATCGCGCAAGCTGCACACCCGGGTCGAGACGGCGCGGGGCCGCAAGACGTCGTCCACCCGCTGGCTGCAGCGTCAGCTCAACGACCCGTATGTGCTGGAGGCCCGCAAGCAGGGATTCCGCTCCCGCGCCGCCTTCAAGCTGATCGAACTGGACGACCGCTTCCATATCCTGCGGCCGGGCCTGCGCGTGGTGGACCTGGGCGCCGCTCCCGGCGGCTGGACGCAGGTGGCCGTGGCGCGGGTGCGCGCCGGCCGGCCGCCGGGTGACGGCCCGGGCGGGCGCGGCGGCTCCGGGATGGTGGTCGGCGTCGACATCCTCGACTGGGCCGAGGTCCCCGGCGCCCAGTGCCTGACCCTGGACTTCATGGAGCCGGACGCCCCGGAAGTGGTGCATCGCCACTGCGGCGGCCCGGTGGACGTGGTGCTGTCGGACATGGCGGCGCCGACCACGGGTCACGCGGCGACCGATCACTTGCGCATCATGGGCCTGGCCGAGGCGGCGTGGGCCTTCGCCGAGGAGACTCTGGCCCCCGGCGGCGCCTTCGTCTGCAAGGTGTTCCAGGGCGGCACGGAAAACGCCCTGCTGCGGCGCATGAAGACCCTGTGCGAGACCGTCAAGCACGCCAAGCCGCCGGCCAGCCGCAAGGACTCGGCCGAGGTCTACGTGGTCGCCCAGGGCTTCCGGGGCCGTCCCGAACCCGAAGCCACCGACTGAATGCACCCCCCGCGCGTCCGCCATGCGCCCCTGGCCTCTTGGCGCGGCCGGTCGCCCGTGGCATATCCGGGGCACCGCCGGAACCAGAAGGAGACTCCGCCATGGCCTTCCCCGAAGCCCTGACGTTCGATGACGTTTTGCTGCTGCCGGCGGAATCCGAGGTCCTGCCCGCCACGGCCCGCACGCGCACCAGGGTGACCCGCTCGATCGAGCTGGCCATTCCGCTGATCTCGGCCGCCATGGACACGGTCACCGAAAGCGCCATGGCCATCGTCATGGCCCAGTCGGGCGGGCTGGGCGTGATCCACAAGAACCTGGACATCGAGGCCCAGGCCGAGGAGGTCCGCAAGGTCAAGCGCTATGAGTCGGGCATGGTGGTCAATCCGGTCACCATGCATCCCGACCAGCCCCTGGCCGACGCCATGGCCATGATGGCCCGCCACAAGATCTCGGGCATTCCGGTGGTCGAGCGGGACTGCGGGCGCTTGGTGGGGATCCTCACCCACCGCGACGTGCGCTTCGCCACCGACATGGACCAGCCGGTCAGCGAGTTGATGACCAAGGACAAGCTGGTCACCGTCACCGAGGGTGTGACACAGGAGGAAGCCAAGCGGCTGTTGCACCGCCACCGCATTGAAAAGCTGCTTGTGGTCGATGACGCCTATCGCTGCGTGGGGCTGGTGACCGTCAAGGACATCGAGAAGGCCACCACCTTCCCCAACGCCGCCAAGGACGAGAAGGGTCGCCTGCGGGTGGCGGCCGCCACCGGCGTCGGCCCGGACGGCGTCGCCCGCGCCGAGGCCCTGCTGGACGCCGGCGTCGACGTGATCGTCGTCGACACCGCGCATGGCCATTCCAAGGGCGTGATGACGGCGGTGGAACGCATCAAGACGCTTTCCAACTACACCCAGGTGATCGGCGGCAACGTGGCCACGCCCGACGGCGCCCGCTCGCTGATCGACGCCGGCGCCGACGCCGTCAAGGTGGGCATCGGCCCCGGCTCGATCTGCACCACGCGCATCGTCGCCGGTGTCGGCGTGCCGCAGTTCAGCGCCATCATCGAGACCGCCGAGGTGTGCAAGGCCGCCGGCGTGCCGCTGATCGCCGACGGCGGCATCAAGTACTCGGGCGACCTGGCCAAGGCCATCGCCGCCGGCGCCGACGTGTGCATGATCGGCTCGCTGCTGGCCGGCACCGACGAGGCCCCGGGCGAGGTGTTCCTGTACCAGGGCCGCACCTACAAGGCCTACCGGGGCATGGGGTCCATGGGCGCCATGGCGCGCGGGTCGGCGGACCGGTACTTCCAGCAGGAGGTGCGCGATACCCTGAAGCTGGTGCCGGAGGGCATCGAGGGCCGCGTGCCGTACAAGGGCGCGGCCGGCACCATCATTCACCAGCTCGTGGGCGGCCTGAAGGCCGCCATGGGCTACACCGGCAACGCCACCATCACCGACCTGCACGCCAAGGCACGGTTCCGGCGCATCACCGCGTCGGGCTGGCGCGAAAGCCACGTGCACGACGTGGCCATCACCCGCGAGGCGCCGAACTATCGCGAGACGATGTAGGGGCCTTGGAAAAAAGCCCGCCGAACTGAACCAAATGTCGTCATCGCGAGCCCTCATCGGAACATAAGGGCGACGCAATCCAGAGCGGGAAACACAAATATTCGTCCTGGACTGCTTCGGCGCGCCGCGCCTCGCAATGACGGGTAGCTTGGCGTCTTCAACCGCCCGAGATCCCTCCGCCCCTGTCGGGGCGTTCGGGATGACGTTTTATGATTTGAAACAAACACATCTGTCATCCCGACGGGAGCGCCAGCGCTGTTACAATCCCTCGAACAGGGGCGTGGACAGGTACCGTTCGGCGAACGACGGCAGCACGACGACGATGGTCTTGCCGGTCATGTCGTCCCGGCTGGCGCCCGGCTGGCGCCCTCGGCCGCCGCCGCCAGCGCCGCGCCGGACGAAATGCCCACCGGCAGGCCCTCCAGCCGCGCCACCTCGCGCGCGGTGGCAAAGGCGGTCTCGTTGCCGATGCCCAGCACCTCGTCATAGATGCCGGTGTTGAGGATTGCCGGCACGAAGTTGGCGCCGATGCCCTGGATCTTGTGCGGCCCGGGCGTGCCGCCGCTCAGGATGGGGCTGTCCTCGGGCTCGACCGCCACCATGCGGACGGAGGGCTTGCGCGCCTTCAACACCTCGCCGACGCCGGTGATGGTGCCGCCGGTGCCGATGCCGGAAACCACCACGTCGACCGTCCCATCGGTATCCGCCCAGATCTCCTCGGCGGTGGTGCGGCGGTGGATCGCCGGGTTGGCCGGGTTCTCGAACTGCTGCAGCATGACGGCGCCGGGGATCGTGTCCACCAGTTCCCGGGCGCGTTCGACGGCGCCGTTCATGCCCTTGGCCGGCGGCGTCAGGTCGAGTTCGGCTCCCAGAAGCTGGAGCATCTTGCGGCGCTCGATCGACATGCTTTCCGGCATGGTGAGGATCAAACGGTAGCCCTTGGCGGCGGCGACGAAGGCCAGGGCGATGCCGGTGTTGCCCGACGTGGGCTCGACCAGGGTGGCGCCCGGCTTGATGCGGCCCTCGGCCTCGGCGGCCTCGATCATCGAGACGCCGATGCGGTCCTTCACCGAGGCCAGCGGGTTGAAGAACTCGCATTTGCCGAGGATGTCGCCCTTGGCGCCGTGCGCCTCACCGAAGCGGGACAGGCGAACCAGCGGCGTGGCGCCGATGGTCTCGGTGATGCTGTCATAGATGCGCCCCCGGACATGGGTGGTCGCATCGATGGCGGGGGTCGTGTCCATGCTAAAACTCCGATCTGCGAACGTTAAATTTAATGGCAACCCGAAGGTGCTCCGTATTTAATGGGTTTGGGAGTGTTTGCAAAGGGGGAGACGGGGCCGAGATCACGCCAGTCGACCCGATCGCGGCATACACCCGCCGTCGTTCGGTTTGATCACGACGCGAGGCTTGACTTTGCCGGCGCCGCGCAGCATCGTCCCGTCTCTCCGCCGCGCCGGGCCACCGCGCGGCGCTTCCCGGGGCCGTAGCTCAGTTGGGAGAGCGCAGCAATCGCACTGCTGAGGTCAGGGGTTCGATTCCCCTCGGCTCCACCAATGAAATCAAGGGGTTAGCCTGGGCGGGCTGGCCCCTTGTTGTTGTCCTGGCAGGGACCGGTGCGGCCCTGAACGGGAGAAGACGAGAGCCAGACGCGGTCAGGACGTCCGGAACAGATCGAACGTCACCGCATCGCCCCGCCGGGCCCCGCGCGGCAGGGTCAGGCCGATGACATCGTCCCACGCCACCGGCTCCAGCCCGTGTCCGGGACGGACGATCCGAAGATCGTCGGCGCTCAGCGCATGGCCGGGCGGACAGTCCCGCACGACGTACAGCGACCGGCGGAAGGCGCGCGACCCCTGCTCGGCCGCCGTGGGACCATACGAGACGTGGCCCAGCGCCTGCCACGCCCGTTCGGTCTCGGTCACCAGCGCCTTCATCTCCTCCGGCTCCATGGAGAACGTCGAGTCCACGCCGCCGTCCGCGCGGCGTAGCGTGAAGTGCTTCTCGATCACCGTAGCACCCAGGGCCACGCTGGCCACCGCGACCCCGATCCCGTGGGTGTGGTCGGACAGCCCCACCTCGCAGCCGAACAGCTCGCGCATGTGCGGGATGGTCAGAATGTTCGTGTTCTCGGGCGTGGCCGGATAGGTGCTGGTGCATTTCAGAAGCACGATGTCGCGACAGCCGGCGCCCCGCAGCGTTCGAACCGCCAGATCCAGTTCCCCGAGAGTCGCCATGCCCGTGGACATGATCACCGGCTTGCCGGTGGCCGCCACCCGGCGCAGCAGGGGCAGGTGATTGCTTTCGAACGACGCGATCTTGTAGACGGCCGCGTCCAGGTCCTCCAGCAGCTCCACCGCCGTGTCGTCGAACGGCGTGCTGAGGGGGATCATGCCGAGGTCGCGCGCCCGCTTGAAGAGAGGCTCGTGCCACTCCCACGGCGTCATGGCCTCTCGGTAGAGTTCGTGCAGGCGGCGACCCGTCCACGGGTTGTCCTTGCCCGTGATCAGGAAGTCATCGCGATCCACATCGAGTGTCATCGTATCGGGGGTGTACGTCTGCAGCTTCAGGCCGTGGGCGCCCGCGTCCGCCGCCGCCTCGACAATGGCCAGGGCACGGTCGAGCGACTGGTTATGGTTGCCCGACATCTCGGCGATCACGAAAGGCCTGTGGGCGCGGCCGATGAGGCAGCTTCCGAACGACATCCCGTCAGCGCCAACCATGGCATCAGTCATTGGACGCCTCCTCGCGTCGCGTGATGCGGACATCCGCGACGACGCCATCGCATCGACGGATGGCCCGCGTGAAGTCCAGACGAAACGGACCGACCTCCACAAAGGCGGCTGGATATCCCTGGGCATCGAGCATACGGATCATATCGTAGAGACCGTCCAGGTCGGTGGCTTGGGCCAGATTGCCGTCGCTTGGGGTGCGCCGGCGAAACACGACCGGCTCGCCCTCCTGCGGAACCGGGACGGGTTCGGTCGCCACGATCTCAACGATCATGTCTTCTATGATCCGGTCGGCGCGCAGAAAGATTTCCTCGGCAGCGCCAAGCAGACTAAGCGGGCGCTTCATGTAAACAGGGCCGGCGTCAAAGGCCTCGACACAGCGCAGGGCCGTGATTTTGGTCTCGCGATGCCCGCGTACGATCAAGTTCTGCAGCGGACTGCCGCCCCGACCGTACGGCAGGTCCGTCATATGGAAAATGACGCAGGGATACGCCTCGAAAACGGCTTTTGGAATTTTGTACGACCAATGCGGAAAAAACACGAAACGCGGCGCCAGAGCCTCAAGATGCGCCGGTGTCAACGCGCCCTTTTCCGTGATGGGGTGGACCGTTTTCCCGCACCGCGCCGACACCCGCTCGACCAGGCCGGCGTTCCATGGCCGGTCCGAAGCGATGACATAGGATTGCGGCGGCAGCGTCATCTTCGGTCCGTTTCGCGTGTGTTTTCAGGCACGTAAACATAATGCAGGCTGCCGGGCTCACTGTCCAGGGAGTCGAGCGGCCGTTCCGTAAACCCTGCGGCAACAAACGCCCGTTGCGAGGCGACATTGCCTGCTTTGACATAGCCGTGCAGCGCACGGGATTGACCGATGCCATCCCAGACCTGGCGCGCCAGCACAAGAATTCGCGTCCCCCAGCCACGCCCGCGCATCGCCGCGTCGACACTGTAGTCAATAACGTCCTCTTCTCCTTTTTGCTCGATCCGCACCTGCCCGACCGGCACGTGCGGTTTCAACTCCAGGACGTGCATATGGCAGGATGCCCTGTCCAAAGCGCGGCGAAACCAAGCCCTGTGCGTCGGCCACGGGACGGGCTCGGTCTCGAACGCCTGCGCCCGCACGCTTGGATCGTTCACCCAGAAATAATACTGGGCCATGTCGCCAACCTCGGCCGGCCGGAGCGCGAGATCGTGCCCGTCGCTCGGGACCACGATCTCGGCGACCTTGGCCGCGCCCCATCCATCCGTGAGCGCGAAAGCGGCCTGCGCGATGGCCTCCCGTTTTGCTGGCACCGCCAGCAGGTCGCGCACGGCCTCGGACAGACAGTCGTCTGTCACCGAGTCGTGACATCCCAGGAACACCGCGCGGCCTCCCTCCGCGAGGGCCGTCGCCAAGGGCCCTTGATTCGCCGCCACCGCCGTGACAATGGCCGGCAGACCAAGGCAACAGCGTTCCCAGGTCGTTGCTCCCCCAGCACCCAACGCAAGATCGGCGCGGGCCATCAGGTCCGCGAGACTTGGGCGCGGCTCATGCACGGTTGTGCCGGGACGGGCCGTGGCAAGAGAAACAACCTCGTCTCGATGGGGCGCGTTGACGCCCAACACGACATCCACCAAAAGATGCCGGAACGCCGGCTGGCTCAGGACGCGCAAGGCACGGGCGGTCTCGTTGGTCGGGTCGGTCGCACCGTAGTACACGAGGACTCGCGCCACCGGACCGTCGCGAGGACCGATTTGCCGTCGGGTCGCCGCGTACTCGGACCGCAACAGGGCATAACCGGGCCCACACAGGCGCCGACAGGCAGCCGGAACGAGACCGTCGTACCGCGCCGCAGGCTTCGGGTGATCATTCTGATCCAGCAGCAAATCGCAGTCGTGCGCCCGATTGGCGAGGTCGTCGATGACGAGGATAGCGCCAACATGGGGCCGCAGGACCTGCTCCCATGCACGGTCGAGCCCATAGTGGTCGACCACCAGCCAGTCCGGTCGCCAGCCATCCAATGCAGAGATGGTCTCGGCCGCGTCGGTGTCGATGGGTACACCGAGCCAGGCGGCATAGTCTCCGTCGGGGATCGGCCGGCGCGAGTCCGGCGGAGCCCGCAGCAACGAGACCGGCAAGCCAGCCAACTTGATTCGGTCGCCCATGTGCCCTGGATGGTCGCGGCAGATGAAGCGCACCTCGGCGCCCTGTTCTCTCAGGGCTTGGGCCAGCGTCAGGCAGCGCATCACATGCCCGGACCCGATGCGGGTCGATGCGTCCGCGCGGACCGCAACACGCATCAGACAATTTCCCGGCCCAGGCAGAAGGCTTCAGCCGCCTCCACGCCAACGATCGAGCCACGCCACCGCGCGAGGTGTTCCACGCCCTCGACCGACCGCGCATGTGGCCATGGGCGCATTTCAACATCATAAACATGCAACGCATCACGCTTACGTGCGAGGGAGGCGGATATGTCCACAAACACGTTGGGAAGGAACGGTGGCGCGCTGCCCGGCGGTTGCCATTCCGTGCTGGACGAGACCTCGAAAAAGAGCAGGCGTCGAACCGGATGGCCCGGCTGAGGCCGGCACGCGGTGACGACCGCCTCGTGCAGTCGCCGGTGATCGACATTCACATCGCCGGCATGATGCGTGAAAACCGTGCGTGGCGCCCACCGAGCCACCAATCCTTCGACAATCTTCACGATATCCAGGCGATCCATGGAATCCATTCGATTGTCAGGCAGGTCCAGCAACTCGACGGATCGCGCGCCGAGGATCCGCCCGGCCTCGCGCGCGGCCTCGCCCAGGGCCGACAAGTCGCCGGCCCGCGCGCTCCGATCGCGGTTTGGGTCGCGGCTGGTCGCGCCCTCGGCCGCGATGACGACATGGACGTCCTCGCCGTCGTCGGCCATCCGTGCGATCGTTCCCCCGCAGCCCAGGACTTCGTCATCCGGATGTGCCGCCAGGACCAGGGTCGTCATGATGTCTCCTCCCGCGCCCGATGCACCGCGAACAGGCGTTCCGCCGTCTCCCAATCCTCTTCCGTGTCGATGTCCTGCACACGGTGGCGCGGCAGCAGCACCGGCGCCGAGCGCGGGCCGAACAGCGGGCGGCGGGCCTGCCAGGCCTCGGCGCGGCCCCAATAGAACTGGCCGGCGTCGTGGTACGCGGGTTCCAGGTCCTGCGAGCGGGTGGTCAAATGTTCGGGCTGGACCATGACAACGCGGCCGTTCTCCGTCAGGCGCAACGCGCGCTGGATCGGGAATGGGAACGAGGTCACAGAAAAGGCGTAGTCCAGGTCCTGTCCGACGATCAGGTCGTGCCCCCGGCGCAGGTCGTCCGGCGTGACGAACGGCGCCGTGGCGTACAGGCAGCACACATACTCCGGACGGGCGGCACCCTGGGCATAGGCTTCGATGGCATGGGAGATCACGTCCACCGTGATCACGTAGTCATCGGCCAGCCGGTCCGGCCGGCGGAACGGGACCGCCGCCCCGAACGCGCGCGCCACCTCGGCGATCTCGTCGTCCTCTGTCGAGACGATCACGTCATCAAAGCAGTCGGCGGCCAGCGCGGCCTCGATCGACCAGGCGATCATCGGCTTGCCGCAGAACGGTCTGATGTTCTTGCGCGGAATGCGCTTGCTGCCGCCGCGCGCGGGGATGACCGCCAGGCTGGTCACGACAGGATCTCCCGCAAGGCGTCGGCCACCCGCGCCACCGCCTGATCCTCCATGTCGGGGAACAGCGGCAGCGAAAGACACCGGGCATAATAGGCGTCAGCGCCCGGCAGGGTCAGGTCCGGATACAGCGCGCGATAGTAGGGCTGGCGATGGACCGGCAGGTAATGCACCTGTGTGCCGATGCCGGCGTCCCGCAGCCGGGTTATCACCTGCGCGCGCGTCAGGCCGACCGCCGCGAAATCGATCAGCACGACATACAGGTGCCAGCCATCGTCTTCGGTGGCGCGACGCGGAACCGGCCGCGCCAACGGCGCCAAAGGCTCCAGCGCGCGATCATACAGCGCCGCCAGGGCGCGCCGCCGGTCGAGAAACCGATCCAGCTTGGCGAGTTGGCTGGCCCCCAGGGCGCAGTGCAGATCGGAGGCCCGGTAGTTGAATCCGGGCTCGGCCATCTCGTAGTACCAGGGATTGGCGTCGCCGGACAGGTCGTCGAAGGCCTGAACGGTTTCCGTGAACGCCCGGGGATCGCGCTCCATGCCGTGCGTGCGCAATCGGCGCAGGCGCTCGGCCAGCGCGGCGTCGTGCGTGGTGACCGCCCCGCCCTCGCCCATGGCCACCGTCTTGACGGGGTGGAAGGAGAAGCACGCGGCCACCGAACGCGGCGCCGCACCGACCGGGTATCGCTCACCCTCCAGCCAGTACGCGCCACCGAGCGCATGGCACGCGTCTTCGACCACGGGCAGACCGTGCCGGTCCGCCACGGCAAGCAGCCCCTCCATGTTGGCGCATTGCCCGTTGAGGTGCACCGCGAAGACGGCGCGCGGGCGCCCGGGCCCTGGTCGCGCCAAAGCCTGTTCGAGGGTTTCCGGCGTCAGCAGGCCGGTGTCCGGATCGACATCAGCAAAGCGCACGTCGGCGCCCGCGTAGCGCGCCGCATTGGCCGTGGCCAGGAATGTCACGGACGGCACCACAACGGCGTCGCCCGGGCCAAGGTCCAGCCCCATCGCCACAAGGTGCAGGGCCGCCGTGCCGGACGCGCACACCATGGCGTGCGGCGCACCGGTCGCGCCCGCCAACGCTGCTTCGAAGCGCCCCACCGCCGGGCCACCTGTCAGGGCCGGGCCGCGCAATACATCGACGACGGCGGCAATATCGTCGTCCTCGATGTGATGTCGGCCATAGGGGATCATGCCACGAGCTTCTCGTTGAGCTCTTTCAGTTCGTCGACGGAGAGGAAGTGCGGGTTGTCGCCCGAATTGTACTCAAAATCCGGATCCACGGGAGCGGCGGCTTCGCCCATGGCGTTGTTCGCGTAATCAACGTTGTGATCCGTGAAGCGGATGGTCGGCTGGATCACGTAGTGATCCTGGAACTCCAGCGTGATGTGAGCATAGTCGCGCGGACACATGATCTCGTGCAGCTTTTCGCCCGGCCGGATGCCGATGTGCTTGTGCGGCAGGTCAGGCGCCATCGCCTTCGCCAGATCGACCACGCGCATGGACGGAATCTTGGGCACGAAGATCTCGCCCCCCACCATGCGGTGGAAGTTCTTCAGCACGAAGTCCACGCCCTCTTGCAGTGTGATCCAGAAGCGGGTCATGCGGTCGTCGGTAATCGGCAGGTGGTCGGCGCCGTTCTTGATCAGATTGCGAAAGAACGGAACCACTGACCCACGCGAGCCGGCGACGTTGCCATAGCGCACCACGGCAAAGCGGGTGATCTTGGCGCCGGCGATGTTGTTCGCCGCGACGAACAGCTTGTCGGAGGCCAGCTTGGTCGCGCCGTACAGATTGATCGGGTTGGCGGCCTTGTCGGTCGACAGGGCGATGACCTTTTCGACCCCCGCATCAAGGCTGGCGCGAATGACGTTTTCGGCGCCATTGATGTTCGTACGGATCACTTCGTTCGGGTTGTATTCGGCGGCGGGCACCTGCTTCAGGGCGGCGGCATGGATCACGAAGTCCACCCCCTCCATGGCCTGCCGTGTTCGCTGGAAGTCTCGAACATCCCCAAGGAAAAAGCGCATACACGGGTCGGTGAACTCGGCCTGCATCTCAAATTGTTTCAACTCGTCGCGCGAATATATGATCAGTCGGCGCGGCTTATAGGTTTTCAGAATAGTTCTGGCGTACTGGTGACCGAACGATCCTGTTCCGCCCGTAATCAGGATGGATTTTCCGTGAAACATCGATGTTGTCTTTCTTCAGTCGACGCCGCGTTCCGTTCGTTTCCGGCCGCCCGCGACTGTAGGAGAAAGACGTTAACATTCCGTCTGCATTGAACCCCCTGCCGGCCGACTCGGTGGAACGGGGCCCGCATCTTTGAACGCGACCCGCCACAGGATCGACTCTGCGGACTGGCCGGCCGCGAGACGGGCGTTTCTTGCGGGTCAGCCGGTCCCCGCCTCCCGAACCGGCCTGCTTCCCGGAACGGTCCACAGACCGCCAGTTCCCGCACCGAACGTCGGCACAGCCGCGCCGCCTTCCCCCGACACAACCCGATTGCATCCGGCGCGCCGCGCCCGCCTGAGCCTGTCTTGCGCTTCGGAGAGCAGCCACGACTCCACCTCCGGGCCGGAGCACCGGCGCGACGCGACGCCCACGCTGACGGTGACGTGGTCCGCGACGGGAGAGGCCGTATGCGGGAGGCCCAGGGCCTCGACGGCATCCCGGACGGACTCGCCCACCACCCGCGCGCCGCGCAGGTCCGTGTCCGGCATCAGGCAGGCCAAGTGCTCGACGCTGAACCGGGCCACCAGATCCGACGGACGGCGCAGGCGGCTCGCCACGGCGTCGGCGACCTGGTGGAAACACGACTCGGCTGTTTCCACACCGTCTTGCGCCCGAAAGGCCTTGAAATGGTCCAGCTCGACCAACAGCAAACCCAGGTGACCGTCGGTTCGCCGGAGGCGTCCGCTTTCCCGACGCAACACACTCTCGAACACGCGCCGGGTCATGACCCCGCTGGCGCGTTCGGCGCCGACAGCATGGGCTTGTTCCTCCCGCAGCCGCCGGAGTTCGATCAGGGTGTGGACGCGCGCCCGCAGCAGGTGCGGATCAAAGGGACCCGTGATCACGTCACTGGCCCCGCGTTCCAGCCAGGCTGCCGGGGTCGCCCCCGGGGTCGTCGCCGTGTCACGCTCGGACGCGGCCGACCCGCCATCGAGTCCGAGCAGCAGCACTGGAATGGAGCCGACCCGATTGTCGCGCCGCAAGGTCAGACAGACCTCGGCGGCGGTGTCCGGATCGACACCGTCGGCGCCGGACGCAGCGACGGTCAGGACGACCAGGTCAGGTTGCTGGCCCGCAACCGCCGCCCGCGCCCGCCCGGTTACATCACCGCCGGCGGCGGACACCACGGACACGTCCCAGTCGGCGCCGAGAGTGTCATGAAACGACTCCCCATGGGGCAGGTCGCCACCAATGACCACGATCCGCGCTGGATCCACCTCTCCGTCCCTCCCATCCTCGGCACCATTCCGACTGAGCCCCGACGGGGTCGCCCGCCCCGCCTCGGACACCCGCGCGACGCCGTGTCGGCACCCTAACGACCCGACCGTTAGACGCCAACAACGAAAACAATCATCCGTTCGAGCCCCTGGCCTCGCGGTTGGCAGGTGACGGGCTTGCGTCACCCGGCTCGGGCGGCACGTCACGCTCTTCCCGCACGCCCCAGGGATCCTGATGGATCAAGACCTCCGCCCCCGGAAACGCGTCCAGAATTTGGGCCTCCACCTGCTCGGCAATCCCATGGGCCGTACGCAATGTAAGATCACACTCCATCTCCAAGTGCAACTGAATGAACTGCTGCGGGCCGGACGACCGGGTGCGCAGGTCATGTGCATCCATCACTTGAGGATGCGCGCGGGCAATCTCAAGGATCCGGCGCCGATCCTCGTCCTCGAATTCCCGGTCCATCAAGTAATTCAGAGAATTCTTAAGTATGGACCAAGCGTTGTAGAGGAGATAGGCGGCAATAATGAGCGCAAACGTTGGATCGGCCCACGGCAGATCCGCCTGTGTGGTCAGGAGGAGGGAGACGATCACGCTGATGTTGATCAGGATGTCGCCAGCGTAGTGCACCGAGTCGGCCCGGATGGCCACGGAGCCGGTGCGCCGGATCACAAGCCGCTGAAACGCGACCAGGGCCAGGGTCAGGACGATGGACAGCACCATGATGGCGATGCCCAGGCCCGACCGCGCGACGGGCTCGGGATCGAGGACGCGCGACGTCGCCTCGATGGTCAGGAACAACGCCGACCCGCCGATGAACGCCGCCTGGGCCAGCCCGGCCAGCGGCTCCGCCTTGCCGTGGCCGAACCGGTGGTCATGGTCGGCCGGCTCCAGCGCCACGCGCACCGCGAACAGATTCAACAGCGAGGCCGCAGCATCCAGGATGGAATCGATCAGCGTGGACAACAACGCCAGCGACCCCGTCAGCGCCCACGCGATCAGTTTCACCACGATCAGGGTCCCGGCCGTGCCGACCGCCGCGTAGGTGGCCCAACGCATCAGGCGATCGTCCGACAACCGCCCCGTTCGTGTTTCGGCCGTTCCAGGCGCCTCCCCCATCATCGCGTTCCTTCCACCATCGGGCCGTGTCCCATCACGGATACAGGCGCTGAGTCTGCCACGCCACTCCATCCCAACTGTAAACCACACGATCGTGCAACCGAAAGGGACGGTCGCGCCAGAACTCGATGCGATTGGCCACCACGCGGGCGCCGGTCCACCAATCCGGCCGGGGGATCGCCCCGATCCCGAACTTGGCGCCAAAGGAGGCGACCCGCTTCTCCAACTCCAGGCGTTCGGTGAGTGGCCGCGACTGCAACGAGGCCCAGGCACCAATGCGGCTTTCCCGCGCGCGGGACTCGAAATACGCATCGGCTTCGGCGTCGGGAACCGGCACCACGGGCCCCTCGACCCGCACCTGGCGCCGCAGGCTTTTCCAATGGAAGCACAGCGCGGCGTGGGGATTGGCGCGCAGGTCCTCGCCCTTGCGGCTTTCCATGTTGGTGTAGAACACGAATCCGCCCTCCGGACCGGGCCTGGGCACGACGTCCTTGAGCAGCACCATGCGCACCGAAGGTCGTCCGTCCGCCGTTGCCGTGGCCAGGGCCATGGCGGTCGGGTCGTTGGACTCGCTTTTCTCCGCCTCTTTCAGCCACGCCTGGAACAGGGCGAACGGATCGGACACCATCAGGGACGACACGGGGACAACCTCCCTCCCGGAAACCAAGACATCATGCGCGGGGACAAGGGATGGGGCGGACGCTGCCATCGGCACCCATCCCCTGGCGCAGACGTACAGGATCGCCGCGCAAGCGTGGACCCTTTTTTCGCCATCTTGCTCGCACATATTATGGTAACGGATTCTTGGATTTGGTGGCCGCGAAGGCCGCGCGCACCCTGTATCCGGACAGGCGCGGTGACGGGCGGTCCCCGCGTGCCGCACCCTGGTCGACACGGAAAGGAAAGGTCGGACCGATGGACAGATTTGTGAAGCGCTCCACCGCCGTGGCGCTGGCCGCCACCCTGCTGGCCGGCCCCGCGCTGGTCGGCTGCCAGACGGCCAACAGCCCCAAACAGACCGTCGGCACGGTGGGCGGCGCCGCCTTGGGCGGACTGCTCGGTTCGCAGTTCGGCGGCTCGACCGAGTGGAAAATGGCCGCCACCGGTCTGGGCGTGCTGCTTGGCGGCCTGGTCGGCAGCGAGATCGGGCGTTCGCTCGACGAAACCGACCGGATGCGCATGAGACAGGCCTCGCAGCAGGCCTACCAGGCGCCGGTCGGGCAGACGATCTCGTGGAACAACCCGCAGACGGGCAACTACGGGTCCTTCACTCCGGTCCGCGACGGCTACACCAACACCGGCCAGTACTGCCGGCAGTTCCGCACCACCGTCACCATCGACGGCCGCCTGGAAGAGGCCACCGGCACCGCCTGCCGCCAGCCGGACGGCACGTGGCAGATGGTCAACTGACGATCGCTCCCGCCCTCTCACGGCGCCGCGACGGCAGACGGCCCGGCGAAAGAACACCGCCTCTTTCGCCGGGCAGTCGTGTATGATTGCTCCGATCGCCCATACCCCTGAAGCGACCGCGCCGCCATGAAGGACCCGTACGCCGTGCTCGGTGTGCCGCGCAGTGCCAGCGCGGACGAAATCAGACGCGCCTATCGGCGGTTGGCGCGGACCATGCACCCTGACGTCAATCCGGGCGACCCCGAAGCCGAGGACCGCTTCAAGGAGTTGAGCGCGGCCCACGACGTGCTGGCCGACCCTGACAAGCGGGCCCGCTTCGATCGCGGTGAAATCGACGCGCAGGGCCAGGATCGCCCGTTCGGGTTCCGCCACCATCCTGGCGCTGGCCCGCGCACCGCGAAAGGCCGGGCGAGGTCGGACGGCGGGTTCCACTTCCATTTCGAGGACCTGTTCAAGGGCGCGGACTCGTTCGAGGACATTTTTGCCCGTGCTCAGTCGGCCAAGCACCGCGCGACCGGCGCGGGCGGCGGCGGCGCGCAGGGCCACGGCCGGCCGCAGCGCGGCGGCGATGCCCAGTACCGCTTGCGCGTTCCGTTCGAGGACGCGGCCCTGGGCACCTCGCGGCGCATCACGCTGACCACCGGCAAGACGCTGGATGTCCGCGTCCCGCCGGGCACCGAGAACGGCAGCACGCTGCGTCTGCGCGGCCAGGGCAATCCGGGCCACCACGGCGGCGAGGCCGGGGACGCCCTGGTGGAAATCCTGGTCAAGGACCACCCCGTGTTCCGCCGCGCCGGCGATGACGTCATCGCCGAGGTGCCGGTCAGCCTGCGCGAGGCCGTGCTGGGCGCCAAGATCACCGTGCCGACCCTGAGCGGCCGCGTGGCCGTCACCGTGCCCGAGGGCTCCAACACCGGTGCGACCCTGCGCCTGCGCGGCAAGGGCCTGCCGCGCAAGGACGGTACCGGGACCGACGCGCGCGGCGATCAACTCGTGCGCCTGCGCATCGTGCTGGAGGACGCCGACGACGAGGCCCTGCGGGCCTTCGTCCGCAAGTGGCGCCCGGCCGACGCCCGCGACGTGCGCGCCGACATGGAGGACCCGGCGAAGGAGGGATAGCGCGCGGCGTGAGCGATGTCGGTTGTTGGTTCGCTCTCAACGCCCGCCCGGTGTATCGAAATTGTCTCGGGCGAACGCGGTACACCACGTTGCAATGCCGCACGAACCCTGTACACTTTTCCGTGCCGGCCCGTGCCGCCCGGCGTTCCCCCTCCCGCACCGCGAGTTCCAACATGCCCGCCATCATCACGTCGCGGCTGTCCGACGCGACGGCCCTGCCCAAGGTCGACCAGGACCTTCGATTCCTGATGGATGCGTTGGCCGAGGTCCTGCGGGACATCGGCGAGGACGCCGTGGCCGAACGCCTGCCCTGGCCGCGGCGCGGCGACACGCTGGTCACCGTGGACTCCGACGGCGTCAACCAGTGGCCCGACGATCCGGCCGACCCGCTGGCCGAACGCTGCGTCGAGGCCCGCTCGGTGGCCTTCCAGTTGCTCCATCAGGCCGAGGAAAACGCCCACGCCCAGAGCCGCCGGCGGGTGGAAACCGACGGCCCGCTGGACGCGGATTCGGGCTCCTGGGAATACGAACTCATCCACCTCGCCCGCGATGGGTTCACCCCGGAAGAGATCGCCGAGGCCCTGGCCACCATCCGGGTCGAACCGGTGCTGACCGCGCACCCGACCGAGGCCAAGCGGGCCAGCGTGCTGCACCACCACCGCGCCATTTACCGGCTGCTGGTGGACAGCGAGAACACGATGTGGACGCCGGGTGAACGCGCGTCCTTGCGCGAGGACACCAAGGCCGGCCTGGAACGCCTCTGGCGCACCGGCGAAATCCTGCTGGAAAAGCCCAC
>JGI11876J12873_1000080_pt1 | contig 17461 bp, 19 predicted proteins | sample ElkSloMetagenome_4_FD_12873 | JGI IMG/M metagenome (IMG submission 12873) | reverse complement strand
TGAAGGATGCTACCCCATTTCCTTGCACTTTATCCACTGCCCATAAGCCTCAAAGTATTGATGGCTCAGGATTTCTAGGTTGTGCAGCAAGCCCTAAATAACTCTGGCTGAATTTTACCCAAGTCTTTCTGGATTTCTTTATATAGTTTAAAAAGTGTAACGATTCTCCCACCCGTTACTTCTGGACGTGCAAATATAGTTTGATATAACTCATCAAATATTTTATTGTTGCTTTGAATAGACCAAGGCTCTCTTTTATCAAAGGTGAGCAAAATTTGTCCTGCAATCTTATTATCTATAACGGTGCGATTTTTAGAAACCTCTCCAGATTTAATCTGATAAAAGTATTGCGGATAGTTTTCATCTATCTCTCGTTGAATTCTGACCTGAGTTGCCGTATTTGAACGAAAATCTCTTACTTTAATTCCATTTTGATTATTGCTGTTATACGTAATTTTAGGGATTAGCTCAGAATTAGATTCTACCTCAATTATACGGGTTAATATTCGTAAGTCTTTAGTAACATGATTCTTTTTGTCATAAAGACAAGATAAGCTTTGACATCCATTTACAACGGCATAATCTGCAATCTTTATTTTGCCATCTTCCGAAGTATCTAATTGATTACAAACAATAGTTATTCCGTTGTGATATAGCAAAAATAGGTTATGCTCTGATTTATTGTCAATACTTTTTAAAATATCTTTATTTACTTTTGTTCTCCCTAGACTTTTTCTTAAATTCCAATCAAAAATTTGTTGATTATGTATTCCCTAACAGACCATTTTTACTAAATCTGTTGCAGACAAAGGAGCTATTACAACCTTAGCTTCATTATCAACATTGTACTCGGCATAGTCTAAACCAAAAACATCAAAAGATAGCTCTGATGTCGCCCGAATTGCTTTGTCACTCGCCACATACATTTGAGAAATGAAAGATTTATCCCAAACTTCCAGTTTAACGGATGAAGCAGTAGCATCAATCAAGCTATCAGCATTAGAATCTTTGTCTGCATTAGTCACAAAAATTCCACGTATTGAATATCCTGATGAATCTAAAACACCTTTATGTTCAATAAGCAAATTTTTAAGCTGCTGGTTACTCGTCGAACCCAGCGATTCTAATCCTTGCTCTGTGGTTAATTGGTTCAAGCTTCCAATAAACTCTTTGAGTTGACTGTCTCCTAAAGTTTTATTTCCTCTTTGAACAATTTTAGATTGAAATACATCTATAGATTCTTCGTTGTTATTAATATAAATTCCGTCAATACCTTTATCTCCATGTCCATCGCAAACTATATCATCAACTTCCATAGGATCTAACCTATATAGGTTGACTAAAAACCAATGCAAAAATGCAGTAGACTCAGTCCGTCCTGACACTTTATAAGGCTGAATTAAATTGAGAAGATTAGAGTAGCTTAAATCTAACATTTCAATTTTCTTTTCCATAGAATATATATATATAATTTTGTCTAGCATAACAAATTATTTATAACATTGCAGGAAATTGCAGAAAATTAATTTATTGTCTATGCCTGTTACTCTTTGTTCTACGATATCTCCATGATTTCGCCCCTAGCTACAAGAAGAATGCCTACCCTTTAAGTAAAGGATATTAGTCCCACACTGTTTCAACTGCATCAGAATTTCGCAGAACTTCATCTATAGTAATTAACTTAACCTTATAGTAGCAAGCTGTCGCCGCAATAATCTTGTCGTGAATTTCCCAATTATCAGGCAGTGTCAGCATAGTTTGAAAGACGGCTAAGTCAAATGACACAACAGTAAATCCATCTCCTTGATTAATTGTATTGATGACTTGATGGATTGTCACTGCTACTCTATTCTTCTGAGCAATATGAGTGATTTCCGCTAGAACTAGAGTAGGAACAAAAATTTGAACTTCGCCTGCTTCAGCCTGGGTAAGAATCTGATCAGCCATGGGCGATAAACGTTTATCCTCAGTAAGAAACCATACCAGGACATGAGTATCTACTACATAGGTATCCATTTTTTACCTCAATCTTGCCAATTATAGGCATCCCGAAAAACAGCTTGTTTTGCCGCTTCTATATCCTTATCTGTGATCTCAACATCTTTCCATAATCCTTTTAAATGAGTTTGACGCTTGGTATTCTGAACTTGATGAGCCACAAGTTGTCTTAAAGCTTCCAATTCTTGTTGAATGGCTTCAATCCGTGCTAAAACATACTCACTCATTGATTAACATCTCCTCTAGTTCAAAAGTAAACGGATGCCGTTTCACCAAAAAGCAATAGCGCTTTTTAATCCATCTGTGCTAACTGTTACTAACCTCTCGATTTATCTATCTGTTCCGAGCATCCAACTACGTCTATCCTACTGCCCCAATCAGATTTGAGTCAATTGAAAGACTTGGGTTAATTGTGACACAGCCAAAAGGTCAGTTGGTAGATGCGCGATCGCACGACAGCAGCAAACCCCCTGATTTATACTCATTTTTGCTTAAACTGCACGCTTGGACAATTTTCGTCGGGTAGCATAGCTGTATAGCAGTAGACACATCGATTAGGACTTTCGGCATCATTGTAGAGACGCGCCATGGCGCGTCTCTACATAAATGATGTGTCCTAACCGCTATGGCGGTTGCTATACATACTTAGAGTGTATCTCTGAGGAATCGGCTGAGGAGGAATGAGTGAGACTGAGATAAAATAACCATAACCTTAGCTTATGTCACCCCTCCAGGTTTATGGCGCTAAAGCGCAACTACAAACCGAACAACATAACCGTTATGAAAGTAGAGTCCATTTCTATTCAAAACTTCAAGCTATTTGATCAAGAAATCAAAATTGAGTTTAAGAATAAAGTCCTTGATGAAGTTAGTGATCAATTTTTAATCCTCGGCGACAATGGCACCGGTAAAACAACAGTATTACAGGCGATAGCTCTCCCCTTAGCATTAGCCACCCGACAAATCCGCCGCGTTACAGAATTCGACTGGATTGGATTTCTACCACAACGATATCAGCGATGGGGAACTCCTCGCATTGAACTCGATATATCCTTCACCGATGAAGAACTAGAAATCACTCAAACTCTGGCTCATCAATGGCATAAGGCTCAACCCAATTTACCCTTTGTTGAACCGGGAAATAGTCGGTTAGTTCATTTAGTCTTAGACGGTGAAAATTGTAGTGCCGGAACAGCATCAGAGTATTGTCAATTTGCTGGACGTTACTATGGGATTCAGCTACTCAAAACTGATCCATCGGTTCGTTCGCTATTTTCCCGATTACCCGGATTATTCTGGTTTGATCAGTTTCGCCATGCGGGTTATACCTCACCTTCACCGACAACGAATGATCAACTATCTGAAGATAGAACGCTTGATTCTTATCATAGCCGCATCTCTTTTGATTTTGGTGTCTCTAAGCTACGGAAGTATCTGAATGGCTGGAGACTCGCCCAGCTATTGCAGGAATTACCGCGATCAGTCAAGCAACAGTCATGGCTTTGTGCTTAAATCGATTCATTATTCCTTGCCCGCCAGCGCTGGGTTCAAGTTGGCTGGCATCCCCCCATAGATTAAGTAAAATGTTATGTCTAGTCTCAAAGATGCCCTGTTTGCCTTTATCCTGGTTGCACTCCTGATTCTGGTGGGGCGGTTCATTCACCAAAAAGTCCGCTGGATACAGAAACTCTACATCCCCGAATCCATTGTCGCTGGTGTGGTGGCGCTGGTGTTGGGACCCCAGGTTCTGGGTGCGATCGCAAATCCAACTTCACCCCTAGCCAATGGTGTCTTCCCTGAATCCATTCGGGATGTGTGGTCACAGTCTCCTGGGGTATTTATCAATATCGTCTTCGCCGCCTTGTTTCTGGGTGAATCGATTCCCCATCCCCGAGACATCTGGAATAAAGCTGCACCTCAGGTTGTATTTGGTCAAAGTTTGGCGTGGGGACAATATGTAGTCGGGATTTTACTCACCTTGCTAATCCTGATCCCTGTCTTTGGAATCGATCCCACAGCAGCCGCTTTAATTGAAATTGCCTTTGAAGGAGGACATGGTACAGCCGCAGGGATGGCGGGAACGTTTCAAGAGTTGGGGTTTCCCGATGGCGCTGACTTGGCGGTAGGATTAGCCACGGTGGGGATTGTGTCGGGGATTGTCACCGGAACGGTACTGGCGAATTGGGGGAGACGCCAAGGCTATGTGCAAGGCGTTCAGCAAAATGTAGCTGAACCGGAATGGTTTGAGGATTACACCCACAGTGAAACCCCGCAAATCCGCAGGGCGCGATCGCGCTTGATGCGGAATATGTTAATTGATCCGCTGTCGCTGAACTTTGGCTTTGTCGGATTAGCGATCGCGATCGGTTGGTTACTTCTGCAAGGATTAGTCTGGATCGAGTCAGTGACATGGGGTGTCGGCGGATTTGAAATGATGACGTATGTCCCTCTCTTTCCCATGGCGCTAGTTGGCGGGATTATTGTCCAGTTACTCATGGAACGGTTAGGACTCCATCCGCTGATTATTCGCCCTTTAATGAACAATATTGCTGGAGTCGCCTTAGATATTGTCGTCGTTACCGCCTTAGCCACCATTTCTCTAACCGTACTCGGAGAAAACTTTGGTTCTTTTCTGCTGCTGAGTATCGCTGGGATAACTTGGAATATTTTTGGCTTCCTATATCTCGCCCCGCGTGTAATTCCCTCCTACTGGTTTGAACGGGGGCTAGGTGATTTGGGACAATCCATGGGAGTCACCGCAACGGGTATTTTATTATTGCGAATGGTTGACCCTGACAATCGTTCTGGTGCTTTTGAAAGTTTTGCCTACAAACAGTTGTTTTTTGAACCCATTGTTGGCGGTGGATTATTCACCGCAGCTGCACCGAGTCTGATTGCTAGATTTGGTCTGGATTCCATCTTGTTTCTCACTAGCGGGATTCTCGTCGCTTGGCTGATTTTTGGATTTCTCGCATTTGGTAAACAAGCCAGACGAGCCAGAAAAGCGGAAAAAGGAATTGAGTAAGGATAGGATTCGGCGGGGCTGGGGGAGGGGGTAGAGACGTAGCATGCTACGTCTCTACTCCACCGTTAACTTTTATCGTACCTACCTTAAAATAAGCATATCGACGAATCAGAAGGTATCTAGTTGGCTTTTTAGTCCCGGATTGCGGTCACGGGGTTTGTAGGAAAGTATGCTATCCGTCTGCTTTTACATTTGTAAGATCCATGCTCACACATCACCGCTTACCTGTTTGTCTTTCGGTTGTATCCACTGATCTGCCGATTTGGTTCACAATCGAAACGGCGGCTACGCTGTATCAAAAAGAACGCGATCGCTTTCATTTGCTGCTGAGAGAACCCCCACTCCCAGCATGGGAATCCCCACACCCTCCCCAAACGGGTGCCACGGATGTCGTCAAGCGCACTCCCCAACGACTCCTGTGGCTCGAAATTTCCCCCTACCGGATGATTATGACCATGCAGGCAAACGGGAACTTGAGTTATCGTCATCGTTGGGAACGGGGGGTGTACGGTATCAGTCGCTATTGGCTTCATGAAAAGGCGACGAAGAAGCATCAGTCGTTGCAACTGCGAAATTATACCCGGATGCTGAAACTAGAGGGATACCCCTTACCCCAAAGCTTGGAACTTGACTATGAACTCTGGTCTGGTAAAGCACCTGGGTCACTACCTTCTCCGGCTACGGATGTACCATTGATGGGATGGGGAATTAGGACAAGAGAATTTTGATTACCAATCCAGTTTTTGCTGGATTTATTAATTATTCGTTATAAATAGAAAAATATATTGTTATGCAACCAGATAATAGAATTCCGCTGGGTTGATGAGACCAGTGCGGCTAGATCAGGAGCATCATGGTAACATTTCGAGATATTCTCACCTATTATCGACCGTACTGGGGCATCTCGATTTTGAGCATAACGGCTGCCAGTCTATTAGAAATTATTGATTTAGCCGTGCCTTATGCGATCGGGCAGATTCTCAATGTCCTATCCGATCAACCGTTGGATAGGCTAATGCAAACGGTAATCACTACAGTCGCTACCCTAACCCAAAATCCCGTCAATCAGTCCTTCTCTCTGACTGTGTTAGTGGGTATCATTTTTGTCGTCACTGTCGTTAGGGCACCGATTCAACCCTGGCTAGGTAGCTGGTTTCACTGGGCAATCCCCTTACGCGCCCGTCGCGATCAATCAGAAAATGCCATCCGCAAAATTCTCACTCTCCCTTTAGAATTTTATGATGAAAATAACCCCGGGCGAATTGCCGGACGACTCGCAAAAGGTATTGCCAATCATACCTGGACTTATCCCGAAATTGCCGGACAACTGATTCCCAAACTGGCACGGGTATGCGGCATTTTTGTGGTGATTTGGTTCATTGAGTGGCGTATTGCCCTATTATTTTTGATTTCCTTTGTATTTATCTTGGGATTATAGACCAGCTAATCGAGGCAGGGGCTAGACTTGAGGGTTTTAGTCATCATCAATATAAGAGTTTACTGGTTGTTGCGGAAGTCTACCGTCAGCAAAACTGGACGTATGAGAAGAAAGCCCAGAAAATTTAAGAAAATCTTAAAAATACAGGGGTATGAATGAGGAATCTAAATTGCTAAAACGCTTGCGGAGTAAGGGGTTTAGCTCCCTGTAGTACATCTGGACAGTGGGAACTTCAGTCTAAAGATCGTGTATCATAGTTTGTGCCAGTTTAGTTAATCAGTTTAATGAGGTCATTGAAGAAAGATTGTGGAGTTTAATTGCTATATTTACGCTTGCTAACGCTAGAGTAGAGTGAATTGGCTGAAGCTGACCCAACCTAGGCGGCTGTTACTTTAGTCTAAAAAGCATTAGCGATTAAAATTCTTCTAGGAGTTTCACAGGGATGAAAGTGACAGTAGTAATTCCTGTTTATAACGGGAGTAAATTTCTACAAAATGCTATAGATAGTGTAGTCGAGCAAAGTTATTCTGATGATATTTATATCATTGTTGTCAACGATGGGAGTACAGATAACACTGCCGATATTCTTCGTAGCTATGAAAATCAGATTACAGTATTCACGAAAGAAAACGGAGGTACTTCAGATGCCTGGAACTATGTACTGCCACTTATTGAGACGGAATATGTCTTTGGTCTCGATGCTGACGATGAGTTTATACCTGAGACAGTTTCGCGAGTTATGCAGTGCTTATCAAAAAACCCTGAGTCTGATCTGATCTATTCAGATTTTGTTTTCATTGATGCCCAAGGACAAGAACAGAAAATAGTTCAAAATCCTGACTGTACTAGCCCTCAAGATGCTATACAGCGATTAATCAAATTACATGACAGACTTGGGCAAGCAAACAACTTCTTACCATTTGGTCATGTCCGATTATATAAAATAGCCTCTTTGCTTAAAATTAATGGCTACGATACAAGGTATAAATATGCAGAAGATTTTGATCTTGTACTGCGACTTGCAGAAGCCGGATTTATTTTTCAGAGAGTAAATGGGGTGCTTTATCGATATCGATGGCATACCACAAACAAAGGGATCACTAACCGCCTCCAACAAAAAGAGGAAGTACGATTCAGTGTAAAACTGTTCAGTCAAAGAAATAGAGAATCAATTCGTTATGATAGATACTGATTCTTGTGTGTGTTTTATTGTTCCACCAGTATGTGATAAGTATATCATTAGAGAATATGCTAGTGGACTTGGGTTTGAATCTACACGAAACAAAGACTGTTCGTACATACTTCCACCCCTCGATTTGTTGCAACTCGCTGCTTGTATTAAAAAACAATTCAAAGTTTTCCTATTGGATGCTCAAGCAGAAGATATTTCTGACAATGAAGTTTTAAGAAGAGTGCAACATTGCAATATTGACCTTGCAATTGTTGAGATATCGCTTCCCACTTTATCTACTGACATTGAATTTGGGAGAAAATTAACTAGTCTTGGCATCTCAGTTGTCGCCAAAATATATACGCATGATGTCTCCGTTCTGAAAAAGATATTTTCAACAGCAAATTTTAGCTTGTGTCTGATCTCAGAAGTTTATGATAACCTGGCAGATATTTTGCTGGGGCAAGATATTCGGGGTACAGCATCTTATGTAGATGGCGCTATTTTAATCAACCAGAAAGCAGGTATAGAGAATTTAGAAGCTCTGCCTTTTCCCGAAAGACAGCTTGTAAAGGATCAAAAATATTATTATCCAAAGCTAGGAGAATGCACTACCATACTTTCTAGTAAAGGGTGTCCGTATGCCTGCTCATATTACTGTCCCTACCCTCTTGTGCAAGGAAAACAATGGAGAGCAAAATCAGTAGATTATGTAATAGCAGAAATCAAAGATGCTATTTCTTTAGGATATACACGTTTTTTATTTCGTGATCCAGTATTTTCTTTAGATAAAAATAGGGCATTAGAAATTGCTTATGCCATATCAAAACTTGCCGTAAAAATTGAATGGTGGTGTGAAACTCGGGCTGATCGATTAAGTCGTGATTTACTGCAAATAATGGCATTGTCTGGATGTAAAGGAGTAAATATTGGTGTTGAATCTGGAGACCCAGAATTACGCTTTACAAAATTAAAGCGCGGTGTTACCGATGCTGTACTCCTTAATATTAGTCAGTGGAGCAAAGAGTTTACAATCGCCATTGCTTTTCTATTAATGGTTGGTTTTCCTGGAGAAACACGCATGAGTATTGTTGCTACTGCCAATTTGATTTCTTTATGTCGTCCCCAAAGTATTGGTATTAACTTCCCAGTCCACTACTGGGGAACCCAGATGTACAAGGATGCCGTAGAACATAATTGGATTGTCTCTTCGGATTATGATCAGTTTGATGGGAGTAAGCCAGTACTTCAGACAAAAGGTCTAGATCAATTTGAAATGCAAGCGGCAAAAGAATATCTGCTGAGACTATTTGATGCGATTGCAACGGAGGATTTATATTTAGAAAAACAAATTTTAAATGAAATTAATATCTGGTCTATTCAATGAGAATATTGTCTTTTTTAAATGTTAGCAATATATCTAATCTGGAAGCAGATAGTGGATATGTGTTCCAGAGATTACTCCTTCATAATCTTGCACAAAAAGGTTATGAAGTAAGCTTAGTTGGTCCTCCTAAAATGCCTTGTTTACCTGAGGTTATTCAGCCTATTTTTCTGCCTTTCTCAGATAGTAAATTTGGAGTTAGGATGAGCGTAGAGTGGGAAAAACTAAAACTACTCCTGACACATACTAAACCTTTTGATATTGCTTTAATAAACCAAAGTGAATTAACACTTGCTTTGAAGCTTTTATTCTATGAAGTTTGGAATAAAAGCATTCCTTGCATCACTTATTATCATTACTTAGCTATTCAAGGCATTTCAGAAGAAGGAAATATAAAATTCGATCCCAGTCAAAACTTATTTGGTGCAGGGCAAGCTATATGGAAGAGGCAACTAGAGTCAGCACTTGTCTCTGATGCCAATATTATTGGTAGTCAATTTGGTAAACGTCTTTTCCTTACTGCTGCAGGTTCTCAAACCAAAGATATTTTTATGGAAGTTATTCCTCCTCCAGTACAAGACTATAAGCAATCTTGTATATTTTCTATTAGTAATTCTACCAAAAATCTTAGACAGCCGACTCTCATTTACAATCATAGATTGTATACTCATTATGGTGGTTGTGAGATATTCGATTATCTTAAAGAACTAAACGATAAAATTCCGTTTATTCTTGTTGTCACTGATCCTACTGATAAGCGTTCTACCTTCAGAAATCAACTTGACCCAAGCCCAACCGATATACGCAAATATCTAGAAAGTTTGCCCTTTGTTAAGATTCGGCATTTCTCAACACAAGAAACCTATTACCAAGCTCTTACTCAAGTAGATATTGGAATTAGCCACTTGAGAAGTGGAGCGCTATGGTCGATGGCTATAGTTGACTTGATGTCGAGAGGAAAACCTGTAGTATGTTTCAACAGCGGTGCAATGCCTGAAATCGTAGAAGATAATGACTTACTTTTTTCCAATAAAGAAGACTTTCAACATATTATCATCAAGCTACTAATGGATAGCTCTTTTTATCTTGAGAAGTCCAAATCTGTAGCTAAAAGAGCTAATAATTTTTTACCAAAGAGTATCTCAGATAAATTTCACAACTTATTTTTAGATGTTATAAATTAGCATTATGAAAATCATTGGAATTAATGGTTGGGGAGATTGGTTTCACGATCCGGCTGCATGTCTAATTGTAGATGGTCAACTTGTAGCAGCAGTCGAAGAAGAGCGTTTTATTAGAGTAAAACATGCACCACATACAGTTCCAGCTTTTGCTACACGATGGTGTTTGCAAACAGGTGGTATTGACTGGGGGGATTTGGATTATGTTGCTGTAGGATGGGATTTACCATATTTTGGTCAACTTGCGTCTCCTAAAATTGGTGCTGTTGATTTCGCAAGAAAACTACTTACTGATCTTCATGCCCCTGATCTCTTTCCTTTGGAGAAAGTAGTATTTCTGGAGCATCACTTAGCACATGCTTATAGCACGATTATATTAGAACCATTTCGGCAAAGTCTAGTTGTTGTTGTTGATGGTCAGGGTGAAAAAGACTCAATAAGTATTTTTCGCCACAAAGATAATTCTCTTGAGAAGCTAGATGCTTTCGACTCTCGACATTCTCTTGGTTACTACTATGAAGCAGCTACTAGTTATGTTGGATTTGGTTTGTCGGGAACTGGTAAGTTCATGGGACTCTCTTCCTACGGAAAGCCTACTATAGACTATTGGAAGAGCAACAACGCAAGAAAATTTTCTAGCCCAGTACCATCGAATCAGATAGGAATTGATTATGAAAATTTAGATGATGCTGTGTCAATAGTTGATAAATTCTGGATTCCTCAGTTTAAAGCCTCTTGCCCCAATCTACAAATTCCTGGAGCTACTAAAGCCCACAAAGAAATTGATTTTCTTAAGCGGAATAAACTCCATTTAAACTCTGATGCTATTAATTTTTCGGCATCTGTACAACATAGCTTGGAGGAGGCAATAGAGTCTCTGGTTCGTACTTACCTTAGTCAAAAAGACGAAGTGATTATCATAACTGGCGGGGTTGGCTTAAACTGTAAAAGTAATGGTTCTTTACTACAAAAGTTTCCAGCTAAGAAAATCGTTGTACAACCCGTGTCACATGATGCTGGTGTTGCTCTTGGTGCTGCAGTATACTTTACTAAGCAAAACGGTTTTAGCCAGATAGAGTTAACAGATTTTCCATATGTTGGTCCCTATTATAACAATAAATATATTAGAAAAGCCTTGGAGAGCAGAAATATTCACTTTCAATACTTAGAAAAGCCTGAACTGGTTGCAGCACAGTACATTGCAAATAATAAAGTCATTGGTTGGTTTCAAGGAAAAGCTGAGATTGGACCTAGGGCGCTTGGCGCAAGAAGTATATTAGCCCGTCCTGACTCCATCAAAATTCGTGATCGAGTTAACCAGCAGATTAAACTACGAGAAATATGGCGTCCTTTTTCTCCTGTAGTTTTAGAGGAGTTTTCTCAGGTTTTCTTCAAAAATTGCAAAGAGAGTTTGTTTATGCTGTTTGGTTTTCCCATTGTATCTAATGCTAGTAAATTATTTTTTGCTGGAACTATTCATGTGGATGGCACATCTCGTGTACAAACCATTCACCAAGGAAGAACACCTGAGCATTTTCTTAAGCTAGTGAGAGAGTTTTATACATTAACAGGAATCCCTGGTTTAATGAATACCTCTTTCAATGGATCTCAAGAGCCAATCGTAAATACACCAGAAGATGCTATAGATACCTTCAGAGAAACTAATTTAGATGCTCTTTTCATAGGTAATTATGTCATTCAATCAGACAATCTAAACTCATGAATAAGTCAAACATAGTAATTATCGGCGGAAGTGACTGGCTTGGAAAAAGTCTAGCGCACTATTTTGCACCACATGCTGAGTGTATGGTACTTTTAGCACGTACAGAAGAGAAGCTTCGGCAAGTGCAGTTAAATGTACAGAGCTACTGTCAAACTTATATTGTTGTGTGCGATTTAGCAGAAATGAATCAAGTACAGCTAGCAGTTAAAGAAATTCAACTATACTTAAACTCCGTCGATTTAATTCTTAATGTTGCTGGTGGTTCATACGTTGGAACAACGTATGACTGCCAAACAGAGGATTTCTTTTTTATGATTGATGCATATGTTAAAGGACAAGCTTTCTTAATTAAAAGTTTAATTCCTCTAATTCGACGTTCTAAAAAAACTGTGTTAGTTAACTTTTTGGCTGACTGGGTTAATAGAAAATCCGGTATGGAAGCCGGAAATGCTTTATACACTATGACAAAAGCTGCTATGGAGGCTTTTGCAAACTCCTTAGCTTCAGAAGAACATATTAATGGACTTCAAGTAAGTAACTTATATTTAGGTCAAATTGCAGAATCCGAAAATGAAAATACTATTATTAAAGATGCAAAAGGAAATTTAGATATGCTTCTGATGAGCGATATTTGCGAGTTTGTGTTGAATTTTATGCATCTTTCTTCTCTGCATGTGTTTGAGGCAACTTTAGTCACAAAGTCACCTAGTTATGCACGTACCCGTTTGCACACTAATACTGTTAATTGGGATATAGGGGGACAATGATATCGGTTATTATGCCTACTTTTATGCACGAGCAATTTATCGCTCGTGCTATTCAGAGTGTACAGTATCAGACATATAAAAACTGGGAACTTATTGTTGTGAATGATGGCTCATCAGATGCTACTGAGAGCATAGTCAGTCAATTTCTTATAGACTCCAGAATTCATTACATCTATCAAGACAATTCTGGTTCAAGCTGCGCTCGTAATAAAGGTTTAGAACACTCAAAAGGTGACTATATTGCTTATTTAGATTCTGATGATATATATCTTGCAAATCATCTTGAGGTTCGCCATAATATTATTAAAGAACATGAGGTCGATCTTGTGTTTGGTCCTGTATGGGACATCAAACCTTCATCACGTAAAATATATCATGGTGAGTTGGCAGATACCGATACAGGATGCGTGTTACCACTTATGGTAATGCATAAGAGGTTTTGCCTTTCTGTTGGTTTGTTTGATTCAAATATTGTCTTTGAAGAAGATCTAGATTTGTTTTTGCGGATGAATAAGTGCTATAAGGTTTATCAATTCTTTGATCCAGTTACGGCTGAATACTATGTTCATAATCATAGCATTCACCGAATGTATGAGAAAGGTGGACATAAGTATATTGAAGATTACAGAAACCATCACAAAAGGACATAACAATGAAAGAATTTTTTTTAACATCACTCGAAGTAGAATTTGAGCTTTGCAATCTACGTTGTCAATATTGCTGGTTGACATTGGGAAACTTAGAAACCTTTCGCAGAGGCGACCAAATTTTTTCACGACAGAAGGGTCAAACAATACACTTTGATTATTCTGTCAGTGATCTAAGGCAAAATATTTCCCACATTTTAGAAAAATCTGACTCATATCTGTTGAAAGTTTCAGGTGGAGAAATTTTTATTTTACCTGAAGTTATTGATGAATTAATTTTAGTTTCAGAAAGGTTTGAAAAAGTCCTTATTGTATCTAATGGCACTATTATAAAACGGGAGAACTTAGAAAAGCTTGATCCAAATAAGTTCTGTTTTCAAATTTCACTTGACGGACACATAACTCAAGCGAATGCTTTGCGCTATAAAGAAGCTACTCGAAACACTGAGAAAGTTTTAAGAACTGTAGAATTGTTGTATGAACAAGGATTCAGATTGGAGATAAGCTGTGTACTTACCGATTATAATATTCGGTATTTAACAGAGTTTTGTCAATATCTTTTTCATCATTTCCCTCAAGTTACTATCATTCCTTTTCCAGTCAGATTTTCTGAATACTACTTATCTAATACTGACAATAATATCGCCATATTATCTCACTTAAAAGATGCTTTTCCTTTAGGAACAATTCCTCCAAAAGGATATATGGAAGCTCTCATAGAGACTGTAAAGGGTCGAAAAAATAATACATGCTTTTTACCTATCATAGGTCTGTATGGATGCGAGGATGGTAGTCGCCCACTGTGTCCTTGTGGGATAATTGATAATCACCAGAACATTTTTGAAAGAGACTGTGTATTACCACCAGATTTAGGTCATCCTTCTGTGAGAAAGGTTCTTAGAAGAGAAGAACAAAAATGTTTCTCTTGCTTTACTCACTTTGACATTATTAACCTCTTCATTGAAGGACACATATCTTTAGAAGAAATGCAGAAAACCGGAATATTTCAAGATTTAAAACTTTTGTCTTATTTAGTAAAATACAGAAGCTACGTTTTATCCCAAGTACGCTCATTATGAAAAAATATGCAACGACTTTTGGTGGATCTGAATTCACGGTAGATGATCCTATTTACCAGGATGGTATTAAGCTGGGTAAGTACCTTGCTAGTAAAGGTTATACAGTGAAAAACGGAGGGTACTATGGTTTAATGGAAGCAGTTTCTAAAGGTGTTGTCGAATCTGGAGGTCAATGTATTGGCATTACCAACGCCTCATTTGATCCAAAACCAGCGAACCAATTTATTACTGAAGAAATCAAAGCTAAAGATTTATTTGATAGACTTAGGCTTTTAATACAAAGCAGTGAATTATTTGTTATTCAAAATGGAAGTATTGGTACAGTTGATGAACTATGTGTTACTTGGTGCTTACGTTATACACTGACAATGCCAAGTATTCGTATTTGTCTGATCGGAGGTTTTTGGAGACAAGTATTATATGGTCTGCAAAATTTGGCAATCAAAAAAGAGGAGTTTGACATTCTAGAGATCTATAAAGATATAGAAGACTTTTCAGATTCCTTTAGATGTTAATTATACAAAATTATTAGTGTGTTGGTTTATTTTCTCAATAAAAATTTGACAAAAAAATATTTTTTCTTCAATAAAGTGTTTTTATTCATTCTTAAAAATTCAACGATCGCCTAAATCCACATCTGATATCATGTCCGGTTAAACTTGTGACTTGTGACCTTGGGAATTGCATATCTGATGCCACCTTTTTTACCGATAACATCTCCCTGGTAACGAGGGATAATATGAATACTCGTGTGCATCATCTTTTGTCCCGCCTCTCTATTCACATTGAATCCCACATTAAACCCATCGGGATGAAATTGCTCCGTTAAAAACTCTTGGACTTTGTTAACCATAAACCAGCCAGCTGATTGTTCTTTAAAGTCCAAATCAAAATAATTGGCAACATGACGTTTAGGAATCACCAGAACATGACCTTTACTAGCTGGATACCCATCAAACATGGCATAAGCTGTGGCTGATTCAGTCAGAATTCGTAAACTTCTGCGAGGGTTACAAAAGATGCACTTATTTTGCGAATGTCTTTGATAGTTATAATGAACGTATTCGTAAAGTTCGCAATACTCGTCTAGGTGAATGGATTGGAATGGAAGTTTAACAATGCACTGATACGTCGGTTTTTTATGAATATAATGTTCTCGAAATCCTTCTTTTTTCAGATCGCGCCTCACAGCATAATAGGCTTTTCCACCGGGTTTTAATAAATGCGAAACGTTCATCAACACAGTTGCCTGTTCTTCAGCAAAGAGAACATTTAACACATAAAAGCAGAGGATAGTATCAAATTTAACAGTGGGGTATTCGGGGAAATAGTAAGGGTCATATCCGGTGATATCAAAGCCTTTTTGCCGCAGAAGTTTGACATCGTTGCCAAAGCCACAACCAAAGTCTAGTATTTTACCGTGAAGCAGATTTCTATCGGCAAGAATCTGTCCGGGAAAGGATAGATAAACTCTGTCTTTGGCGGTGAGATGACTGAATTTATTGGCTTGCTTTTTCATAAGACAGGGGACACCCAAAAAAAGCCACATTTGCCCGAAACCCAACAGAAGCTTCTCTAAGGTGGGTTAGTTTCGCCTACTGGCGTGGCACAGCTAAAATAGGGCTTTGTTTGGAGTAAGCACAAAGAGTACTCTAACGCATAGCTGGAGAGGGCTAAAGCCCTCACTACCAAACAAATCTATTCCACAATTTTAGCCGTGTCAGTCCAGTAGTTTAAGTTGATATGGAAGGTTTAACTGATAACATTATTAATCAAACCGATAACTGGAGTAAACCCACCCTGCTTGAGGATTAATCCTGAATGGCATTCACTAAAACTTGACGGGATGCTTCAATAATCACCCGCATCACGGCTTTACGATCATCGGGTTCGCCATCAGTAACCACTAAAATGGTTTCCCCATCAGGTTTGGCAACTCCTGCAGTTTTGCGCTGAAAATAGTTATCCGTAGCATCTTTGAGGACAGAGGCTAAGTCTGTACGCCCCATTGGGTCATTTTCTTGAAAGATTTGAGTCACTTTATCGGAGGTGACATTATCATACCGTTTAAAGCGACTGGAAAATAGATAAACAGTGATACCATTCGCATCTAACTGTTCGCATTTTCGGGCGACAGCTAAGGTAGATTCCTGAACGGTTTCCCAACGGGTTTTTCCACAAGGTTGATCCGGTGCGGACATGCTGCCACTTTTGTCGATAATTAAGGTGTAATCTCGATCTGGCATAATAAAAACCTCTAAAGGGAACAGGGAATGAGGAAAACTAATTTGTAGGGGCGGGTTTGACTGATAACGTTATTAATTAAACTGATAACTAGAGTAAACCCGCCCTGCTTGAGGTTTAATCCTGAATCGCATTCAGCAAGACTTCGGGTAATGTCATATCTGCCATATCATCTAGGGTAACGGTGTCAACGATATCGAATTTGGCACCCGCCCCTTGCAATTCATCATCGAGAATCTTGAGAAATCGCGTTGCTGTGGGATCATTGCCCACTTGAATCAGGGAAATGGCTAATTCTTCATCCAGATCCATCTGGCGCGATGCTTCCACAATCACTCGCATCACCGCTTTGCGATCGTCCGGTTCCCCATCGGTGATGACTAAAATGGTTTCCCCTTGGGGTTTGGTTTGTCCCGCCGATTTGCGCTGAAAGTAGTTATTGAGTGCATCCTGAAGTACACTAGCCAAGTCAGTCCGCCCCATGGGGTCATTTTCTTGGAAGATTTGCCCTACTTTGTCTGAGGTAACGTTATCGTAGCGTTTAAACCGACTGGAAAAGAGGTAAATGGTGATACCATCGGGGTCAAACTGTTCACATTTTCGGGCGAGGGCGAGAGTTGATTCTTGGGCGGTATACCAACGGGTTTGTCCACCGGGTTGGTCAGGTGTTGACATGCTGCCACTTTTATCGATGATTAGGGTGTAGTCGCGGTTTTCCATAATTGAATCTGCCATAAGCTTTGTTATTGGTCGTTTGTCATTTGTCCTTTGTCCTTTGTCCTTTGTCGTTGATGCAACCCACTA
>JGI11876J12873_1000078_pt1 | contig 17538 bp, 16 predicted proteins | sample ElkSloMetagenome_4_FD_12873 | JGI IMG/M metagenome (IMG submission 12873) | reverse complement strand
TGAAAGAGATGTTTGAGGCGTTTCTTCATTTACAAGTTTTTGATTTTGAGAAGCTCCATATGTATGGATAACTTCACAACCAATTTAGGACTGCTATATATGCAACTGGAAGACGCTTAGGTGCATCAATAAGAAGCGCCTGGATCGCAAGCAGCATCTTCCTTTTCTGTCCGACTGCGCTTATCCAGGCCAAAACAACTTACAATGATCTCGCAATTGACGCAATGTGGGTAATCGCGATCTGTTTTGCAACCCCGCCACGATCGGTTCGCACATATCCTGAGGGACGCACATCTGCATTGATCATTGGATTGCTAGCAGGTTTAATCCTAGGCACAAAATATTCTGGAGTGTATTATGTTCTTGCACTAGGACTGCTTCTCATTTCCATACTAATTGCATCACCAAACCCAGGGCAAAAAATTCAGATAATATTGCTGTTTAGTGGTGGCGTTCTGCTTATGGGAGGATATTGGTATCTCTTTAATTTTGTCACATTTACCAATCCACTATGGCCGTTTGAGATCAAAATAGCGAACCGTATAATATTTCCAGGTACTATACAGATCTCGGCTTTTGCTGCAACTGACTCATCACTCCAAGTTGTGGGGAATATGCCATTCTGGGAACGCTGGTGGTATACCTGGTCAGACCATAGTGCATTATTTAGTGTTGACTCGCGGTTAGGGGGGTTTGGTCCACTCTGGTTCATTATAGGACTTCCGGCTATTATTCTATGGATGATCGTCGCGATCCTACGATGTGACTGGTGGGTGTTATATATCATAGGAATTCATGGAACGTTGTTGATGCTTGTGCCCTTCAACTGGATGCCTCGTTACACACTCTTTCTGGTAGTTCTAGGCGGTATATCCGTCGCTGCACTCTATAATGTACTGCTGCCATGGACACGCTTATGTCTATCGATTCTGATTGTTGTTGGCGCAATTTTAGCGCTATTCACCAGTGCAGATCATGGTTATTTTTCAGTGCAAGATATCCGATATTTTCAAACTTTGCCACCTGGACAACGTTCACCAGTTAACCTTGACCCTCAGAGATATGGACCAGGCTATCAGTGGTTTGAGCACTCTATAGCACCTAATGCGGTCGTAGCCTATGGAAACAATGTTACATTGCCATATCCACTCTGGAATTACACATTGGAACGAGAAGTTATTGCAGTTACTACAATTGACTCTGATCAGTACGTAGCTACACTGCGAGCAAAAGGCGTTCATTTTGTTTTCCTGGGTACCGGTGGGTATCAAGATGCTATTTTGTCTTCGGACAAGCAGGTACACCTTATTTTCGAAGGAGACGATGGATGGAAAATTTTCAAGGTACAGTAATGCAAAACTTTGTTCTTGCCAATCTTTGGAGGGCTCTAAACATAGCTTTTGTTATCATAATGTTTGTTTTTATGGTGCGATATTTTGCAATCCCTGAACGTGCATTACACTATCAACGAATGTTTGATTGGTTCACTGCATGGTACTAGTAATAAGGTTCAGGGCAATCGCATATAAACTATTGAGGCGTTTTGCTGCATCAGGATGCGGAGAAAACCTGTCATCACAGATACGAGCTACACCAAACTATCGTGCGGAACAACTCCGTTCTGGCACGCTCGTCTGCACGAGACATCAATGAAAGCAACCAGATCGGTGAAGCGAATATCGTTTCATCGCATGAATGCAGATAGCGCGTTCATCAGAAAGGCATGCTCCACAGCGATTTACATGCAATTGCCCTGTAGTAAGGTTGACCTACCCTGGAATTAACACAGTTGCGGAGCGTTAGTGAGATAGTGTAGTTGGTTTAATCAAAAAGGTCTTTTATGAGTCAGCTTGAACGAATTGGAAAGATGCTCTTTAATGCCTTGGGGATTGAGATCCTGCGCACAGAAAAAGGGCATTCTATTCGCACTCTACAACCTACCCCCACATTCGTCACCAGTGCCGTTCACAATTTTACAGACAATTTCCCAATATCACCTACTTATCCAAAATCTCGTCGAGAGATTGAACAAGAAATGTGTGAGTATGAATGGTTCTACCCTTTTACGTTTGATGGCATCAGAGCGCCTGGTGATCAGACAAACATTTCTAACACACGTAACCGTCATTATTACCGTTATTTACATGTTTTTTCAGCAATCCTTTCACAAACAGAAGGCACACTTGTAGGAAACAGTGTTCTTGATATTGCGTGTAATGCTGGTTTCTGGGCAATCCAGGCTTGTCGCTCCGGAGCAGATAATGTTTTAGGAATTGATGCCAGTTCTAAAAACATTGATCAGGCTAATTTTATTGCTGGTATCATCGGCTTAGAAAAACTCAGCTATCAGATCTCCAACATATATGATATAACCAAAGAACAGCCAGGCATGTTTGATATCACTCTTTTCCTTGGTATTTTGTATCATCTGGATAAACCTATCATGGCTTTGGAGCAACTATATGCAGTTACTCGCAAATTTGCAGTTATTGATACCGCATTAGTAAATGTCAAACTGCCGATGTTTCATATCAGAGAAGATGATGCCCGGTTTTACCACCACCAGAGTCACTCAAATACGCTAGCACTTTTCCCTTCAATTAGTGCAATGGCGCTCATCTTGAAAAGCGTTGGCTTTCGCGATGTGTGGTATGTGCAGAACATCAGTCAGTCGCTCCCACAACCATATTTGACCGGTAAGTGGGGTACATTCATCGCTTTCAAATAATGATATTATCCATGGTGAATTCCCATGACTAGTTTGCAGGCTTCCGTCATTATCCCCAATCTGAACTCTCCTCTGATTAATGATGTACTTGATGCGCTACGGTCACAGACTATACAGCCTCGAGAAATTTTAATTGTTGGGTGCGACGATGCTGGACGAGTTCGGGAAGATGAAATGGTACAAATGATTACCACTAACAAACCAGTCAGTCCAGCAGTTGCCCGTAACATTGGAGCACAGCATGCTCGGGGAGATGTACTCTGCTACACCGATGCTGACTGCGTTGCTCGACCTGATTGGATTACACGCCTTTTGGAACGACATGCTGCCGGGGCAGAGGTAGTCGGAGGCGGCGTCGCTGTAGAACATAATCACTACTGGCAGTTATGTGATAATGTTGTGGCATTTACACCTTTCTTGGAAACGAGTAAACCGGGATCACGTCCCTACCTGCCCAGTCTGAATTTTAGTATTCGGCGGGCGCTTATGCATCAGATTGGAGGATTTGATGAAAGATTTCCGCTTGCTGCTGGCGAAGATACTGATTTAAGTTTCCGGTTGCGTCGTGCTGGTTATGTTCTCTGGTTTGAGCCACATGCTGCTGTATTTCATCGCCATTTACGCTCTTCACCCGGTCAACTCTGGCGACACCTGGCAACGTTTGGACGTACATATATGGAAATTTACCCAGACTATCCGGATTTACTCGGTAACTGGCGCAGAATTAACCTGAGTACTGGAATTCCTGAGGTTTTGCGGGTTATTGGTCCAGCACTAGCAACATGCGATCTGGTTGAACGCATGATTCGTTATCCACAGCTACGCACTTACCTCCCATTCAGCCCAGGTTTGCTTCTAGGAATGCTGGCGTGGTATGATGGCGCTGCCGTAGGTCTACGTCACCGCTGCCATTCACACTCGTAAAAGATATGTACACAGAATAACATTGCAATGAGACGGTCGCAACTTCTTCAAGAATGGATTTATGTCGCACGCTATCTCTACCCACACGGACGCGTGCCTATTATTCGATTGGCTTATCGCCGAATGCTCTGGCAGTTCTCGCATCAGATGAGGCTTTTACATCGCTCAGCTATTGTAAAGCTTGATGCCTTTCCCCACATCGAGATCCTTATTCCAGATTTGACCCAAGAATACGCATTATACATATACCGAACACCATTAATGGAAGCTGAATTCTGGCAGTTGGCGCGCATTGTTACTTCTGGAATGACTGTTCTCAACATTGGTGCAAATGTAGGTATTTATGCACTGGGATTAGCTCAATACGTTGCACCTCACGGTAAAGTGTACGCATTCGAACCAGATCCGGATACCTATCGTCATCTAACAATCAATGTTGCCTGGAACCAATTACGTCGTCTCGTTAAAACCAATATATACTGCTACGAAATCGCCATAAGCAATACAACCGATCTGATACGACTCTATCGTTATCCCAACCATTTACAACACTCACTTTTCCCACAAACCAAGGAACAATCATATGTAGAAGTTCAGGCAACTACACTGAATAAGTGGATTGAAAGACTTCCAAGGAAACAGATAGATTTTCTCTGTATGGATGTTGAAGGAGCCGAAGCCCTGGTATTGCAGGGCGCATCAGATCTGCTAAGTTCCTCTACAGCACCCGTTATTATGTGTGAGTTCAACAAAAAATTTGGAACGCCGGAAATAATCTGGAATTTACTCCATGACTATGGTTATCGATTTTGGCATTACAATGCACGCCAGGATAGTTTTGTCCCTGTCAACCATCCGCTCAATACCGAAATCTACACTCATCGTCAGCATATGCCGGGCTATGGGTATGGTAATGTTATTTGTGCGAAACCACCATGGAAACCAGGAGTGTAACAGGAGATATACAACAAAAGCACGTATCTCGTGACTTTTATGAATACGTAGCGGAAGGAATTTCATTCCCGTAAGTGACAGTAACAACCGTCAGGGAAACTCCTGTTATAATAAAGCGTTTTCGCGATAGCCGCATAGGATAAACGATTGAAGAACTGGGCATTGCGCGCTACACGCGCCACAGGAATAGCTATTATTGCAGAGATATTCGCCCGTTCAGCTAATACGATCTTTTTCATCTTGTTAACCTGGTCACTGGGTGAGGAAGAAGCCAGCATTTATGCCCTGGGTTTTGTATACTCAAGCTTTCTCATCTATCTGTCATTAGGTGGACTTGAGCAATTACTCAGCCGTGAGGTAGGCCGCAATAAAGCCCAGGGAAATGTGTTCCTGGGCAATTTTCTGTTTGCACGTATCATAAGCTCGATCTTCTGCTATACTGGTCTTGCTCTCTGGATCGTCAAGTTTTCGGGGTATGAACCAGATGTCAGCCGTGCTGTGCTCATTATTGGAGCCACACTCATCCCAGAAAGTCTTACTAGCCTTTTTCAATCGTATCTGATAGCACATGACCGAGTTGGGTATATCGCCATCCTGGGAGCAATCACTGGAGGGCTAAAATTAGGTGTAGGCGCATTGCTTCTTACTCTAGGCGGCGATGCAGCAGTAGCGGCATGGGTAGTTTTGAGCGTCAGTACTCTGGCAACATTTCTATACACGGCTCTGATAGGGTTACGCTTTGGGTGGCCAAAGTTATTCTTTGAACGCACTTTCTGGATTACACAGGCCCGGGCAGAGTGGCCTCTTTTTCTGGTTGCAATTATGATGACCATTGAGGGAAGCCTGGATACATTACTGCTAGCACAGAGTGGTAATATTATGGCAGTAGGTGTTTATGCAGCTGCTGCCAATATGATGAATGTTTTATTGCTTATGCCCCAGGCCTATCGCCAAATTCTTCTGCCGATTATGGCCGAATGGTACGGTGTAATGCGCGAACATGCCTTCCATATCTATATACAATCACAGCGCTTTCTCTGCATTATTGCGCTTCCTATTGGGCTCTCTGTTGCTCTGATCGCCGATCAACTGCTGCCCTTACTTTACAAAAATCAGCATCTGGAGGCCATTAGCGTTCTCCAGGTGCTGGTCTGGTCCTTTGTCTTTGCTATGCTACTGTTGCCCAATGGACGGTTAATGCTCATTGCTGGTCATCAGAACGCAACTGCACCCATCCAGTTATATAGTACTATGCTAAATGCCGGGCTAAACCTGCTCTGCCAACCATTCTTGGGGGCAGTGGGGGCCGCATTGGCCCGTGTAGCTTCGACTGGGTTAACTTTTGTTCTATGTTTACGTTATGTTCAGCGACATATCTATTCCTGGAATATCTGGTCGGTTTTCCGAGGGCCACTTGGTGCTGGTTTGGCACTCTTTGTAGTTACTGTTGCTTTGCGATGGTTAGGGGTTTTTTGGGTGCTGGCGTTATTTAGTGGATGGATCACCTATGGCGTTTTTCTATTTATACTAGGGGGTATCAGTTCTACCGAGTTGCGGGGTGGTGTTACACTGATGCGACGAGGTACAGCGCAACTGCACCTCTTGGTGAAGGAGATCTTATGAGTCGTATTCTTGTTATTGGTCTTGACGCCGCCGATCTAGACCTGATTGAACCATGGGTCACTGCTGGTCATCTGCCCCATATTGGTCGTATTCTGCAATCGGGCGCATATGCACCGATGCGTACTACTCTGCCAGTTATGTCTCCACCTGCCTGGACTTCGATGATTAGCGGATTGAACCCTGGCAAACATGGAATCTATGACTTTGTTCGACTGCTCCCTGGTAGCTACCGACTAACCAGTGTACGCCGTGATCAAACTAATTTTCGCACGATTTTTGATCACGCCAGTGCCCATAATCGCTCAGTGATAGCGATGAATATACCAGTCACCTACCCACCTGCTACGGTGCGTGGGGTTATGGTTGCCGGTCTGGGAGCTCCTGAAACCGGACAATTCGCATATCCTTCTGACCTACGTGACGAACTCTTACACTGGGGGTATCGTCTTGATACAGATGTAGCGTTCGCACCAGGACGCGAACAGGAGTGGTTAGCAGATCTCACTGCTGTAACTCATAGCCAGACACAGGCAATGGTACGGCTGATGCAACGAGAACCATGGGAATTGGCTATGATTGTTTACCGTGCTATTGATGAAGTCGAAACATTCTTCTGGCATCATATGGATGCCACACATCCACAGCACGATCCGCATGCCGTTGCGCAGTTTGGATCAGCCATTCTTGATATACATCGCATGCTCGATACAGAAGTTGGCAAGCTTATAGACACTGCCGGGCCAGAGACAACAGTTGTGCTAGCTTCAGATCATGGGGGAGGCCCACAACACAAGGAAGTCTTCCTAAATGTCTGGCTGGAACAGCAAGGCTGGCTGCACCGACAACAACCTAGACGTTTGAACAAACTCCGTAAGAATATGATGCGACACCTGCACCTGACCCGCGAGAATCTTGCTCCTATCCTAGATTGGCCTCTTGCCTGGAAAATCCGCAATCGGATCCCTATGCAAGTTCAACATGCATTAGTACCAGAGGCGACTGTTACGCTAGCTGATATTGTAGACTGGTCACAGACATGCGCATATAGCATGGGAAACATTGGCCAAATTTATGTTAACTTACAAGGGCGTGAACCTGAAGGTATTGTTGCACCAGGACTGGAATATGAACAACTTCTCGATAAGATCACTGCTGCGCTCTTTGAACTTAAGGATGATGGTCAACCGGTTGTAGATGCTGTCTACCGCAGCCGAGACATATATCATGGTCCGTATGCAACTTATGGACCTGACTTAAACGTTATAATGCGAGGCATGGCCTATACTGCTCAATCGTGGCGTGAAATGGCAGGCGCAGAAATTTTTAGCATTTCGGGTACGCACTACACTGGAATACATCGACCAGTGGGAATGTTGGCCTTAAGCGGACCACTAGTCACTGGCCGTGGTCGTCAGCCTGAAGTACAGATTCTGGATGTTGCTCCAACAATTCTTGCTGGCATGGATTTGCCACTTCCTGATGAAATCGACGGACGATGTTTGAGCGAGTTACTCGGTATTGGACATGTTAATGAACCTTCTGCGCCACACACCTCCATAACATCAGATCGCCGGGAAGTAGAGCGCGATGAACTTAATCCAACGGCATGGGCCACACCTGATGAGGAAGAAGAAGTATTGGCACGATTACGCGATCTGGGGTATCTGGAGTAACTCCTCTATAACCCACATGAACACGCCAAATACCACGAAGGTAGTATTGAAGATCGCTGGTGATGTGACTATCCTGAGAGTGTCGTTGTATCGACAATATCTTGCAATCGGACTGACTTAAGGAGGACAACTGTAATGAGGAAGAGGCTAATCCGCTCACTTGTCGTTGCATTCGCGCTTATGTTAGGTTTGACAACCCTGGTCAGGGCCCAGGGACTTCCGGGATCGGGATGGTATACGACCACCACAATTCAGAATATTGGAACAGCCTCAACTGATGTCGAGTTTGCTGTCTATCCCCAAGGGAGCGGTGATCCATCTACTGTGAATTTCTCTGTCGAGCAAAATGGAAATAAGCTATTTATTCCAGGGGCCGGCAACGACATTCCCGGCGTCGTTGATGTCAGCCCTCCACTAGGTGCTGGCTTTGATGGTTCAGCCGTTGCATCAGCAGGAGAGCCAATTGCAGCTATTGGTTCAATTGCAAACAACCCGCCCGCTGGTATTCCTGGTCTGGGTGTACAGGGTGGCTTCGCCTCTGAGTTTTTCCGGGGCGCTTCAACATCTGCGCAAACCCTGATCTATCCGGCGGTCAAGCATAATTTTGGTGGTAAGACCACCCTCTTTTCTATTCAGGCTACCGGCAGCGACGTAGATTATACTGCGACCATCAGAACGAATGATGGTGTAGAACATACAAGGAGTGGCAACATTCTGGCGAACCGTTCAATCTTCCTGCTGCCAGGTGACTTTACCCCACCAGTTGCTAACTCGAACTGTGATGAAGCTAATATTGATACTTCACCCTGCTTTGGCGCACTGCGTGTCGAAGCTACCAGTGGCGATGGCATGGCTGGCACGGTCGTTGAGTACGTAGAAGGGGCATCACCGGCTACACTGGTGCAAGCAGCCTCTCTCTTCCCGACGACCGAAGCGGATAGTAAAGTCTACTGCCCGGCCATCAAACACACCTTTACGGAGCAACAGAAACGCTCAACCGGTATGACGGTCGCCAACACAAACCCGAATGCCCCCGTAACAGTGAGTGTTACTTTCGATGTTGCAACAGGAGCAAATGCTGGCCAGACATATACCATCGCACAGCAGGAAATTCCGGCAGGTGGTTCGTTTGTATTCACGCAGTTTACGAATACCCTGGGGGGTATGCCGGCCAATAACCTGGCTTCAGCAATTGTTGAAACAACAGACGGCTCTCAATCTATCGTCGCAGTGGTCAATGAGCAAAACTTTGGCACACCTGGTCAGCCAACCAAGGCAACAACCTATACCTGCTTTGGCGCTGCTGCTGCTACATCAGAGATCGCTACACCACTGGTAAAAAAGAATTTGGCTGGTAGCACATCAGGTCCAACCGTACAAAATGTTACTGAGAATGACACATTTGCTGTCAATGCTCAGTATGTGTGCAACACTGGCACAACCACAGTTGCCTCACCTTCACTGCAACCGGGAGGAAGCTATACTTTCTTCAATCCGACAGAAGTTGCAGATGGTTCAAATTGTGCGGTAACGTTGACAGCCAACGGCGATATTGTTGCAGTTGTTCAGGAAACCTCAGACTTTGCTTCCGCTCAATTCGCAAACGCCAAGCCGCTGAATACGAAGAACTATGAAGGGATTAACAAGTAGTTCGCTTGTCTGGTTCCGTGATAACTCCGGTCTGGAGGAGCAAGCTACAGCTTGCTCCTCCAGACCGGAGTTATCAACCATCTGTAGTCCAGGGTCTACTGGAAAAGGAAAAAGATACATATGCGTTGGTATGTCGTCATTGTCATGGCCGGGACTCTGCTGGTAGCATGTAGTGAAGCACCTGTTCCAGCAAATACACCAGACCCCGACGCCTCTCCCGCAGCTACACCGAGTCCTGATAGTAGCGCCCCTGTCCCTACATATCCTGAGCCAACTTATCCCGAACCAGCTTATCCCGAACCGGCAGCTATAACAAATGGTTATCCGGCACCTACAGAAATCCCACCGCAGGGACCCGAATTTAGCATTAATACACCAGTGAACGCTTCAGACACACAGGTAACAGGAACTGGACCAGCAGATGTCCCTGTTCGCCTAACTGACCTGACGAAAGGAGGCGAGATACTAGGAGAAACCACTATTAATTCAGATAACACATTTACTTTTGATGTAGGCGAGGAAATGCAGGCTGGAGATCGTATTGGTCTAATCCTTGGCACTGTCGAGGGTACAGCTTTTACACGCGAGGATTTCCTTAGAGGTCCAGGGTATGTAGATATACCTTTTGTCGGGGTCGTTTTTGACATGATTATCGTCGAGTAGGCACTGAAGATTCTGGATATACTGAAATAATCACTTGTTCCCATCGATCTGAATCAGGCGCGGCTACAAAACGAATGTTTTCTGTGTCCGTCTGATTGCCCATATCCAGTGTAGACAATCAGACGGACGTATCGATGTAAATAGTATTGTTAGCGCGAATCTATTGCGTCCATCCACCGGGGTATGCTATACTTTAATGCATACTGGACGATAGGAAAACCATTGGCTGCTGCGTTTACAGCACGGCTAACCAGCAACACGAGGTCTTTATGACATTGCTACCTCATGAAGAAGAGGAAAAACTAGGCAAACACCTTACGCCTGGATCGCGACACTACCGAGCGTTTGTCAGCCCACCAGACAAATATGATCTTGTCAGCGCACTCCAGTTCTGTCTTCTAACTACACTTGGATTACGAGAAGAACACACCTTATTAGATATAGGGTGTGGCTCATTACGCGGAGGACGGCTCTTTATTCCCTATCTCCTGTCAGGTCGTTATTTTGGCGTTGAACCTGAGCAGTGGTTAATCGATGATGGTATTAAAAATGAGCTTGGTACAGATATCATCGATATAAAACAACCCATTTTCTATAATGATCGTTCTTTTTCTTTTAGTGTATTTAATCAAACATTTGATTTCATCCTGGCCCAGTCAATATTTTCTCATGCGGCCCAACCACAAATTGAGCAATGCCTGGCTGAAGCTAAGAAAGTGATGAAGGCAACAGCTATCTTTGTCGCTAATTTTGTCGAAGGAAAATTCAATCATAGTGGTAACGATTGGATATACCCCGGCAGTACAGCTTACACTCTAGATCACATGACTCATCTCGTCACAGCACAGGGACTCTCATGCAAACCAATCTATTGGCCCCATCCTGTTGGCTTACGATGGATTTTGATTGTTCATCCGGAGTATGTAGAACATATCCCACCACTTCATAAAACATTTCCAGCCATGAGAGCCGAGTTAGACACCTATAAACAACGTCTTGCTCATATTGAAAATCACCCTTATGTAAAAGCTGGCTTAGTAATCAATAAACTCCTACGACGAATCAAATCACTCAAACGGTAAATTATCGTTATGACCGAACCTAATTCCAGCAAATCAGTTACTTCCTTGAGTCAGCGTGAGATTGAAATCCTGCGCCTGGTTGTTACCGGAGCAACTAACCAACAGATCGCAACCCAACTCAATATTACGTCAAATACTGTTAAAGTTCACTTGCGTAATATCTTTTCCAAGATTGGTGTCTCATCACGTACCGAGGCATCATTGTACGCAGTGAGAACTGGGTTAGTGGAAGTTGAACCACAGCCAGAAGATGTTCAAGCAACAAGCACTGCTGAGCCTAACGATGTACCTGCGATCCAAAATGAGGAACTATTCTCAGCAGTTGCTAAAAATTCATCTTTCCAGAGTACACCGACATTAGCTTCCAAACTATCTATTGGATTTCCAGACCGGCCAGTAAAATCAACACAACCAGGCATAAAATTGTGGTTTATGATCATAATAGCATTGCTGCTGCTTGTTGGGATCGGAATCTGGATAACACAACTTATAAAACCTTCTTTGCCCCAACAAACAACTACTATACCGTCACCAGAAACTCCCACTCAACTCTGGAACCAGCTTACACCAATGAATATATTACGTAAGAACTTTGACATCACCAATTACAATGGAAAAATCTACGTTCTGGGTGGCGCTGAAGTTGATAATGTTATAGGAGCCATGGAGCGTTATAACCCGCAGAGTGATACCTGGACGCAACTATCGCCAAAACCGACCCCAGTAACAGATATACAAATGGTTGCTATTGGGAATAGATTATATGTCGCTGGTGGAACACTTAAATCTGGCACTGTTACAGATCAATTAGAAGTTTACGATCCAGAGGTTGATCAGTGGCAAACGCTAGTTGCTCTCCCCGAGCCGCGGAGTGGATATGCCGCTGCTAGTGTTGATGGCAAACTTTACCTTTTCGGGGGATGGGATGGAACTGACTATCGAGATGAGACCTGGATGTTTGATCCAGACACCGAGACTTGGCAAGCACGCACGGCAATGCCACAGGCGCGTGCACAGATGGGAGTAGTCGTTATTAGCAACCGTATTCATTTAATAGGTGGAGAAGATACCAATGGTTTATTAACATTGCATCAGTCCTATGATCCATTTCAAGATGAGGAAAACGAGCAACCATGGCGTGTCTGGCCCAGATTACCCCAACCTAGTAACCAGATCGCAGCAGTTGCTGTATTGAACAGTATCTATATTTTTAACACACAGCATAACAACTTATTAGTTTATGATATAAACAATGAGACTTGGAATTCTTTTGAAACGGCTTTACCGGAAAACCTTAATTATTTAACTGCGGTGTCACTTAACGCTCATGTATATCTTATAGGCCTTATTGATAATAACCAGGGATTTCATGTTAAATATCAAGTACTGTACCAAACTCAATTACCATTAATTACCCGATAAACAATAACATCCGCTTGCTCATACACTTTCTCAAACCGGTCAATATCTGCAAATAGTTCCGGTTTTAGCGGCCCGGAGTGCTCCGTCAGATAAATATGAGAGATCTGCTCCCGGTCAATAAGCTCATAGAGCTGTTCTTCCTGACCAGGCTGACTGCGATCAAATTCACGGATAAATGTCGTACGTTCTCGCACCTCCTGCACATAATCCGGCGACCCGTAGGTAAACAGGACGGGGGGCGTGCTGGTCCAGCGTCCGGTCAGTGGCATTAGCCACCAGCCACCATCGGCTCCCCGCTCAGCCGTAGAGAGCCAGGAGGCTGCGTTAATCAGGAAGCGCGCATCTTCCGGTGTATTCTCGGCAACCCACTCTATCGCCGGCACCTCGGCAGGCGTGACAAACACTGTCACCGGGTTGATAACAGTCCGCAGGTTCCAGGCTCCCCAGACGGCAAAACCGCTTAACAGCATAAACAGCAGCACAGGTGACAGAAACCTCGGCCAGCGGGGGAGGATCGGTACCGCCTGAAAATGTAGTGTTGCCATGTGTGCCCCGGCCGGATACTGCGAGAACGTAGTCTGTGACAGTCGCATCACCCAGTCCACAAACATACCGGCGCCCCCGGCAATCAGCATGGCGGCAGGAATAAACAGGCTGATAACGACGGTATCATTGGTAATCAGCCAGAAGTATGGAATTTGCACAAAGACTGGATTTACCAGCATCAACCCGCCGCCACTCGCAACCAGCAACCAGCGGCGCTGCTGTTGACCCCAGAGCGCCAGGAGTAATCCGGAAGGAGGCAGAATATAACTGATCAGCCAGGGATTCGCTACGACAACCAATGCGCAAACCCATCCTACCTGTACAATAACAACCCGTGAACGCCGGGCTATGCCCCAACCGGCCGCCAACAGAGCCAGCGCAAACAACCAGCGATTCTGCCCGGCCCACAGCAAGCCCATATTTACGGCATTATAGTTGCCTCCACCGACCAGACTCTCGGGTTGGTCAACCGCAGGTAGCAGGATATGCGACACAACGACCCACAACCAGGGTAAGGCTAACGCCAGAGACAAGCCGGCCATCCCCACAGCCGACCAGAAGCGCGCCCACACCCGCCTCCACGACTGGTCAACCGTCCAGACCAGACCAACCACGGCCAGCAGACAGAGCGTGAAAATAATAACCCGGAAATGAATAATACTCAGCCCTGCGAGTAACAGAGCTACGCTGCTCCACCAGCGCCGCGAAGACGTTTGTAGTGCCATATGCCAGGTTATCGCTATGGCCGGGAGTAATAACAATCCCATAAGCTGCGTGTAGCGACCCCAACTCACATAAAAAGCCGGCATAATCGAGATTAGACCCACGACCAGGCCTGCAACCAGGGCCGCCACTGGTCGTCGCCAGAGATATGCTGCCAGCGCCGCACATGTCACCACATGCAGGGCATTGAGAATCTGTCCCTCCCAGAGCATAACCTGGGGTAACATCAGCCCCGAGAGGTTCATCACGGTCGCCGTAAATGCATGATACCCCCAGTGATAGGGCAAACTATCAATTGGAAGATATGGCTGAAGCGAGTAGGGAGCCTGTCCGGTTTCGGCTGCCACCCGGATCAACAGCGCATGATGCACTGAGTCAACCCATGCCGGCAAAACCAACTCCTGAATCTGCTGAAAGCGGGTCCAGAATGTCAACCCCAGGATACCCAGAAACGGGAAGACCCACCAGTGCGCAACAGCCGACGCGGGATGCTCCCTCCGCTGCCGGTCATACGCTGCTGCATCATGCCAGCTTGCCCAGAGAACACCGCCAGCACAGGCAAGGGTCAAACCCGCCAGAATCAGCGGTGTTAGTGCCAGACCGACCAGAGTCGTCCACTGGTACAGGAGGGCGATCAGGCTGAGGCTCAGACCCAACCAGAGAGCGGGACGTACCAGCGCGGGCAGTGGTAGCGCATGCGGAAACGTCCGCTCAATCAGGTAACCCGGCCCGAACAGCAGCAAGGGCAAAATAACCAGGAATTGCCCAATAGGTCCGGCAAACCAGAGAAATGCAGCACAAAAAAGTGTTATAAGAATAAATTTCTGTGTTTGTCCCATACGAGCCAGTATAACATTTGTTGATTTCACCTGCATCAACTCTAGATGAGGAACAGCTTAGATCTGGGTGAACACCTGACACCACCGTTCGGCATTTTACAACGTATGCCTGATTTTAGCCACAAAACGTGCGAAACAACGACTTACCGTTAAGCAATTTCCACTAATGGCTGAGCCGCACCTGGTGGCTGGCGGGACTGGTGCCCCCGGCGGACGAACAGGCCATTCACGCGGTCGTTATCGCGGCGCAATCAACCCCAAACCCATGGTAAGATGAAAAAGAGCGCCTATGGTAGATGACGAAGATGCAATCAGGGGGAGCGGACGTTCGCCTGCTGCTCCTGTTTTTATGGAGGTATAGTGATGTCGCAGGAGCAGACCGCCCTGGCTTTTCCCACCTTGCAGGGGCACAACTTTATTAACCTCACTACGTTTCGTAAAACCGGCAAAGCTGTGGTAACGCCGGTCTGGTTTGCCCAGGAAAACGGCAGAGTATATGTTTACACCGGCGCGGAGACCGGCAAGGCCAAACGTATCCGCAACAATCCGCAGGTGCAACTGACCCCTTCCACACGCACGGGGGAACCGCTTGGCCCATCGGTTGATGCCGTGGCGCGCATTCTGTCCAGAGAAGAGGAACCGGGCGCTAAACGTGCGCTGGATCAGAAATACGGCTGGCAGAAGAAGCTGTTTGATCTCTTTCTGAAGTTGCGCAAGTTCAGGCATATTTACCTGGAGATCACGCCCGCCTGAGCGCTGTTTTGTTTGACAAAACAGGTGTTGCGTTCGTTTATAGATAAAGGTACACACTGCAGTATGGCAACCAGGCCACTCCACCGCTTAGCCTCGGAAGGGCCAGATACAAGGAGCGCCTAACGTGCTACGCCTGTTTTCCCGCCGCCCCAGTTTGCGCGACGCTGTCGCCAATCTGGAAACCCATGCTATCCCTGCGGAGCTGCAAGAGCGTTTTGCGCACTTTTTGGAAAAGGCCCGGCCACACGAGTTGTTTCATCTCAACCCCCGCTACCTGGCCGAGCAGTTGCGTTTGAATGAGCGCCAGACGTTAAAACTCTTGTTGGCCGGACTGCATGAAGGCATTGTTGCGCTGCACTGGGAAGTGCGCTGCCCAATGTGCAACGCGGTTGACCACCGCAGTACATCACTCGAGCATCTCCATCACGACGCAGAGTGCGACAACTGCCACTCGCAGTTTGCGCCCCATCTCGATGACGAGGTACGCATCACCTTTAGCCTGCACGAGCGGATGCGCACCCTGCCACCCGAAGCCGATGATCCGACCTTTCGCGCTGAGGTTGAGGCCCGGTTCGGCAGCGTGCCCGGCCTGGCGCTGCTGGTCTTGCCCGACTTTCAGCGGCTTTTTCCCAACCAGCGCCTGCTCCCGGACGAGAGCCTGGATGTCACGCGGGTTGCGCTGCTCTTTACCGATCTGGCCGGTTCGACGGCAATTTACGCACGGCGCGGCGATCCCCGCGCCTATCATCTGGTGCGCCGTCACTTTGACGAACTCTTTGCGGTGACGGATCGGAACAACGGCACGATTGTGAAGACCATCGGTGACGCTATTCTGGCCGCGTTTCAGAATCCGCTGGAGGCACTCTGCGCCGGGATCGAGATGCAGCAAGGGATTGTTGCGCTTAATGACCAGATGCGCCTGACCGACGATGAACGTCTGATTCTCAAGGTCGGGTTGCATGCCGGGCCCTGCCTGAGCGTCACGCTCAATGATCATCCCGACTACTTTGGCACGACCGTCAATATTGCCGCCCGGGTGCAAAACCTCTCACGCGGACGCGATATCGTCTTCACAGAATCCATCCGCACTGATCAGGAGGTGCAGCGGATTGTGAACGAGCAAGAGATGGAGAGTAACCATGTGCCCCTGCGGGGATTTGACGAGGAAATGCTGGTTCACCGAATGATAGTATAGCGCCGGGCATGAAAAAGGCGAGGAAAAAGGAGAATGGACCCAGCCTCCCTAAACCTCGCCTTATACCTACACGCGACCGGACGGTTACCTGATCCTACCCGATCAGCAATCCCGTCACGGTCAGGAACAGGAGCAGCAGCATCAGCGGCACAACCACCCGCCACGACCAGGGTAGCAGGCGGGGCAAAACAGGCTGACGTGTACAACGCGTTCGGGGCGGAATCATGATCGTCTCTTCCGAACCGGACTCCGGGGTCAGAATGACGAGTGTACTACTCCTGGTCGAATGCGGCTCAGTTTTAGCCGTGATGACGAACGTTTCTTCCATAATGTGGCATTACATCCTTGTTTACAGCGCCAACACTGATACAAGCAAACCTCACCAGACCTTACGTCCTCGAAAGGTCAGAAACGCGCCGACTCTTTCTGGGTTATTGTGCGTCGGTTCACATACAGTAGCATGCCCATATCCTTCTGTCAAACATTTTTATATGTCAGATTCTGCCGGTAAGATGTCAGAAATGTCAGATATCAGCGCCCTGATCTACCGATCCAACTGGCTACGAACTACCGCGAGAAACTGCGCCGCCACCCGATCCCAATCGAACCGCCGCACATACGCCTGACCGAATGCGCCATATGCCGCGCGCAACTCCGGCTGTTCCAGCAACTCAATCAGCGCATCCGCCAGTGCCGCCGGATGTGCCGCCGGTACCAGGATACCCGCCTGCCGTTGTGGGACTACTTCGGGAATTGCCGCTGC
>JGI11876J12873_1000066_pt1 | contig 18192 bp, 16 predicted proteins | sample ElkSloMetagenome_4_FD_12873 | JGI IMG/M metagenome (IMG submission 12873) | reverse complement strand
GCTCGCTTGTTAGGTTACGAAGGTGAAGGTTTAATTGTCTGCTACTTAGTCATCTTTGCCGAACTTTGTCGTAGTGTGAAAATGACGCTACGCGGTGTCCTTAAAGGGATGGGATGGTTCAGAAGCGAAACGGTTTCCGTAGCCATAGAGCGATTTTTCACTGTGCTGCTTTCATGCGTCGTTCTGTTCCTGTCCAAAAATTTAGTGTTGGTAGTGGGAACGTTTGTTCTTGTCCGGTTCCTGGATATCCTAGGGTTACTGGTTTACCTGAGTCGAAAAACCTGTATTTGGTTACCTCTAAGCCTTAATAGACTTTGGCAATCTGTTCGTACAGCTTATCCATTTGCGCTGTCTGGGGTTTTATGGATTCTTTACTATCAGATTGATGTGGTTATGCTCAAGGGATTATCTCCTACTGGGGAAGCCGGGTTATATAGTGCAGCTTACCGCCTGCTGGAAATTTTTACTGAGTTACCACAAGTTATTTTCTATGTTTCATTCACGAGATTTGCTCGATATTATGCCAACGAACCTGAGAAACTTCCAGAGCAGATTTATAAGTGTACGCGCCTTCTTTTAGGAGTAGCTTTGCCTGTGATTGTTGTGGCAGGTTTTACCCAAACTCTAGTCGTGCAAATTATTTATGGCGAAGCCTTTGCTGCTTCTGTTAAACCTCTGGCGATTTTACTACCTAGCCTGAGTTTCAAGATGTTTGGCACCTTAGTACACAAATTACTTCAAGCGACCGGACGGGAAAAACAACTGCCTCCTCTTCTGTTTGGAGCAACAATCACTAATGTTCTTTCCAATTTTATTCTTATTCCTTATCTAGGAGGTGTTGGTGCAGCCATAGCAACTTTATTGAGTGAACTAATCCTGTGTTCAATTGGTCTATATCTAATGAATCGGATGGAGTATAAGCATATCAGTCAACACCTTGGCATTATTGCGGTAATAACTTTGCTGGTGACCGCAATTCCATCTCTAATCCTGTATGGATTGACACTAATGGTTGGACTGGGATTAATGGTTGCCAGTATTGCGCTGATAGTTGTGTTGATGCGGCGCGATCGCTTCTTGAAACAGCCTCAATAAATAAACCTTAATTGCCACTTCGGTGAGTTTCACCACTTCCTATTCTCCGGTAGAGTTCCAGGATTCTTGATGCAGATGCTTCCCAACTAAAATCTTTAACTCGTTCAAGTCCTTTCTGTCGTAAGGTTTGCCAAAGTTGCTCATCGTCGAGTATTTGCTGAACAGCTTCAAGCATCTTTTCTACATTTTTAGGCTCCTTCAGTACTAGTGCTGCTCCATCAGTAACCTCAGGAAGGGCTCCGCGATCAGAAACCACAACGGGTACACCGCAAGCCATGGCTTCTAAAGGAGGGTTACCAAAGGAGCCGAGAAGAGGGGGATAGAGCAGTAAAGCGGCTCCATTATATATATAGACTAGGTCGTCATGATCCACATAACTCGTAAAGATTATATCCTTATCTAACCTTAGCTGTTTGATTAAATTAAAAAAATCGGCTTGAGCATACTTTATATTTCCTACTATTACTAACTTAGGAGCTTCTTTATTTAGCTCTTTGAGTTTAGCAAGCATTTTAACTACTGTCTTGTAGTTTTTGTGTGGATACAAATTACTCACACATAGAATATAGTTTTCAGGCAGGTTATAACGATGGCGGACTTCTGTAATTAATTCTCGATCCTGAATAATCTTAAATTTTGGGTCGAGTCCATGATAATTGACACTTATTTTATCTTCAGAAATTCCAATTTTTTGGATAATTACTGTCTTAGATTCATGAGATATACCAATAATATGAGTAGCTCTTTTCAGTCCTAACACCAGGATATAGTTCCAGTAAATTTTGTTCACTAGATTGAGTTGAAAAGCTTCTTGTCCTTTTTCGTGAAAGTGACCAACTTCACGCAGGTAAAGTAGTACCGGAACACGAGTAAACAGAGGACCCACATGTTTTAAGCTGTGGTAAATGTCAATTGCGTATTGCCGGAGCAACTTAGGTAAATAAAACTGTACCCACAAAAATTCGACCAGAGTGTTCTGTGACGGAACTACAAGCTTCTGAACATTGGGGTACTGTGGAAGTTGCTGCCCTTTATGTTGTAGGATTACAAAGTCATGTTCGGTATTAAGTTTAATTAGATAATTGAGGAGATAGCAAGTAGTAACATTAGGACCTGCTCCTTTTTGAAATCTACAATCTAATAAAATTCTCATAATTTAACCATTGATTTAGCTGAATATAGAGCGGAAGCTATTTCGTAATTAGTTAATTTTCTCAATTTACGGTTAATTTATGTCAGCAATTCGTTAGAATGAAGCCATTTTATTTAGTACAACTGAGCAACATCAAACCCGTAAATACTTTGTTGTGATCCATAAACTTATTAATGGTCGTGATGTCGCCAATAAGCTGCAATTGAGCTTTTGCTATCAAGTCCGTCATCTCTTTAGTGGTGTAATATTTAACATGACTTTTCTCAAAATAGCGCCGCCCTCGATCTTGCAGCCAGATGGCAAATGAAACATCTCTGGCTGAATCTAAAATTACAATGGAGCCGTCTGGTTTCAAAACCCGCTTCATCTCAGACAAAGCACTAACAGGATTCTGATAATGATGGATGGAAAAGGTACATATAATTGAGCTAAAAGATTCATCAGGATAAGGTATTGCTTCAGCATCACCGATCTGGAATTCTATGTTATGCGCCTCTGAAGTTTCGGCAACGGCATTCTCGATCATTTTTGCAGAAATATCGATTCCACAAGCTTTACCAACTTGAAGTTGTTTAGCGGCTTGCCTAACCGCCCAACCTGTGCCACAGCCCACGTCTAAAAATCCACAACCTTCGGCAATTTTTAGCTGGGACATTGCCATTGATTGATAGAATCTGAACCATGATGAAATTCGCCCTTCACTGTATGAATCTGCCCAATCATCAAACCGGGAAGCTGCTTGCTGGCTGTGATGTTTCATTTTCCTTGGATATGACTGATTTATGAACTATTGTATAGGAAACTTCACCTGGATTTAAATATTGATAATTTTTATACAAACAGCCGATGCCACAGAGCCAAATTAATCAAAGCCCAGAGGATGTGGTTATGATTCGCTCTATAGTCTAAATGCTCTTGGATAAGCTGTTCGATATAGTTAATGTTGAACGCCTCCTTCATTAACGAGGAGGATGTTAACAATTCGATCATATAGTCCCGCAGTTCCTGTCGCAGCCAGTTCTTAATGGGCAAGCTGTAGCCCTGTTTTCCCCGATGGCGAATCTTATCTGGTAGAATATCTTTCATAGCTGACCTAAAGATTGCCTTAGTTGTAAAACCCCTGAGCTTAAGTTCAGAAGGAATTGTGGCACAAAATTCGACAAATCTGTGATCGAGGAATGGTACTCGGACTTCTAACCCATGAGCCATACTCATCTTGTCCACTTTCATTAGGGGACTATCCGGCATCATGAACTTGAGGTCTACATAGATCTCTCGGTCTAGCCGCTGGTTTGAGTTGCAACCTGCAACCTGCTCTCGGATTGGTGCAAAGGGATTTCGGGAAATTTCCCCTAAGATATCCGGAGAAAATAGGTCTTGGTCGTGTTCCGGCATACCAAAGTATTGCCAACGCATATGTTGACCCTCTTCTGACAAAAGTCCCCCTTGAATAAACCGTTTCAGCATATTAATAGCTCCTTTCTTTTGAGGCTGATCTGGTAGAGCGTTGATCAGTGGCGCGACTAGCTGGCGTCGAATTGACTTAGGAATGACAGCATAGTAGCTATGAGCCTTACTTGCCTTAAATCGGTCATAACCCACCAATACCTCATCCCCCCCTTCACCGCTCAAGCAAACCGTGACCTGTTCTCTGGCTTTCTTGCAAATCAGATAAAAGGGAATAGTTGACAAATCCGTCATGGGTTCATCTAAGTGCCAGACAGCGGTTTCGAGTAACTCTGGTGTAATCGGATCAACCATGAGTACCTGATGCTGAGTTTTGAGTTCTCTAGCCATGAATTCAGCATAGTCCAGCTCACTGAAAGAGGGGTCATCATACCCCAAGGCAAAAGTTTGGATAGGTTCCACGCCACACCGATCCATCATTGCCACAACTGTACTAGAATCTAACCCACCTGAGAGAAAAACACCTAAGGGAACATCGCTGATCAACCGTTGGCGAACCGAGTCTTCCAGGAGATACCGCATTTTCTCCTCGTAATAAGCAGTTGGTTGAGTCTCAGTTTCAAACTTGAGATCCCAATACTGGGTCAACTCAACTCTGCCTTCCCGATATTGCAGATAATGCCCAGGAGGAAGCTTGTGAATGTGGCGAAAGATTGTATCTGGAGCTGGCACAAATTCGTAGCCAACGTAGTGATAGAGAGCTTGAGGATTAATCTCCCGTGCGACTTGGGAAGCTTGAAGGATGGCTTTGATCTCGGAGGCGAAAATCAACTGACCATTGTTCAAATAATAGTATAGTGGTTTAATACCCAAGCGATCGCGTGCCAGAATTAACTCCCGTTTCGTCTTATTCCAGATGGCTAGAGCAAACATCCCGTTGAACTTTTCTACACAGGCTGATCCATATTCAGCGTAGGCATATAAAATGACCTCGGTGTCAGTTCGACTGCGGAAAGTATACCCTTTGCGCTCTAATATTTGGCGCAGTTCTTGAAAGTTATAAATTTCCCCATTGTAAACCACCCAAATCGAGCCATCCTGGTTAGACATCGGTTGGCGTCCATGTTCACTCAGGTCTAGGATACTCAGCCGTCGATGACCTAAAGAGATTGACTCGTCGGTATATACTCCATACTGATCAGGTCCGCGATGAGCCAACGTCCGGGTCATCTGCTTAATTAAGTCATCATCTAGCCACGAAAATCCGGCGATACCACACATTGTTTTTCTTCCCCTGGTGTGAGTTAAATAATGCCCTGTTCCCGATACCACTGACCCGTTAATGTTAATCCCTTGTCTAAATCAACCTGGGGTTGATAACCCAGTTCTCGTTTAGCCTTTTCAATACTGAACGCTCGATTTTGCCGGAACCAATCAACCCGTCTGCGAAACAGAGGGGGATCGATTCCTGGTAAGGGTTTATACGCCATTTCTGTTAGCAAAGCTGCTGTCCAAAGGGGCCAGAACGGCAGATGCGTAATAGTTAGATTGATGCCGATGGCTTTGGCGATCGCAGTCACTAACTTATTCAGGGTATGATAGTTTTCATCGGCAATCAGGTAGGCTTCCCCATTGCCTTTCTCCGAGGCGGCAGCGAGTTCAAAGGCATCGACTAGGTTATCAATATACAAGGGGTGGTAATGACATTGACCATCTCCAAACATTAAAAAGCGTCCCTTTTTCACTCGTTTAAAGAGAATAGAAAAGCGCTCTGGATCTCCGGGACCATAGATAGCTGCGGGTCTCAGTGTCAGCACTTTTAGACCCTTTTCCACAAACTCTGGTATCAGTTTCTCGCCTTCGTATTTTGTGTACTGGTAGTAATCCGCCGGAGTAATCGGGGCATTTTCATCAGCAGGGGTTTGTTTAACATCTCCGTGAACCCCACAAGTACTGCAATAGACGAATTTGGCAACGCCATACTTAAGAGCCGCTTCTAGCAGGTAGCGGGTTCCATCCACATTGACATCCCAGTATACTTGTTTTGGAAGATTAACTTGGCGAAATGCGGCGGCTAAATGGTGAACCACTTCACAGCCTTGGGTCACTTTATCCACAAGATCTCGGTCTGCCACACTGCCAATGTGAATCTCTGCGCCTCGTTCCTTGAGTTCATCAAAAAAGAGACCGGGTTTATTATCAATCACAACTAGATGATGCCCTTTATCCAGTAGGCGGCGCGTCAAATGGCTGCCCGTAAAGCCTGTCCCACCTGTGACTAAAATTTTCATTTTTTTACTCCAAATTAATACAGAAATTTCACCGTAAATATTTAAACATCTTGGGTTTCTTTCCGGTTGCGAATGATGCGAGCGGGGACTCCCACCGCCACCGAATAATCAGGAAGGTCTTTGGTGACAAGAGCACCTGCACCAACAATACATCCTTTGCCAATGGAAACCCCATCCAGTACAATGGCTCCAGCACCTAACCACACATCATCGGCGATTGCAACAGGTCCTTTTGAGTATAGTCCCTGTTCCATCATTGGAATATCGCAACGGTCTGAAAGATAGCGTCCACCGCCGATATAACAGTTGCCAGCAATTAACACAGAACGACCAATAAAAATTCCAGTAGCAGACGCCAGAATAGTATTACAACCAATATCGGTTTTAGCCCCGATTATCACTGAACCAGTTTTACCCTGTATCACACAATTCCGGGAGACAATTACATCATCTCCTAAGCGGATTCCTTCCTCACCGGCACCACTAGCATCTAATAGTCCGTAATCGTCAATAGCCACACGATTTCCAAGGATAATCTTTCCAGGATGACGCAATACAATGCCTTTTCCTAAAATTATCCCTTCACCCACATTCTTAAAAAGGTTGCGATACAATCGTTTTCGGAGTAAATATCCCAAGCCACCAGAAATATCACCAAATAAAGATGTTATTATTTCGTATTTTAATAAAGAAAAAAAACTTTCACTCCCCAAAACTTTGTTTTTATACCGCTTTAATACAGAAGATTCCGTTTGATTCAGTTGCTCTGTTAAAGGGATCTTAGAAACTAGCTTTCCTGTTTTTTGTGATACCATAGCTTCCTCTCAAAAATAATGATAATTTATCTATAGTTTTATTCTCTATTCTCTATAAAAATTAACACTTCGACAGTTGAATACTAAAACCTAAAATCAATTTATGCAAATAAGATTTTATTCATAGAATATTTTTTTATATCAAAGATAACAATAATTTTGAAAAAAATCAATTTACGGCTAATTTTTTATTAAGCTTTAAAATAACAGGAGATCCGAACCAATGGGTTAATCCTGATACTCTGGATAATTTTTCTAACGCCAATGAAACTCGAGGAGATTTTAACGTCCGATGTAGTACCATGGGCAAGAAAAATTGCGGGTAACGGTCAATGGGGGCAACTCCTAAAGCATGAAAGTAATTCAGCAGTTCTGATTCCTGAAAACAGGTAAAAGGTCGTGTATTGCCTTCTAAACCTTTCTTCAGCTTAAATAAATAGGGTGCGATCGCGTTCACACTTCTAACCGTCGGATAGTCTACAATCACGGCTTTATCCGCCACCCGGACTAACTCAGCCAGCAAGGGTTTCCATTGACTGACGTGCGGGAGTAGCCGATAGCTAATCACAATGTCAAAGGCATTATCCGGATAGGGTAAGTCCAAAATATTACCCACCTTAAAGTCACAACGATTAGCATCTACAAAATGTTGAATTCGTGCTTTACAACTCTCTGCACTTCCCAAAACTGTAACTTGATAACCGTTCTGAATCAGCGCCTCCGTCAGTTGACCATGCCCACCGCCAACATCTAAAATCTTGGCATAGGGATAAGCCGCTAGCATCTTCAGCGTTGCCTCTTCTTGAACCTTGAGTAACCAAGCACCAATTTCTCCAGCAAAACGGGATACATAATCATCCGAGGATGTTTCGATATCTGCTGTTTCGGGAAAATTAAAATTATTTGTTTTAACCACTGTTTCATGCTCCTGAACAACTAACGTTATGCCAACTATAGTGTTTTCAGATGATTCGTGTACAGCCAAAGCACTGAAAGCCTTACTGGGCAAGGGTTGCTTGTTTAGATCTCAAATGTAAACACTATATATCCTAGGTCTTATCAATTCTGGCTTTGACAATCAGCATATAACCACTTGCTCCTAATAATAAGGCATCTAGCTTAGAAAATAACCAAACAACCGGATAAACCAAGGAGTACATCCTGAACATTTTTTTGTATCGTTTCATGTCTTGCCCTGTGACAATTCGACCTTTCTGAGATTTTGCTCCTCCCCGTTTCAATATGTCAAGTGCCAATGTCATCAAAGTGTCAATGGCTTCCGAGAAAAACTTAGAATATGTTCTGTGACTGACTATTTTAAACCGACCCATCAGCAGAGATACTAAGTCATCCACGGTATACCCCGGTCTGACATGACCATGTTTTTCATCCGTCTGCCCAATTGCCAGCCGAAACCTTCGCAATAAGCTGTTTTTGATATGCGGCACGTTAATGATTAATTCTCCCCCAGGTTTGATAATGCGGAATAATTCCTTAATAAATTCTTCATCGGTGTGAATATGCTCTAAAAAATCGATGATAACCACTCGGTCAAATTTGTTATCAGAAAATGGGGTTTGACGACCATCAATCTGAAATACGTTGTCTTTCACCAGCCCCCGGATAGAATCAACTGTATGTTCATCCAGATCAGCACTTTTCCAGGTTCCACCCCGTTGGCGAAGCAGATAACTAATCACACCATTATCAGAACCAATGTCCAGACAGTGCAAATCAGTAGTTTGCCCCAATAAGCCAGTAATTTCCTTAAACTTCCGCTGTTTTAGGACTGATTTTCTAAACAGTAAGATGGGCCAATTTTGCTCGCTGTTGTTTCTCATGGTCGTCCTAGGATTGGTTCATACTATTTTGGCTGAGATGAATTCTCTTTCTAAACTGGGAATTTTTCCACCATCTGACTCCCCACATTAGTAATAGGGAATAGACCAATTCAAAACTAATCGGGATCAGGTGGCTGTAATGCCACAACCCCCTAGAGTGATGAACTCCCGGAAAAATAGTTATTGAAGAGACAAAAAAGTTTTCAGTAAATGGATACAGCAATGGAATCCCTCTGCCTTCGGTAAAAAAATCCAAAACCAGATGAGAACCATAGAGAATAAAGGTTATCCAAGCCAATTTATTGTAAGAGAACTGCCATCGTTTACGGAGTATGAACGCCAGAATCAGACTAAAGCCAAGGGTAAAAATCAGGCTGTGGGTCAAACCGCGATGGAATGATTCCCCGGTAATGATTTGAGGAATAAAATCTAGGTCAGCAACGGTAGCCACAAAAACCGGATACAAACACAGGATTTCCCATCGCCTACGCCTAGAGGTTCTGGGTTGAGTCAAGGGTAAAAACTTGGCAAGGACATATCCGGAAACAGCGTGGGCAAGGGGAGATGGCATAGGTCAAACAGGAGATGACTTTTGATTGTCAACAATTTATACTACGGTTAGAAATCGATGCTGATTAACCTCCTTCACCGCTTGTATTTCTTGTTCAATTCGGGTGAAACTCCAACCCAGTTCTGTTGCCATAGTTTCAGCACAATATTTAAGAATGTGGGGTTCAGGAACGCCAGCGCTACCCAGTTCTGTACGCCGAAATATCACATCACTTAAGGTTTGCGCCATTTCTTCGCGAACGGCGTGAATCACCTCGGCTTTGAGAACGGCTAACTCATCTACTGGCATTTGCTGCTGGTGAAGATTATCCTCTAGGGACTGGAGGATATTAGGATAGACAGACCCATAGTTATAAACCAGACGGCGCATGGTTTCCTCAGTTAATCCATCAGGGGAATTCGTCAACGCCGTTTGCAAAAAAGTATCAAATCGTTCAATTTCTCCACCGTAAATGGGAGTGATATTAGAAACCGATTTTGGTGGTTTTTGTCCCCATGATGTGAACAGTTGATCTATTGCCTTTTCCGCCACATCTCTGGCGGTGGTATACTTCACGCCAATGATTGAGAGGAGTCCTAGCAATCCTTCACGGGCATGATCGTGGATGTGATACTGTTTTTCCAGTAGGGGTTCTCCCGTGTGAGAATCTACTCCGGTTCTGGGCAATAGTCCCCCATGAACAAAATCAACATCTTCGGGTTTGAGATTGGCAGGTGGATATGCCTGGTTAATTTGATCCAGCAAGTCTTGAATATCTGCTGTGGTAACCTGTAAATCATCGGGTTTTTCATCCCAAACTGTATAGGATGTACCGATTATTGATTTACCTCGCCAAGGGGCAATAAATAGGAAGCGACTCCCTTTATTCACTATGGCATCAGGGTCACGATAGCTATTGGTACTAGAAATTCCTACGGCATAGGTTTGGAATAGGGGACGAGTGACGAGGTTAACTGCTTTCGCTAGGGGTACTTTAGCTGATAATGAGTGTCCCTGAAGCCAACCCAGAACTTGATTCATCCAGGGACCACTGGTATTGATGACGGTTTTGGCGCGGATGTCGAAGTGATCCCCGGTGAGGGTGTCTTTGGCTTTGATACCCGTGATGCGATTCCCTTGTTTGAGAAAGCCGATTCCTTCCACATAGTTGGCGACATCGGCACCCGCTTGTGCGGCAGACTGGAGAAATGAAAGGGGAAGTCGTTCTGAGTTGTAGACTTGAGCATCATAGAAGAGTGCGCCCCCGGTTAACCCTTGGTCGGGAATACCCGGAAGCAACTGCTGACAGTCTTGAGCAGAAATGACACGACCATTAGGAATATGTTTTTGGGGATCTGCGAGTTGGTTGCGATCGCAACTAATCATATCATTCACTGCCAGTGCCAGACTCAAGGCTTCTTTTCCCTTCATCCCATGTCCATAGGTGGGAATCAAAACTGGGAGTGGGTGGATTAAGTGAGGCGCAATCCGTAATAAGGTTCTGCGTTCCCTTATCGATTCCCGCATACGCCGAAAATCAGCATTTTGCAGATATCGCAATCCCCCATGAATCGTCTTTAAGCTGTTAGCAGAAGTGGCTGAGGCAAAATCCCCTTTCTCCACCAACGCCACGGATAAACCCCGCAAGCTGGCTTCCCAGGCGATGCAGGCACCATAGATACCACCGCCAATGATCAGTAAGTCGTATGTGTTTCTGGTTAAATTGAGCAGGTTTCTCTTCATGATATGATGCTCCTCACCCTGATTTTGATTAAACTAAGCTTCTACGCTTAACGCTCCGGCTGCACCCTCCACTAATCCTGCATACAACCAATCATAGAGAAGATTGAATTTTCGACAAAACACTTTATAAGTGTGACTCTGTTCAATAAATTGCTTTCCTGTGCTACCTAGTTTGAGACGTAAATCGGGATCATCAATCAGATGCACCATTCCCTGGGAAAAAGCTTGAGGATTGGGTGTAGCAAGCATAGCAATTTGGCTATTCAACACCTGGGTGTGAGTGGGTAAATCCGTCGCTAGTAAGGCTTTGCCGCTGTGTAGATAGGAATAAAGTTTCATGGGTGTATTCTTCCCTTTGACTCTAGGCGAGACGACAATATCAGCTTGTGCTAGATATAACCCTAGATCATCAACGGGTTTAGGTCCAAAAAAATGGACGTTTTCTAAAATGCCAAGTCGTTTAGCCTGCTGTTTGTACTTCTGAATGTCAGACGCCTCACCACCGATAATGACTAAATCAACCCGCTTATTTTCTTTTAAAGTCAAGGCAAAGCTTTCCAGGAGGAGATCTACCCCCTGATAGGTTTCCAGATTACCCACATACATAAGTAGTACATGGTTGATTCCTAGTTCAACTCTCAAATTACTCTGCATTTGCATACACCATCCTTTTTACAGAATCTCAGTCAGTTCAATAACGATATATCGGGGATAACCACCACATTTTTGGGCTTGTAGGCTTGAATATCAGTTGCTAATGCCTGACAAACCGCCACAACAACCGCCGCCTTTTGCACCGCTACTCGTTCACAAAAATTCAAAAATGAATTGAGTAATGTTAACTTGGGATACTTTTCGATAAGCTGCTGTGCTAGGGAAGAATCCATGTCATATACATAAGGAAGCTTGCAGAATAGATTCAACATTAAGGCAATAAACACCGATTCCTCTCCGGCATGAACCAAATCGTAGCGCTTACGGGACACCAAAGCGATGACTTTAATAATCATGAAAAAATCACAGACTAATTTCTTCCAGGAGAAACCTGGTCTAATGTTGTGAACAAAGGGTAGCCGTGGCGTCCGATGTATAGTTACGTTGGGATAATCAATATCGCGTCCTTCTGGATAAGTCACCATGTCAACCTGGTCTCCTCGTTCAGATAACACCCTTAAAACCAAGTTCACGGCAATGGGTGTACCCCGGTTTTGGTAAAATGGGTGGGGGGCTAGTAATAGAACATTCATCTGAGGAGAGCTTTTTTTTGAGCCAGATACAGTCCTTTTCTGAAAGCGACTTTTCTTAGCCGAGCGTCTTTTTTCTCTTGTCAGATGTTTTTGGTTAATTAAAAACATTTCTTTCTCCTTTCTTAGGTTGATACTTATAAAGAATTTACAGTTATCGGTGGCAATAGGGAGAGCAAACAATCTTTACACTATGTCTATGATTCTCTCTCTAGAAGATACAAATCTTTACCTGGATTGGATTTTCCTATCCCTATTGCATATAAAAGAGATAACATATATGAATAAAATTTTTCTATTCTTGAAGAAAAAGTTTATGAAAACTTTAAGTTTTGCTTTATAAGCAAAACTTATAGGTAAGAGTGGCTAGAAGGCAGAAGGGAAAGAGCAAGGTTGCAAGGAATAAGAATATAAGGGTTATTTCGGCGGACACGATATTATATTAGAGGATATCTAATTCGACACATTCTCCTGATCCCAGCGACTGTATCAGAACTATCAATCCAAAAAACATAAGAAAAATTTATACACCTTAAGGAGTAAGCCTATAGACTTACTTCATACAAGCTTTATAAAGCCCTAGTGAAAGAAGGTAGAAATACTTAGGGCTTGCTGAATAAGTATTGGGGAGATGGGTGAGGGGGTGAGAGGGTGAGGGGGTGATGGGGAAGCAGAGGGAGCTGGGGGAGCAGAGGGAGCCATGTAGAGACGTAGCATGCTACGTCTGGGAGCTGGGGAAGATGATAAAAATAGTAGTGTGAGCGTCTCGCTCGCTCTTGTTTGTGTCCACCTACTTAGGGCTTGCTGCACAACCCTCTAACCCTTATCTATCAAGAGTTAGAGGAGGTTTAAAGCCGACTATTAAGTGCAATCCATTCCTTCTGGATGGCTGAAAAGCTTGCACTTATAGCCAGACGAACAGCACTACTGTTTTCCTCATCACCCCCTCACCCCCTCACCCCCTCACCCTCTCACCCTCTGCCTTTGTGTCGATCGCGCATCCATTGAATATATACAACCGATGGGCAGCGCGATCGCAATGGCAATAATAATATGAATCTGGACGTTCAAACCATTGTAGGTGGTACATTTCACCACACCTGCACTGGGACAAATCGGTGTTTCGGTGTTGGTTTGATTCTGGAGAAAGGTTTGGATAGGTTGGGAATCGACTTGGGAGGATATCCCACTCACCGCTAATCCGGTTCTTGGGCAAGATTCTGTGTCTTGGTGTCAAAGTTGGTGAGATTGGTTTCCATCGCCGTCTGGTGGGCGCGTAAGTCACGCAAGCATCGGGCGTAGTCGAGGGCGGTGTGGGGGGTTTGGTTGAGGAGGTTTTTTAGGGCGTCGAGGCGGGTTTGTTTGTCGGTGGTGAGGCTGGGTAAGGTTTGGATTTGTTGTTCTAACTGGCTGTAGAGGTGTCGCGCTTCGGGGTAGCGTTGGCGGGATTGGTGATAGATGTAGCGCAGTTTGTGAGTGGAACAAAGGAGTTGCAGTAGTTCATCGTAGGCTTTTCCCAACAGTTCAATGGTGGGAGATTGGCTGGTGTTGAATGAGATGAGGATATGACAGTGAGTGGCGGGGTTATCGGGTTGGCTTGAGCCCAATAATTTGTTAAGTCTTCTAGCTGTAGGTGTGATCGTCACGGGTATTAAATTTAAAAAACAAGTCAGCAGTCGTAATGGTTTCGTTGCGAAAAATAAACGATTTAAATCCTAGTCCTAGCTTCACAGTTTTTTGATGAATTAATGGGTTGAGGCATAAAATCACCGTATAACTCGATATGAAGCCATTTTAACTAAGAGTTTGGCTGAGTTTGTCCGGAAGATCTCAATGCTGCAATAATCTGAATATTAGCCTTGGGAAACGGAAACTGGTCAATTTCCTCTAGGGTTACCCAACGGATTTCATCACATTCCAGGGCTTGAGGCACACCTGACAAATGACGACAGTGATGGACAATCAAGGTCACCCGAAAATGACTATAGGCATGATCAACCGTGATTACGCGATCGCCTACTTCGATCTCAATTCCCAATTCTTCCCGAATTTCCCGCTTAATACAGTCTGCCACCGTTTCATCTGGCTCAATTTTGCCGCCAGGAAACTCCCATAATCCACCCAATAACCCCTGTGCAGGGCGGCGGTCAATTAAAATTTGTCCTTGATTGTTCCAAATCACGGCAACACCAATGATTTTGTGAGGTAAGGGGGTAGAGGCTTCACGCATGGGTAACTTAGATGCAATACCTAGATTGTACGCCTGACAGTAACCCTGCCAAGGACAATGGCAACAATCGGGGTTTTTGGGAGTACACAGAGTCGCCCCTAAATCCATTAACGCCTGATTAAACGTGCCAGGATGTTCTGGATCAAGTAACGTTTCGGAAAGTTGCCAAAGCTGCTTCGTCGCTTTAGCAGGTGGTACTGATAAAGCTACCAATCGTGCCAGAATTCGTTTCACATTCCCATCTAAAATTGGCACAGGTTGATTAAAAGCGGCGCTGAGAATTCCACCCGCCGTGGTTCGACCAATTCCTGGTAATGCTAAAACGTCACTCAGTTGATCTGGAAAAATTCCCCCGTAGTCCTGGATTATTTTTTGAGCGGCTTTGTGGAGATTTCTGGCTCTACTGTAATACCCTAATCCCTGCCAAACCAGAAGCACCTGTTGTAAATCCGCTGTCGCTAGCGCTTCGATGGTGGGAAATTCAGCCAACCAACGGTGATAATAAGGGATAACCGTTTTCACCTGGGTTTGCTGCAACATAATTTCCGAAATCCAGATCGGATAGGGATCGGTGCTACCTCGCCAAGGCAAGTCTCGACAGGCGTTGGCATACCAGGTTAAGAGAGTTTGTCGCTGGTTTTCTACAGATGAAATCGGCAGCCCAGCGAATGAGTCTGCCGATTTTCGATTTCGTCCCAATTATCCTAATTTCGTGTAGATGACTTTCTTTTCTTCTGCCTTCTTACTCTAGCCAGCATCTGCGCCGGAGGAATCGGTCTTTTGCAACGATTTTTCAAATGTCATGCGTTGTTCAGCTTTGCGTAGGAAATAACCACTGACCATTGCTGAGGCTAACAAACGTCCTAGATTCTCGCGGTTAGTATTAATAGTGACATCAAAATGGTCTGGAGGAATATTACCCAACAATCCCATCACATTACGTTCCATGACCTGAAACACATCAGCAGAGGTGGGTTTGGATAAATGGGAAACGGTTTCTGGACTCAACGATTGTACGTACTCCCACAAAAGATTATTGTCTCCATCGCCTTCAAAAAATTCTGGGACGCGATCAGATTTGTTTTTCACCGTTTACCTCCGAGCAACAGGTCTCTATCTCTAACTTAACAAGGGATAATTGATAATCAGGTAGGTGGAACCGAACCCATAATATCGGGTTGTCTCATAAGACCAATGACATAAGACCAATGATATAAGACCAACTAACTCACTGCAATATATTCGCGCATATCGGCTTGGCGCTTGCGAAGCTTAGACAGCGCTTCCCGTTCAATTTGGCGGACTCGTTCCCGGCTGATTTTGAGTTGATCTCCAATCTTGGCGAGTGTCATAGGTTGACCATCAACTAGACCAAAGCGTAGCATTAGCACTTCACGTTGCTGTTCGGTCAAATCCGCCATTAACTTCTCCAGATCGACTTGCATGGCTGAATAGGTAGCAAAATCTTCTGGCGAGGGTCCGCTATCTTCGAGCAGTTCTCCTAATTCCGTATCTTGATTATCGCCGACTCGTAAATCTAACGACAGAGGTTGACGGGCTTTTTCCAGGTAGTCCCGGACTTGCTTTGGTGTCAGGTCTAATTCTGTCGCCAACTCTGAGATTGTAGCGCCACGCCCTAGCTCCTGGGAAAGGTAGCGCTGGGCTTTTTTGATTTTGTTCAGCTTTTCGGTGATGTGGATCGGTAAGCGAATCGTTCGTCCTTTCTCCGCGATCGCACGGGTAATCGCTTGACGAATCCACCAATAGGCGTAGGTGGAAAAACGATACCCTTTAGTCGGGTCAAATTTTTCTACGCCCCGTTGCATGCCAATCGTACCTTCCTGAATTAAGTCCAGCAAGTCTACATTGCGCTTGATATATTTCTTGGCGACGGAAACCACCAGACGTAAATTGGCTTCCACCATCTTGCGCTTAGCCGTTTGACCCGCCCTGATGCACGATTGTAACTCGGCTTCCGATAGGGACGAGGCTTTTGCCCACTCGCACAGCGTTGGTTCGTAACCTAATTGTTCAAACAGCGACTCTTTGGTTTGCTCTAAGGCACTTAAACGCTGGACTTGTTTTCCATACAATATCTCTTGCTCGTGGGTCAACAGGGGTACACGACCAATTTCTTGGAGGTAAGTGCGGACAAGGTCTGTAGAGGTCTGAGCAGTTTTCATAGCGATCGCTATATCTATATTATGAGTGGAGTTCAAGCAACTAAGCTCCTGTTCAGGAGGGTTCACCTCAGGCTGGGGTGAACGATTCTCTATGAGAGAAATGTTAAGTTTTATTTCAATAGGGGGAAATAGATTGATTAGAAAACTCGAAATGTGTATGACTGGGTGAGTTACAAGCCCCCATTCCTAACCCAGATTTAGAATTGGCTATCTATCCGATTTGTTTTTGCCTCTGCTTATTGCATACGTTATATCTGACACTAGCTAACACTTCGTTAAATATTGTAACATATCTTAATCAAAAGCCGTCCATCTAGAGCTGGGGGAGATGAGGGAGATGAGGGAGCTGGGGGAGCTGGGGGAGATGGGGAAGTTGGGGAAGTTGGGAGTTAACTCAAAACTATACCTTACCCTGTTCCCTGTTCTCTGTTCCCTGACAAATGACGAAGGACAAATGACGAAGGACAAATGACGAAGGACAAATGACGAAGGACAAATGACTCAAACCCTCTGGATTGCCCGACACGGAAATCGCCTCGACTTTGTTAACCCTGACTGGTTTAACACAGCAGAACGTCCTTATGATCCCCCGTTATCAGACGATGGCGTTGGTCAAGCGCGGGAGTTAGGTCAACGATTACGCGGGGAGAGGATTAAGCATATTTTCGCCTCACCGTTTTTGCGAACGGTACAAACCGCGAACCAAATTGCTCAGATTTTGGACTTACCCATTAAGATGGAGGCGGGTTTGAGTGAATGGCTGAATCCGGAATGGATGAGAACAGAGCCAGAACGACTGTCTGTTGAGGAATTAAAACAGCGTTTTCCCTGTATTGATTCGGGGTATACCTCCCGCGTCATCCCTCAGTATCCAGAAACAAACGAGAAAGTGCTAGAACGCACCGCTCAAACAGCTCGCCTGCTGACCACAGAATTCGGAGACGATATCTTATTAGTGGGTCATGGTGCTTCAGTCGTCGGTGCAACCTGGGGATTAATTCCAGGTCAACCCGAAGTGAACGCCGCTTTATGCTGTTTGGTCAAACTCGTGCGTCATCAGGAAAAATGGGTGATGGAACTCAACGGGGATACCTCTCACCTCAGTCAAACTGAGAAGGTAATTCGATTTCACTAACGTTAAGATTTTATGACATTAATACTGGCAGGAGATATCGGCGGGACGAAAACGATTTTGCGACTGGTGGAGGATTCAGACTCGGAATCGTTATCGGTTCTCCATGAAGCCCGTTATCATAGCCGTGATTTCCCTGACTTAGTACCGATTGTCCAGACATTTGTATCGGAAGCGGGACAAAAGCTACAACGGAAACTGAGCATTGACAAAGCCTGTTTTGCGATCGCAGGTCCTGTGGTCAACGATACCTCTAACTTGACCAATTTAGCCTGGGTGTTGGACGCTAGACGGTTAGAGGAAGAACTCGCGATCGCTAAAATCACTCTGCTCAATGATTTTGCGGCGGTTGGCTACGGGATTCTCGGTTTAGAGGCGGATGACTTATGTACGCTGCAACAGGTTAATCCTCAATCGGATGCGCCAATTGCGGTCATTGGTGCAGGTACAGGGTTAGGACAAGGATTTCTGATTCAGAACCAGGACAGGTATCAGGTTTTCGCGTCCG